>Ga0105046_10001415_pt1 | contig 36846 bp, 38 predicted proteins | sample MAT03_FD_78385 | JGI IMG/M metagenome (GOLD analysis project Ga0105046, IMG submission 78385) | Freshwater microbial communities from Lake Fryxell liftoff mats and glacier meltwater in Antarctica - MAT-03 (megahit assembly) | ecosystem: Environmental > Aquatic > Freshwater > Ice > Liftoff... | reverse complement strand
GACGCCGTGTCTGCCACCTCGACCAGATCGAGCTCGGCGGCCCTGGCAATGCTCAGGGCCTCCGGCAACGCCTTGATGCCCAACTGGGCTCCGTCGACGTCGATCAGGCGAACTTCTCGCGCTCGGATCCGTTCATTGATCCGAGGCTCGTCGCTTGGCGGCGGTGCTATGGCCGATCACTGCTCAAATGCATTCCCTTTCGTCGGTGGTCCCGCCACCTTCGAAAACTGGAACGAGGCGGGCGTCGGAGCGCCGACATCCGCCTCCACGGGCTCAGCCCGATCCGCATGGTCGACCCGTCGCACGAACGGTTGCCCGCTGTGGCCGGGCGGGGATCCCCGAGGGGGCCCACTTTCCGATGAGTTGTCGGGGGTTAGGGTACACGCCCCGAGTGCCGGACACGAAGAACGGAAGCTGAACATGAGCCTGTGGACCCCCGATGGTGAGCGCCCTGTCCCTCGACAGGCCGCCGCTGCACCGCCCGCCGCGCCTGTCGGGCCCGGCCCCGATGGCGACGACCTGGGCTTCGACATCTCGATGTTGCCGGCCGAAATGCAGGCCGAGCTGGCCGCGCTGCCACCGGAACAACAAGCCCAGGCGCTCGAGGCGCTGGCCGAGATGGCCGAGAGCCAGCGACGAATCGCCGAGACGCCGGCCGCCGAGGTCGTGGCGAATCACGTCATGGGTTTCTACGAGCTGGCAGCCATCCATCTCCAGCAGGAGCCGCCGGCGTTCGCCGAGGCCACCGTGGCCATTGACGCCATGCGCGCGGTGATCGACCAGCTCGGTCCGCGGCTCGGAGACAACCTTGCAGTGCTCAATCAAGCCCTGCAACAGATCCAGAACGCCTTCGTCACGATCACCAATTCCGTTCCCGGCGACTGACCTCACCCGGCAGGGCCAGGTCCGCCGGGGTCAGGCCAGCCAGGATCAGGCCAGTCGCCCCGCGGCACGGCCTGCTTCGAGAGTGGCGTCGAGATGTCCGTCGATGATGCCGAGCCCGGCATCCCAGAAGCCCGGGTCGGTCAGGTCGATGCCCACGATTCGACCGAGCTCCTCGGGCGAGCGCGAACCTCCGGCCGCCAGCATCTCGATGTACGCCGGGACGAACGACGGTCCCTCGGCCTCGAACCTGGCGTAGACGCTCAGCGCCAGCAGCTGTCCGTAGGCGTACGCGTAGACGTAGCCGGGGGTGTGGATGAAGTGAGGGATGTAGCTCCACCAACTCCTGTAACCATCACTGATCCGCACCGAGTCGCCCAGCATGGCGCCCTGGGTGTCGGCCCACAGCTCACCGAAGCGGTCCACCGAGAGCTCGCCGACGGTTCGGCGCTCGTGGTGTGCCGCTGCCTCGAACTGGCACATGGCGACCTGGCGGAACACGGTGGCGATCTCGCCCTCGAGATGTTCGGCCAGCAGGGCCAGACGATCATCAGGGTCAGCGGTCGATCCGAGCAGTCGGCCGAAGGTCACGGTCTCGCCGAACACCGATGCCGTCTCGGCCAAGGTCAGCGGTGTGGTCTGGTGGTACACCCCTTGTGGGCGAGCCAGATAGGCGTGGATCCCGTGCCCCAGCTCGTGGGCCAACGTCAGCACATCGCGACGCTTGGACGTCCAGTTGAGCATCAGATACGGATGGTGCGAGGGCACCGTGTATGCGCAGAACGCACCGCCTCGTTTGGCCGGCCGCTCGGGGGCATCGATCCACGGCTCGGACAGGAACGTGCGCACCACGTCTGCCATCTCGCCGCTGAAGCTCCCGTAGGCGTCGAGCACCAGATCGCATCCGTCGGACCACGAGAAGTCGGCGGTGTCCGACGCCACGCTGGCGTAGCGGTCCCAGTCGTCCAACCCATCGAGACCCAACATCTGGGCCTTGGCCGAATACCAACGCTGCGGAATGTCGCTTCTGGCCACGACCGCCTCGATCAACGCCTCGACCGACGCGTCCGACGCCTCGTTGGACAGGTTTCGGGCCGCCAGCCAGTTGGGGTGGGCCCGCATCCGGTCATCGGTCGCCTTGTCCGCCAGCAGCGTGTTGTAGATGAAGGCCCGCGTGCGCAGGCCAGGCTCCAGGGCAGCGGACACGGCCTCGGCGGTGTTTCGGCGTCGGTCCACGTCCGGGTGGTCCAACCCGGAGAGAGCGGCCTCCAGAGACGTCGTGCCCCCGTCCAGCTCAACCGAGATGGCGGTCGTCTGCTCGCTGAACAACCGGGCCCAGGCGTTGGCCCCGGTCACCGACTTCTCGGTGGGCGCTATCTCCTCCAAATAGCACAATAGGTGTGGCCGGTAGCGACGCAGGCCCCGGAGGTGATGGGCGCAGAAGTCGAGTCGTTCGTCCGACAGCAACACATCGACTCGACTGTCCTCCAGCGCCGCCCATTCCAGGTCCACCCACACCAGCTGGGTCGAGATGGCCGTCGCCCGCTCCTCGACCCGCTGCATGAGCGCGCCGACCTCGGGATCGTCGGTATCCACGGCAAAGGCCAGACCCACATAGTTCCCGGCCCGGCCGACGATCTCCTGGAGCTCGGCCAGCGCCCCGTACAGATCCGCCAGCTCTCCCGCGTCCATTTCCGCCAGCGTGCCCTTGCGCGAGGCAATCGCCGCCACGCCATCCTCGGCCTGGCTCATCAGCTGGTCGACCCCGGACCGCCCCGGCTCCGGGAGCAGCGTGTCGAGGTTCCAGGAGACGTCGTTCACGTCGATGGTGGTCATGACCCGATCCTAGGAGCGCTGCACCGGGTCCCGGGCGCCAGCCAAGTGAGTCCCCCGGGGACCGTCAGCGTCCCGGACGAACTCAGTTCGGGGGCGACACCGGGCGGATCATCGAGGCCTCCCACGAGCCGGCCGGCCCGGCGCCGACGTCGAAACGAACGGCGATCCCGACCTCGACCCGACGGCTCCGGTCCTCGATCGCCGTCGCATGGAACTCGAAGCGGCGACCATCGGTCGCTTCGATCTCGCCACGGCCCCGATCCACGTCGTACGACGACACGATCCCGTGGACGCCTCGCTCCACGATGGACGGGAGTTGCGCCCAGGAGTGCGCGCTCGATGCCCGGGGGCCCGTGTGGGGATCATCGGCGGCGACCATCGCGAACCTGGCTCAGTGGACGATCTTGGAGAGGGGGAGCTCGATGATCCCCGTGGCTCCTGCGTCCTTGAGGTCGGGGATCAAGATGTTGATGTCCGACTTGGCCACGACGGTCTCGACGGCGAAGCCTTGACCGCCGTACAACTCGTTGACCGTCGGGGTCTTCAGGGCCGGGAGCTGCGCAATGACGGCGTCGAGGTGCTCGCCGGCAACGTTCAGCTTCACCAACACCTTGCCCCGTGCCTCGAGCACACCCTGGAGGAGCGTCATGATCTGCTCCATGGCGTGGCGCTTCCGCGGGTCGGCGTAGGCCTCACGATTGACCACCACCTCGGTCCAGCTCTGCAGGATCTCGTCCACGATCCGCAGGCCCGCGGCGCGCAGGGCCGAACCGGTCTCGGTGATCTCGACGACTGCGTCGACGATGTCGGGAACCTTGGCCTCGGTGGCGCCATAGGACAGCCGGACGTCGGCTTCGATGCCCAATGAGTCGAAGTACCGCTTGGTGATGACCGGGTACTCAGAGCTGATCCGAACACCGGCGGGGAGGTCTTCCGCCCGTTGCCACGGCGAATCGCCGGGCACGGCCAGCACCACCCTGATCGGGTTCGAGGTGGCCTTCGAATAGCGCAACTCCCCCAGGGACACCACGTCGGCGCCGGACTCCTCGACCCAGTCCCGGCCCATGATCCCCAGGTCGAACAGGCCGTCGGCCACATACGTGCCGATCTCCTGAGGGCGGAGGATCCGCACCGACTCGACCCGTGGATCGTCGATGGTCGCCGAGTACGTGACCGCCGAATTCCGCGTGATGGGGAGATCCGCGTCGGCGAAGAGTTCGAACGTCGCTTTCTCCAGAGACCCCTTGGGCAGGACGAACTTGAGCACGCAACCATCGTAGGGAGGCGCCCTCGGCCGGCCCAAGAGAGTTCGCCCCGGGGAGCCTGCGGGATCGGCGAAGCGGTCGCCGGCACCAGCAGACCAATACCGTGACCTGAGTGCCCACCCGGATCACCGACCCCGACGACCCGAGAGTCGCCGACTACCGCCGGTTGAACGACACGGCCTTCCGCAGGACCGTCGAGTCCCCGGGGCCGTTCTCGCCGGGGCGGTTCGTGGCCGAGGGATGGGTCGTGCTGGAGCGGGCCCTGGCCCACCACGCCCCCATCCGGTCGATTCTGGTCGACGAGCGACGCGTCGATCGGCTGACCGAACTCGACGGAGCCTCGGGTGTCCCGACCTGGACGGCTGCGCCGCCGATCCTGGAGGCCATCGTCGGCTTCGACATGCATCGTGGCGTGGTGGCGGTGGGTGACCGGCGACGTGTACCCGATGCCGACTCGCTGGTTCGACGGTCGCGTCGACTGCTCGTGTTGGAGGGGGTCACCGACGGGGAGAACCTGGGAGCGTTGCTCCGCAGCGCCGCCGCCCTGGGGGCGGACGGGGTGGTGGTCGACACCACATCTGGCGACCCGTGGTCCCGTCGGGCCATCCGCACCTCGATGGGTGCCGTCTTCGCCATCTCGTGGTGCCGGACATCGATCGAGGTCCTCTCGAGGAGCCTGCTGGCCCATCGCGTCCTCGCACTCACCCCTTCAGGTGGCACCGACCTGGCGGACATCGAACCGGACTCGCGGCCCTGCGCGCTCCTGGTGGGCGCTGAGGGACCAGGGCTCACCCGCCTGGCGCTGGATCAGGCCGAGGTTCAGGTTCGAATCGGCATGCACGCTTCAATGGACTCGCTCAACGTCGCCGCTGCTGCGTCGGTGGCGATGTGGAAGCTGTTCTGACCGCGACCCGGTAACGGATGGCCTGTCAGCCCAGCGCGCCCCCCGCTGCGTGGCGCCGGGCGAACTCGATCATCTCGAGCACCACTTGCGCGCAGTCCTCGCCCACATTGTGTCCACCCGGGCCTTCGGATCGAGCCAATGCCTGGCCGTCGTTCTCCGTGGTCAGTACGCCGAAGGCCACGGGGATGTCGCATGCGAGCTGAACATCCTGGATCCCGCGTGCGCACTCGCCGGCGACGAAGTCGTAATGGCTGGTCTCGCCGCGGATCACCGCTCCGAGGCAGATGACGGCGTCGACTCGACCGGACCGCGCCATGATCGAGGCCCCCAGCGGCACCTCGAAGCTCCCCGGCACCCAGTCGACGAGCACGTCGTCGTCGGAGACATTCGAGCCGGCCAGTCCCCGACGAACCCCGTCGAGGAGCCGGAGGGTGATGACGTCGTTCCAACGGGCGCACACCACGCCGATCCGCTGCCCGGCGCCGTCGATCCTCGGCGGCGGATTCTGACCGGAGCTCAGATCGGCACCCACTACTCCAGGCCTTCGATCAGGTGCCCCATCTGGTCCTTCTTGGTTCGCAGGTACCGCTCGTTGTGCTCGTTCGGCTCGGCCGGGATACCGACCCGGCCGGTGATCTCCAGACCGAAGCCCTCGAGCCCGCCGAACTTGGAGGGGGTGTTGGCGATCAGTTGCATGGTCGTGACCCCGAGATCGTTCAGGATCTGGGCGCCGATTCCGTACTCGCGGCTGTCGATCGGGAGACCCAACGCCTCGTTGGCCTCGATGGTGTCCATGCCCTCGTCCTGGAGCCCGTAGGCGCGGATCTTGTGTCCGATACCGATCCCACGACCTTCGTGACCCCGGAGGTAGACGACCACTCCCTGGCCGGCCTCGGCGATCCGCGACATGGCCTGTTCGATCTGCACACCGCAGTCACAACGCAGCGAGCCGAACACGTCGCCCGTGAGGCATTCCGAGTGCACCCGGACCAGGACGTCCCGCTCACCGGAGACCGATCCGGCCACCATGGCCACATGCTGCTCGCCGTCGAGCAGGGACTCGTAGACGAAGCAGGTGAACTCTCCCCACTTGGTCGGGATGCGGGCCTCGGACACCCGCTTGACCAACTTCTCGTGCTGGCGTCGATACCGGACCAGATCGGCGATCGAGATCAACAACAGGCCGTGCTCGACGCAGAACTCCTTGAGCTCGGGGACCCGCGCCATGTCCATCTTCTTGCTGTCGACGATCTCGCAGAGCACACCGGCGGGATAGCAGCCCGCCATCCGAGCAAGATCCACTGCCGCCTCGGTGTGGCCCGCCCGCTTGAGGACACCACCATCGCGCGCCTCGAGCGGTGCGATGTGACCCGGCCGATTCAGGTCGCCGGGTCGGGTCGACGGATCGACCACCGACAGGATGGTGGCCGAACGGTCGAAGGCCGAGATCCCGGTGGTCGTGCCATGGCGGTAGTCGATGGTGACCAGGAAGGCTGTACGCATCGACTCGGTGTTCTGGGTGACCATGTGCGGCAGGTCGAGTTGCCGGGCGCGTTCGGAGGTCATCGGGGCGCAGATGTATCCCGACGTGTGATGCAGGAAGAAGGCGATCTTCTCCGGTGTGGCGTGCTCGGCCGCCATGATGAGGTCGCCCTCGTTCTCGCGGTCCTCGTCGTCGACCACGACCACGATCTCCCCGCGGGCGATGGCTGCCACCGCATCGGGAATGGAGGAAAAGCCGTCCTTCAACTCGTTCGCCATGTGGCCTCCGCAGGAGTCCGAATCGAATTCGGCCGTGTGGTGGGTCCGAACATTTCCATGGTGTCATTCATCGGGTCTCGTCTCCTGGCCGGCCGACTCCAGGTGCCCGGCCAGCAACTTCTCCGCGTACTTGGCCATCACGTCGACCTCGAGGTTCACCAGATCACCGGTGTGTCGGCTTCCCAGAGTGGTCACCTCGGCCGTGTGGGGAATCACCGCAACGGAGAACCAGCCGTACTGCGGGTCGTCGTCCCCGCCGTCGGGTTCTCCGGCGCCGGCGACGTCAACGTTTGAGTCCACGACCTCGACCACCGTGAGGCTGACCCCGTCAACGGTGATCGAGCCCTTCTCGACGACGTATCTGGTGAGGCGACTCGGCACCGCCACACGAAGGTCGGGGACCGCATCGATCACCGTGCCCACCGCATCGACATGTCCCTGCACCAGGTGCCCACCCAGTCGGTCGATGAGACGGACGGGGCGTTCGAGGTTGACCGGATCACCAGGCTCGAGATCCCCGAGCGACGTGCGGCGGTAGGTCTCGTCGCTCACGTCGGCCTCCCACCAGCCATGCTCGGAGTCGAAGGCCACGATGGTGAGACAACAGCCGTTGACCGCAGTCGAGTCCCCGACGCCAGCCCCGTCGAGGACCGACGAGCCCTCCCCCACGCTGAGTCTCAGTCGTGCTCCGTCCCGTGAGACGACCGAGCCGAGCGACTCCACGATGCCGGTGAACATCAGGCCACCCCATCCGCCGACGATTCGGGCAACAGCTCGATGCGGATGTCGGTTCCGACCCGCTCCACCCCAGTGAATCGCCCACGCCAGAGGTCGTTGATGGAGTAGGCGCCAGGACCGATGAACAGCCCCCGGGCATCGCCGCCACCCCAGAGGGCCGGCGCAAGGTAGATCACGTAGCGGTCGACCAGACCCGCCCGGTGGAACGCGCCGGCGACCGAGGCCCCACCCTCGACCATCACCTGGAGGACGCCCTCGGCGCCGAGTTGCTCCAGGATCTCGTGCAGATCACCTGACATCTCGGTGCACGGATGGACCCGGGCGTCTGGCGGAGCGACTCCGAGCACGACTCGACGGGGATCAACCGACCCGTGCTGCGGAGCGACGGGTGGTCGATAGTCCCGGACGTTGAGCGACGGGTTGTCTCGTCTGATGGTCCCCGATCCGACGAGCACGACGTCGGACTCAGCGCGGAGCCGATGACCGTCGCTGCGAGCCTCCGGACAAGTGATCCACTGGCTGGATCCGTCCGGCGCAGCCGTGCCCCCGTCGAGGGTGGCCGCCAGTTTGAGCACGACGTAGGGCAGTCCGGTGGCTCGATGTTTGAGGTACGGGGCGAGCTGTGCACGGACCCGATCGGCGAACAATCCGACCTCGACCTCGACCCCGGCCGATCGAAGCGAGGCGATCCCCTGGCCGTTCACCAACGGATCGGGATCGGGCACCGCCACGACCACCCGCGTGATGCCGGCGGCGATCAACCCGTCGGCGCACGAAGCGGTCCGACCCACGTGCGAGCACGGCTCGAGCGTGACAAACGCGGTGGCACCACGGGAATCGGGACCGGCCTGACCGAGCGCGTCGGCCTCGGCGTGGGCCGCACCCGGCTCGTGCGTCGCTCCGACCCACATTCGGCCGTCGTCGGCCCGGATCACGCAACCGACCCAGGGATTGGGTGACGTGATGCACCGGACGTCCCCGGCGGCCGCGATGGCGCGGGTCATGCACTCGCGATCCGTCGCAGTGAACTCCGGGGCTTCCATCACCAGTACAAGCTACCGGCGGCGCTGGTCGTTTTCCCAGCGGCCGTCCGGATTTCGACCACCATCAGGTCGTGGGGTGAGGTGCGTTGTTGTCCGCCATCAGTTCCACGGCGTGAGCTACCACGTCGATCACCGCTTCGAGTTGTTCGACCGCACCCTTCGGCGAACCGGCGACGTTGAGGATGAGCGCTCGCCCACGTGTCCCCGCCACCCCACGGGACAGGCGGCCCAAGGGATGGGTGGCTCGCATCGCTTCTGCCAGGCCCGGCGCTCGCCGGTCCAGGACCCGTCGCGTTCCCTCAGGCGTCTTGTCCCTCGGGCCGAATCCGGTCCCGCCCGTCGTCACGATCAGCCCGTTGAACGCGTAGGCCATGTGCGACAAGGCGTTGCCCACACGTTCGGCACCATCGGCGGTCACCCGATGCTCGACCACGTCGAAGCCCTCGGACATCAGCCGCTCGGCCACTGCCCGCCCCGATGCATCGTCGCGGGCACCTGCCGCCACGCCATCCGAAACGGTCAGCACTTTGGCCCGGACTGTCATGGCGACTGTCATTCCGCCGAGGCTATCTGCGCGACCTGCCATCCGAACACGGCCATCCCGTCGGTTCCTTCGGCTTGAGGCAGCAGCAGCCCGCCCATCCCCCAGTCGATCCAGGGCGGCCCCGGGGGCGCCACGGCGGTCAGCCTGGTGCCCGCCTCGGCAACCAACGACTCGGCCACTCCGAGTGTCTCTGCTCGGGTCAAGGTGCAGACCGAGTAGATCAAGGTTCCGCCTGGACGCACCAAACCGACTGCGGCACGCAGCATCCGGAGTTGGAGCTCGGCCAACCGGTCGACGGCCTCGGGCCCCAACCGCCAGCGTGCGTCGGCCCGCCGGTGCAGCACCCCGAGCCCCGAACACGGCGCGTCGACCAGCACCCGGTCGAAGGCCCCGGGCCGAAGAGGTGGCGCTGTGGCATCAGCGCCGATCACCAGCAGCTTCTGACCGGTCCGGGCCACGTTGGACGCGGTCAGTCGAACGCGGCTGGGCCGGAGGTCGCCCGCTATGACCGAGGCGCCGGCCGCGGCCAGCGCCGTGGCCTTGCCGCCGGGGGCGGCGCACACATCGGCGACCACGTCACCCGGACCGGCACCCACGAATGCCGCCACCCACTGTGAGGCCGAATCCTGGGTGTACCCATCTTCACGAACGGTCGCACCGTGCGCCGTGTTCATGGCATCCATGGCGTCGCCGGCATCCTGGGCGCCCAGATCCGCGACCAGTCGATCATGGATCCAGCCGGGGTACGAACGTCTGGTGGCGTCGTCGGGCCAGTCTGGTTCCGGACCGGTCGCCACTCGCCGCAGGACGGCGTTCACCAGCCCACGAAGACGTTGCGGGACGGCGCTCACCACCGGCGAGACCGCTGCGTGCGGGGCCATCCCCATTTCGGCGAGCTGATAGGCGCCGATGCGAAGGGCCGCACGGGCCACCGCCGGCGGGTCCGACGAGAGGTATCGGTCGACCCGCAGGTCGAGGGCTCGACGCATGCGGGTCACCCCATAGACCAACTCGGTCACCAGATGGCGATCCCGCTCCTCGAGTCCTGAGCGGTCGAGCAGCGGTCGCAACGCCAGGTTGGCGTACGCGTCGTCGCGCTCGATTCGGACCAAGGCCTCGATGGCCAGACGTCGAGCAGCCACGCCGGGTTCGCTCATTGGCCCACCGGCGTTCCACTGGCCAGCCCGCTCCCCCGCCACCAGTCAGATCCTGACATCACGGCTCGCCCCGCCGGCTGGACCATGACCAGGCGCACGACGCCGTCAGCGACGACGAGCATCGGGCCGTCATCGTCCTGCTCCAGGCGCCCGACCCGGCCCCGCTCCGGAGCGACCGAAGCGCTCGACGCAGCCCTCAGGGGTTCGACCTCGTGGAGCTTCAGTCGATGACCGTTCACCGTTGTCCAGGCGCCACCGATGCGAACCACACGGTCGACCTGGACCCCCGGGCCGAAGGGATCGATCCGTCGATCCTCGATCGTCAACTTCTCGGCGTGCGTGACCGGACCGACCTGGGGCACCGGCTCGCCAAATCCTCCGGCCAGCGCGTCGAGCAGCAGCCGGGTCCCGGCGCCGATCAGTTCGGACCGGAGCTCCTGCACCGTCTTGCGGTCGATCCGGGCCTCAGCCGATGCGTAGACGCCACCGGTGTCCAGGCCCTCCTCGATGGCCATGAGGCAGACGCCGGTCCGCTCGTCGCCAGCCAGGATGGCTCGCTCGATCGGCGCGGCCCCGCGCCACCGGGGCAGCAGCGAGACGTGGAGGTTCACGAACGGGACGACCGCCAGCAGATGCGGTCGGATCAGCCGGCCGTACGCCACGACCACCCCGAGGTCGATGCCGGAGTCCAGCAGATCGTCGGGCTGGTGGCTCACCGCGATCCCCATCTCGGTCGCGGCCTGGGAGACGGGTGAGGGCGTCGTTGCCGATCCACGACCTCGTCGACGATCCGGTGAGGTGATCACCACGGCCACTTCGTGACCAGCGGCGACGAGAGCGCGCAGCGGATCGACGGCCAGCTCCGGTGTTCCGAGGTAGGCGATGCGACATGGCGCCTGCGGCGGGCCCGGGGTCACGTGAACCTGAACAACCCTCGTCCGGCCTCTGGCGGCGTCTCGGCCATCCGCATCTCACGGATCGCTCGTTTTGCCTCGCGCCGTTGCTCGTCGTCGAGACGCTCGAGCATCAGTCGCCCGTCCAGGTGATCGAGTTCGTGTTGTACCAGGCGGGCCAGCAACTCGTCTGCCTCGAACGTGACCTCGTTGCCATCGAGGTCGATGCCGCTCACCTCGATCTGCTTGGGACGGAGGATGTCGAAGTACTGGCCGGGGATGCTGAGGCAACCCTCGCTGTAGAGCCATTCGCCGTCTGTGCCCGTGATCACGGGGTTGATCAAGACCTGCGGATCATCGTCGACGTCGTACACGAAGAAGCGCTTCTTGACCCCGACCTGCGGGGCAGCCAAGCCGATGCCCGGTGCGTCGTACATGGCGTCGAACATGTCGTCGACCAGGTTCACCAGGGCATCGTCGATCTCCGTCACCGGCGCCGCACACTCGGTCAGCACGGGATCACCCACGATGCGGATCGAGACCAGCGACATGTCCCCAGAGTACCGTCGCCGCCATGGCCGCCAACGACGCGCACTACTTCGCGACGTCGCCCGATGCGGCATCAGATCCGCGGGAGGTCGAACTCCCCCTGGCCGACCTGACCCTTCGATTCCACACCGATACCGGTGTGTTCGCCCGCGACGCGGTCGACGCCGGCACTCGGATCCTGTTGTCCGAAGGGGGCGGTGCGGCGAGCAGCGGGATCCTGGTGGACCTCGGCTGTGGGTATGGCCCGATAGCTGTTGCGCTGGGTCGCCGTTCACCGGCGGCCGAGGTCTGGGCCATCGATCCGAACGAGCGGGCTCGGGAGCTGTGCCGGCGCAACGCCGACCGCAACGGCGCCGCCAATGTGGTGGTGATGGCGCCCGATGCCGTGCCGGCCGGTCCCATCGACGAATTGTGGTCGAACCCTCCGGTGCGGATCGGCAAACCGGCCATGCGCCGACTGGTCAGCGAGTGGCTCGAGCGACTCTCACCGACCGGCAGGGCGGTCCTGGTCATCCAGAAACACCTCGGAGCCGACAGCTTCGCCGCCTGGTTGAACGAGTCCGGCTACCCGACGACCCGGCTCTGCGCTCGTCAGGCGTACCGGATACTGGAGGTGCGACCGCGTGAAGCAACTGCGATCGACTGACCTCAAGCGACTCCACCGCACCTGGCGGACCCGGGCCCCCGGGCGACTGGCCATCGGACTCGACGCCGTCCAGGGGCCGCACAACGTGGGTGGGGTCCTGCGCACGGCCGCGGCGTATCGGGCGACCCACGTGTGGTTCACCGATGCAGGAACCGGTCCGGATCATCCCCAGGTCGGACGGACGGCGCTGGGAAGCGAGCGATACCTCGACGTTCGCCAGTCCCTCGACGGCCCAGCGCTGGTGACGGCCGCTCGCGCTGCGGGCTACCGGGTGCTGGCCCTCGAACTCTGCGACGCGGCGATGCCCATCTTCGACGCTGATCTGCTCGGCGACATCTGCCTGGTGGTGGGAAACGAAGACCACGGGGTTGCTCCAGCCACGCTGGCTGCCTGCGATGGCGCCGTCTATCTGCCACAGTTCGGCAAAATCGGCTCACTCAACGTGGCGACCGCTACGGCCATCGGCATGTACGAATGGGCACGCCAGCAGATCGGTGAGACGGCCATCGTGAACGCGGCCGGCCCGCCCGGTCAGCCCGGCGGCGACGGCTGAGGAATCCTGAGTGGATCGATCTGGAGCCGAAGGCGGCCCGGAGGCCGAGGCGTGGCGGCCAGGGCGTCGAGGAGCGCTGGACGGTCATGGGTCGTGACGACCGACTGGGTCGCCATCTCGAGTCGGACGCATCCGTCCGGCAACACCAGAGCCTCGAGGAAACCCGGGCCGGCTGGACCTCCGATCACCGCCAGGGTCGCGGCCGGGGGCAGATCCAACTCGCGACGCAACAGGTCCTCGGCCTCAGTGACGGGGCCCGGGTCCCCCGTTGCCGCGGCACGGAGCACCGGATGGTCCGGATGACGGGTCTGAACCACGACCGAGCCGCGTCGGCCACCCACCAAACGGCCGGCGCGGGCCAGCAGGCCCAGGGCCTGCTCCGACGCGCGATAGCGCGGTGCGAGGAGTTCCTGGTCGAACTCCAAGAAGATGACCCGGTCCGCCCGGTCCGACCGGTGCAGGGCAGCCTCGGTTCCGACCACAACCCGCGACGCCGGCTGATCGAAGGGAGTTCGGTGGGAGATCTCGTTGACCGGTTCCCCCACCAGAGCGCTCAGTTCCTCGGCCACTCGCGAGACACCTTGTCGAAGGAGTCGCAGCGTCGTGGATCCGCACGACTGACAGACCTCCGGGCGCTCCAGGCCGCACCGCCGGCACCGGAGCCGACCTGGCTCGATCTGCGACACCGCAGCGTCACACCGCTCGCACCGCTCGACGGTCCCACAGCTCCCGCAAGCCAGGAGGCGGGCCCGACCGACGGTGTTCAACACACAGACCACGTGACCCGGTTCACGCAGCAGCGGCACCAGCCGTTCCGAGAGCAGACCGGTTCTCCCCAGATCCTCGTCGCGTCGATCGATGACGATCATCGCCGGCCATCCCAGGCGTTCGGTTCGACGGTCGACCAACTGCAGCGGCGACCGGGACAATGCTTCGAGCGATGGGATGGCCGAGGTCATGACCGCAGGCACCCGAGCCCGACGCGCCCGCTCCAACGCGACCTCACGGGCGTGCCAGGTCGGAGAACCTTCGGCCTGGAGCGCCTCGTCGTGCTCGTCGACGACCACGACGGCAGCGAGCGAGGGCATCGGAGCGAACGCCGCGGAGCGCGGTCCCACCACGGTCACCCCGCCGGCGGCCGCCCGACCCCAGTCGTCCGGATGCAACGCAGTCCGAACACCCGCCGACCGGAGGCGGCGAGCCATCGAGGTGGCGGAGCGAACCGATGGGCAGATGATCAGCGCATCGCCGTGGCGGGTGGCGCGGAGGGCGACTTCGAATCCGTCATCGACGGGAGGGAGTCGCAGCACCGAACGCGGCGACATCAGTGGATCGGCCGGACCGGACCGTTCCGGCCCAGATCGTTCCGGTCCAGGCCGTTGCGGTCCAGGCCGTTCTTGCCCAGGCCGCTGGGCGATCGAGCCGACCACGCGATCGGGGCTGGCCATCCGCAGGAAGATCGCATGACGCGAGCCCCACCGCCACGCTGCCCAGCGGCAGAGTTCGATCATCTCCTGGCTCGGGCCGGCGCCGGTCAGCTTGCGGATCTCGCTCAGACGAACGCCCGCCGGCGGCTGGACGTCCCAGCCGACTATCCAGCCACGAACCACCCTGCCGGCCAAGGGCACGCGGACGATCGAACCAATGGCCGCACCGCGAGCCAGCTGCGGTGACAACAGGTAGTCGAAGGTCCGGTCGACTGCGGGCAGGTCCGGGAGGACCGAGACCACGAGTCCCGGTCCCACCTCTGGTTGTCCCGTCCGGCTCAGAGCCCGAGGGCCGCCTTCAGCTGATCGACCCGGTTCGTCAACTCCCAGGTGAAGCCGTCGCCGACCCGGCCGAAGTGTCCATAGGCGGCGGTCGATGCGAACACCGGCCGACGAAGGTCCAGGTCGCGAGCGATGGCGGCGGGACGGAGGTCGAAGACCTGCTTCACCGCATCGGAGACCCGCTCGGGGTCGACCACGGCGGTGCCGAAGGTCTCGACGAGGATCGAGACCGGGTGCGCCATGCCGATGGCGTAGGCCACCTGCACCTCACAGCGGGTTGCCGCACCGGATGCCACGACGTTCTTGGCCACCCAACGCGCGGCGTAGGCCGCCGAGCGGTCCACCTTGGAAGGGTCCTTGCCCGAGAACGCACCGCCACCGTGTCGAGCCATGCCGCCGTAGGTGTCGACGATGATCTTGCGACCGGTCAGGCCGCAGTCGCCCACCGGCCCACCGATGACGAAGTTGCCGGTCGGATTCACGTAGACCTCGTACGGGTCATCGGCGAACTGCTCGGGGATCACCGGGCGAATCACCGCTTCGATCAGGTCCGGGCGGATCTCGGTGTCACGATCGACGCCTGGATTGTGCTGCGTCGAGATGAGCACCGCCTTGAGCCGCACCGGCCGGTTGCCTTCGTACTCGAACGTCACCTGGGTCTTGCCGTCGGGACGCAGGTACGGCACCTGACCGGACTTACGGACCTCGGCAAGTCGCTCGGCCAGGCGGTGGGCCACATGGATCGGCAGCGGCATCAGCACGTCGGTCTCGTCGCAGGCGTACCCGAACATCATCCCCTGATCGCCCGCGCCCTGCTTGTCCAGCTGGTCGTCCTCGCCCGAGGTGCCCGCCCGGACCTCCTCGGAGTCGTCGACGCCCTGGGCGATGTCGGGCGACTGCTCATCGAGAGCGACCATGACCCCACAGGTGTTTCCGTCGTACCCGAAGGACTCCCGGTCATACCCGATCCGCTTGATGGCGTCGCGGGCGATCGTGGGGATGTCGACGTACGCAGACGTCGTGATCTCGCCAGCGACGATGCAGAGCCCCGTCGTGACCATGGTCTCGCAGGCGACACGCGCCATCGGGTCCTCGGCCAGGATGGCGTCGAGCACCGAGTCCGAGATCTGATCGGCCATCTTGTCGGGGTGCCCCTCGGTCACCGATTCCGACGTGAACGTCCAGTTGGTCATGTGATTGCTCCCTCTTGCGAACCGTCGGGTTGACGGATTCTGTGCTGGACGATCAGATCGAGGATCCGTTCCGCGATCTGGTCCTTACTGCTGAGCGGGATCTCGGTCGCGGCTCCATCGGAACCGAGGACGAGCACCGCATTCGTCTCGTGCTCGAACCCCACTCCCGGGGCGGACACATCGTTGGCCACGATCAGATCGAGCCCCTTCCGTGTCAGCTTCTCCGCTGCGAGGGCGGCCAGATCCGAGGTCTCGGCCGCAAAGCCCACCAGCGTCTGACCGACCGGCTTGGAGGAGCCGAGCGCCAGCAGGATATCAGGAGTCGGTTCCAACACGACTTCCGGCGGCCCGGCCGCCTTCTTGAGCTTCGCCGGAGCGCAGGTGGCAGGCCGGAAATCGGCAACGGCCGCCGCCATCACCACGATGTCAGCGGCCGGGGAGCGACTGAGGAGTGCGTCGTACATCTGAGCCGCGGTCTCGACGTCGAGGCGCTCGATGCCGTGGTTGGCGCCAAGAGCGGAGGTGGTCACCAGGGTGACTCGGGCACCCCGGCGGCTGGCCGCTTCGGCCACGGCGTGGCCTTGGCGTCCGGAGCTTCGGTTTCCGATGAACCGGACGGGATCGATGGGTTCTCGGGTGCCTCCGGCGGACACGATCACGCTCATGCCGGCCAGGTCACCGCCGCCCAAGGCAACATCGACTGCGGCGATGATCCGCTCGGGGGCTGCCAGTCTCCCGTGCCCGATGTCGCCACCCGCCAGACGCCCGGACTCGGGCTCCACGATGATCACCCCACGAGACACGAGCAGCGCCACGTTGTCCTGAACCGCCGGGTGCTCCCACATCTCGGTGTGCATTGCCGGGCAGAGGATCACCGGGGCGCGGGTGGCGATCAACGTGGCGCTGAGCAGATCTCGGGACGAGCCCGTCGCGTAGGCCGAGATGATCTGCGCTGTGGCCGGAGCCACCACGATCAGATCCGCCTGCTGTCCCATGGTGGTGTGCGGGATGGGGTCATCATCGTCCCACAACGATGTCTTGGCCGGTTCGGACGCCAGAGCAGAGAACGTGGTTGCCCCGACGAAGTGCAGCGCGCCCTCGGTGAGCACGGGAACCACGTGCGCACCAGCGTCGACCAGCCGACGACAGACCTCGATGGCCTTGTACGCGGCGATGCCCCCGGAGACGCCGAGGACGATCCGGCGCCCCTGCACGACTCAGGCGTCGGAGGAGTCAGCTGCTGCTGCTGCGGCGTCTGCCGCCGCAGCGGCTTCCGCCTCGGCGATCTCGTCCGCGGTGGGCAACTTGACCTTCACGATCTTGTCCGCAGCGATCTCCTCGAAGGCGATCGACAGAGACTTCGAGGCCGCCGAGGTGACCTGAGGCGGTGCGACCATACCGAGACCGTCGCCGAGCTGGCTGTAGTAGCTGTTGATGTCCCGGGCCCGACGGCTGGCCAACGCCACCAGCGTGAACTTGGATCCTGCTCGTTCCAGCAGTTCCTCGACCCGAGGTTCCATCATGGTGTCGAAACGATCGGTCATGGTGCTCCTGCGGCGGTGGCCGCGACATGGGGGGTGTGTGGTCCTCGAAACGGTGCCAGGTCCGGTTCGAAGCCCAGAAGACGATAGCAGCTGAACCGGTTCGGACCCGAGCGCCGGGGGGTGGCTGAAGATAGTGGCCCCCGGAAGACCCCTGGCCGGTGACGGTCACCCGTGGGTCGTCTGCTCCCGACGACGCGCCGACGCTATGAAGCCGCGGATCTCATCGACACACCGCTCCAGTGAGTCGTTGATCACGACGACCGACCCCAACGAGACCGCCAACGCAGCCTCGGAGTCCGCCTTGGCCAGCCGACGTTCAACGTGGTCCGGTTCGTCACCCCGACCGATGAGCCGCGCACGCTGATGATCACGGTCAGGGGCATCGACGAACACCGACACCGCATCCGGGTAGCGCTCGAGGATCTGGCGGGCGCCGTGGACATCGATTTCGAATACGGCGTCGTGACCCGGGGGCGGGTCCGGCAGGGGGCTGCCCTGGAGGTAGTCGAGGAAGGTGACCCACTCAAGGAACCGGCCATCGGCCACCGCAGCTTCGAAGGTCGCTCGGTCCACGAAGTGGTAGGCGTCGCCCTGCTCCCCCGGTCGACGACTCCGGGTGGTCCAGGACCTGGACAGCCACAACTGATCATCGCTGTCCAGCAAGGAGGACACGATCGTGCCCTTTCCCACGCCGCCGGGCCCCGAGATGACCAGGATCATCGACCCGGTCCGAAGGATGCGATGAGCACGTGGCGATCGATGACACCGATCGGCGTGGCGTGGCCGATACTGAGCTCGTCCAGTCGCCGGCGTGTCCCGACCTTCAAGGCGCCGGGGAGTGCTTCGAGGACGGTGAGCACTTTGATCCTGGCCACCAGCGGTTCGGCGCCGGCACGGATCAGCACCGCGTCGAGGGTCATCCGGCCAGTGCCGAGCGCGTCGACCAGCTCGCTCCGGGCGGCTCGGGCGTCGGCCGCCCAGGCCAGAGCGGCTTCACGGTCCATGTCAGCCAGCCAGGGCCGAGGCGACTTGCGCCGCAGCGTCCTCCGGATCGACCGCGTGGGTGACCGCACGTCCGATCACCAGGAGATCGGCGCCGTGCGCTGCTGCCTCCTGAGGCGTAGCCGACCGTGCCTGATCGTGGATGGGGTCCCCCGGCAGCCGGATACCCGGTACGACCCGACGCATACGAGGAGCCAGCTCCCGAGCCGTCTGGAGGTCCGATGCGGCCAGAACCAGGCCGCCGCAGCCCCCCTCGAGCGCCACTCGTACCCGATTGGGAACGATGTGCGGGGGCGCCGTGTCGTCGGAGGTCAATACCGTGACACCCAGCGCCACCGGAGCCGGGAGACCGGCCTGTTCGGCGCCGTAGTACAACCCCTCGACGCCCGCCTTCAGCATGTCGACGCCCCCGTGGGCGTGCAGCGTCAGGTATTCGACCCCCAGGGCACCCAACACGCGGGTCGCCCGGTTGACGGTGGTCGGGATGTCGAAGAGCTTCACGTCGAGGAAAACGGCATAACCCAGATCGCGCATCGCTCCGATGGCGTCAGGGCCGCTCGCACTGAAGAGCTCCAGCCCGATCTTGGCCACACCGAACCAGGGCCGCAGCATGTACGCCATGCGATGAGCCTCGACCAGGTCGTCGGTGTCGAGCGCCAACGCGAGCCGATCTCGGACGCTGTCGGGCACGGCGGTCATCGTCATGGTTCGTTCCTCCCGGGCTCTGCACCCGGGCGAATGGTAGAGGTTGGGTCGGGGCTTCGAAGCGTTCCGGTCAGATCGGCCACCCGGCCCACGCCGTGCGCCGTGCACCATCGGACCAGATCGGACTGCACCGCCCAGGGCGCTCGGGGGTCGGCGAAGATCGCCGTACCGACCTGGACGGCCGCGGCGCCGGCCACCAGGAGCTCTGCTGCGGATGGACCGTCGACCACTCCGCCGACTCCGATGACCGCCAGGTCCGGGAGCGCCCGACTGACCTCGGCGATCCACCGAACCGCCACGGGTCGGATCGCCGGCCCGGACAGCCCGCCGGTTCCGTTGGCCAGGCGGGATCGGCCGGTCGCCGGATCGATGGCCAGACCGATCACCGTGTTGATCAGGGTGACTGCCTCGGCACCGGCCGCATCGACCGCGGCTGCCACCTCCACCACCCGGTCGGTGTTGGGGCTCAGCTTGGCCCAGACCGGCGACCGGTTCACCGACGTGACGGCGGCGACCACGTCGGCTGAGGCAGACGGGTCATGGGCAAAAATCGACTTGCCGGAGAGGTTCGGACAGCTCAAGTTGACCTCCAGCGCCGTCAGTTCGTGGGCGACCTCGGCCAGCAGCGTTGCCGCCTGTTGGTACTCCTCCACCGAGCGACCCCAGATCGACACCACCACTCTGGCACCCGCCGCCCTGAGCCTCGGGAGATCGCCGGCAATCCACGCCGGGACGCCCGGACCCTGGAGCCCGACGGCGTTCAACATGGCGTTGTCGACGGGATGCAAGCGTGGAGACGGATTCCCGTCCCAAGCCTGCGGCGACAACGACTTCACGACCACGGCACCCAACTCCGACAGAGCGCCGTACGGCAACAGCTCGTCGCCGTGCCCGGCCGTGCCCGCCGCGGTCATGACCGGCGAGGCAAGGGTCACCGACCCCACGGTGACCGCCAGATCCACCCCCGGGCTCGCGGCGGCTCCACGCGCCGCTCCGGCGCCCTCGCGGCCGGAGTGTGCTCGCCGGCGCGGCTCACCCACTCCGGTAGACGCCTGCGTGATACTCCTGCAGCGGCCGCACCACCAGTTCGTGCTTCAAGGACTCTGCGATCCCGTCAGCAGCGGCCAGGGCTGCCGCTGCAGTGGTCAGCAGCGGGACGTGGTACCGGCCGGCCGCCGACCTGATGTACCCGCCGTCGGCCCTGGGGCCTCGGCCACGGGGTGAGTTGACGACCAGCTGGATCTCGCCGGCGGCCATCATGTCCACCACGTCACGTTCGTCGTCGACCTCGTCGACGGACAGCTTGGCCACGACCCCGGCCACCGGGATACCTGCCGCCACCAGATGTGCTGCGGTGCCGGAGGTGGCCACCAGCTCGAAACCGAGGTCCGAGAAGATCCGGGCGGCGAGTGCTCCGGCCGGTTTGTCACGATCGGCCAGCGACATGAAGATCCGACCTTCGGTGGGCATGCGGTCGCCTGCCGCCAGCTGAGACTTGGCAAAAGCCTGCCCAATGGTGAGGTCGATCCCCATGACCTCACCGGTCGAGCGCATCTCCGGACCCAACAGCGCGTCGGAATCAGGGAAACGGCTGAACGGCAGGACGGCCTCCTTGACCGCTATGTGATCGCCAGGGACCTTCTCGCAGAGCAGCCCCTCGGCCCGGAGCTCGGCCAACGTCGAACCGCAGACCACCCGGGCGGCGACCTTGACCAGGGGAACCCCGGTGGCCTTGGCCACGAACGGCACGGTCCGGCTGGCCCGTGGGTTCGCCTCGATGACGAACACCTGAGCAGCGTCGGGATTGTCCGGGGCCCGCTTCACCGCGAACTGCACGTTGATGAGCCCTCGGACGTCGAGTGCGTCGGCAATGGACCTCACGTGCGACTCGAGGACAGCGATGGTGGCATCGGACAATCCCAACGGCGGGATCATGCACGCGGAGTCACCCGAATGGACGCCCGCCTCCTCCACGTGTTCCATGACGGCGCCGATCACGGTTTCCCCGGTGTGATCACGGATGGCATCGACATCTACCTCGGTGGCGTCCTCGAGGAAGCGGTCCACCAGCACCGGACGTTCAGCGGACAGCCCCCCCTCGCGTCCGAGGCCCGTCAGACCGGCGAGCGTGGCCATGGCCTCGGCCAGCCCCTCGTCGTCGTACACGATCTCCATGGCCCGACCGCCCAGCACGTAGCTCGGTCGGACCAGCGCCGGGTACCCGATGACCGCGGTGACAGCCAGCGCCTGATCGACCGTGGTCGCTGTTCCGCCCGCAGGCTGTGGGATCTCCAGCTGAGCGCAGAGCGCGTTCCACCGGTCACGGTCCTCGGCCAGATCGATCGACTCGGCGCTGGTGCCGAGCACCAGTTCGGGGGGAAGCAGCCCGGCCAGTTTCAACGGCGTCTGCCCACCGAGCGCCACGATCACTCCCTTCAGCGAGCCACCGCCCTCGGCCGCGCTGCGCTGCTCGGCCTCGATCACGTTGAGCACGCCCTCCAGGGTGAGCGGCTCGAAGTAGAGCCGATCGGAGGTGTCGTAGTCCGTGGAGACGGTCTCGGGATTGCAGTTGACCATGACGGTCTCGTACCCGGCGTCGGACAGCGCGAAGCAGGCATGCACACAGCAGTAGTCGAACTCGATCCCCTGACCGATCCGGTTCGGACCGGACCCGAGAATGATCACCTTCTCCCGACTCGACGGCGCCACCTCGCTGGTGTCCTCATAGGTCCCGTAGTGGTACGGGGTCTCGGCTGCGAACTCTGCGGCGCAGGTGTCGACCGTCTTGTAGGTGACCTCGACACCGTGGGCCAGCCGGGCGGCGCGAACCTCGGCCTCGCTGACCCCCCAGAGGTACGCCAGCTGCGCATCGCCGAATCCCAACCGCTTGGCCCGCCGCCACCCGAGCCGGTCCGTGCCCGTGAAGCCGGATTGGAACAGCGAGGCGCGTTCCTCGGAGATCTGCAGCATCTGGTCCAGGAACCATGGGTCGATCCGACTCGACGCGTACACCGCGTCGAGACCGAGCCCTCGACGCAGCGCTGACTCCACTGCGAAGATCCGCTCAGGCGTGGCCACCGCGGATCGACGAAGGACCTCGTCGTCGGGCAGCGCGTCGAAGAAGGCCTCTCCCGGGTCACAGTTCAGACCCATTCGCCCCAGTTCCAGGGAGCGCAGGCACTTCTGGAGCGACTCGGTGAATGTCCGGCCGATGGCCATGGCTTCACCCACACTCTGCATCTGGGTGCCCAGGACGCCAGTGGTACCGGGGAACTTCTCGAAGGCCCACCGCGGGATCTTGGTCACGACGTAGTCGATGCTCGGCTCGAAGCTGGCCGGCGTCGACCGCAGGATCTCGCCGGTCACGGGGTCACGGACCACTGTGATGTCGTTGGGGATCTCGTCCAGCGTGTAGCCCACGGCGAGCCGGGCTGCGATCTTGGCGATCGGGAAGCCAGTGGCCTTCGAGGCCAGCGCCGAGGACCGTGAGACCCGCGGGTTCATCTCGATGACGACCATCTGACCGGTCTCGGGGTGCACCGCGAACTGGACGTTGGACCCTCCGGTCTCGACCCCGACGCGTCGGATGCAGGCGAACGCCGCGTCACGCATGATCTGGTACTCCACGTCGGTCAGCGTCTGAGCGGGCGCGACCGTGATCGAGTCCCCGGTGTGGACGCCCATCGGGTCGACGTTCTCGATCGAGCAGATGATCACGCAGTTGTCGGCGTGGTCACGCATGACCTCCAGCTCGAACTCCTTCCAGCCGGCGATCGAGCGCTCGATCAGGATCTCCGATACGGGACTGGCATCCAGTCCGTTCGCGGCGATCCGCTCGAACTCCTCCATGGTCGAAGCGATCCCGGTCCCCTTGCCACCCAAGATGAATGCCGGACGGATGACCACCGGCAGACCGAGTTTCTCGATGACCACCATGGCCTCGGGCATGGTGTGCGCGGTGCCCGATGGCGGCACATCCAGCCCGATCTCGATCATGGCCTGCTTGAATCGTTCCCGGTCCTCGGCGGTGTCGATGGCCTCCGCCCGGGCTCCGATCATCTCCACGCCGTACTCCTCGAGGACGCCGCTCTGCTCCAACTCCATGGCCAGGTTCAGTGCGGTCTGACCGCCGAGGGTGGGCAGCAACGCGTCGGGCCGCTCCCGCGCGATGATCCGCTCCATCACGTCCAGGGTGAGCGGCTCCACGTAGGTGGCGTCGGCGAAGTCCGGGTCAGTCATGATCGTGGCCGGATTGGAGTTGGCCAGGATCACCCGGTAGCCCTCGTCCTTGAGGACACGACAGGCCTGGGTTCCGGAGTAGTCGAACTCACAGGCCTGACCGATCACGATCGGGCCCGATCCGATGATCAGGATCGACGAGATGTCGTTACGGCGAGGCATCAGCGGGCTCTGTTCGGGGAGTGGTCCGACATCAACTGTGTGAACCTGGCGAAAAGGTACCGACTCTCATGGGGTCCGGGTCCTGCCTCCGGGTGATACTGGATCCCGAAGGCGGGGACCTCGGTGGAACGGAAGCCCTCCAGCGTGCCGTCGTTCAGGTTCACGTGAGTCGGCTCGACGCCCGAGACCCCACCGAGATCCACGCAGTAGTTGTGGTTCTGGCTGGTGATCTCCACCTTGCCGGTGATCAGGTCGCGAACCGGGTGGTTCCCGCCGTGATGACCGAATGACAGCTTGTACGTCGAGGCCCCGAGGGCCTGACCCAGGATCTGATGTCCCAGGCAGATGCCGAAGATCGGAACCCGGCCCAGGAGTTCTCTGACCGTGGCCACCACGTCGGCGACCGCCGCAGGGTCCCCCGGTCCGTTGCTCAGGAACACGCCGTCGGGTGCGAGCGCCAAGATGTCCGTCGCCGAGGTGTCGGCCGGCACCACATCGACGGCGGCATCGACCACCAGATGCCTCGTGATGGTCGACTTCACGCCGCAATCGATGGCCACCACCCGCCGGGGTACGCCCCCTCCGACCTGGAGGTGGTGCTCGACGTCTGACCGGGTCACCCCGGCGACGAGATCCAGCCCGTCGGTGCCCGATGCTGCCGCCGCCGCCGACGTAGCGTCGGCGACGTCGACACCGATGGCCCCGGGGAGCGCACCGGAATCACGCAGGTGCCTGGTGAGGCGCCGGGTATCGACGCCGGTGATCCCGGTGATGCCGTGGCGGCGCAGATACGCGTCGAGGTCCTCGGTGGAGCGCCAGTTGCTGGATCGACGGGCCAGTTCGCGAACCACGATGCCTCGACAACGAGGCCGGACGGACTCGTCGTCGTGAGAATTCGTTCCGTAGTTGCCGATGTGGGTCGAGGTGAAGGTGATGATCTGCCCCGCATACGAGGGGTCCGAGATCACCTCCTGGTAACCGCTCATGGCGGTGTTGAACACCACTTCGCCAACGGTCACGTCGGCAGCGGCTCCGATGAGCTCGCCCTCGAAGGTCGTGGAGTCCGCCAGGACGAGAACCCCGGGGGTGGATCGCTGCGTGGCCATCGGCCGTCCTTCCTGTCCGTTCGAGCCTCACGGGACCCGATTCACGGTCAGAATCCGAACGTAGCACGGGTGCGGCATCACTCGATCCGGACTGCCCGACCCGGACCATCAGATCCGGACCGCCCGAACGGGCCCTCGAACAGGCGGTGAAGCCCTTCGCCCAGGGCCTACTGGCATTCCGGGCGGCGATTCGACACAATCGGGGGGTGCGGACATCCACGAGACGTCGAGCGGCGACCACGTTGGCCCTGGTGGGGATCACCGCCGGGCTCGCCGCGTGCGACCCGGTCAACGATCCGAGGGGATCGCTCGACACGCTGAACAGTCCTGCACCCAACCAGATCCTGGCGGCGGGATGGGTCGTGGACCCGAATGCCCCAAGATCGCCGATCTGGGTCGATCTGGTCATCGACGGTTCGGTGCGGGCCTCCCAACTGGCCCAACTGCCACGACCCGATGTCGACCGAGCAGTGCAGAACGTGGGACCCAATCACGGATTCAACTTCGTCGGCGCCGTTCCAGCCGGCTCGCAGCGGGCGTGCGTGGTGGCCCGCAACGTCGGAAAGGGATCACCGGCAGCGGGGTTGGGCTGTCGCGACATCGAGGTCGGCAACGCCAATCCGGTCGGCGCGCTGCAATCCGCCGGCGGGACCGCCGTGAGGATCAGCGTGAGCGGATGGGCGGCCGACCCGGACACGACGGATCCGATCGAGGTCCGGATCACCGTGGATCAGAACCTGGCGGCAACGATTCGCGCCGATCGGGCGAATCCGGCGTCGACCGTCGCGGGTTCGCACGGCTTCGCCGCCACGGTCGATGCCGCATTGGCGCCATCCCACCTGGTCTGTGCCGAGGCCATCAACGTGGGGCAGGGCTCGGGCAACAGCTCGCTGGGCTGCATCATCACCACCTCGCCGTCCTGACCCGCTCCCCTGACCCTTCGGGCAGGCTTGACCGGCGCGGACCCGGGCTGGGTCATCGCATGAGCTGGGTCATCGCATGGGATGAGTCATCGCATGGGATGTGAGTCGATGACCACAGCCTCGCCCCGGAACACCGTGTGCCGGACACGGCCGGTCACCCGGCGCCCCACGTACGGGACGTTCGACGATCGGGAGGCGCCACCGGACGCGTCGATCTCCCATGTCTGGTTGCGGTCCACCACGCACAGGTTGGCCGGGCGCCCCACCTCGATCGGCCCACCGTGAACAGCCGCGATCCCGGCGATCCGTGCCGGTCGCCAGGAGAGCTTCGCCAACACCTCCGACAGGTCGAGTCCCAACTCCGTCACCGCCAGAGCGAAGGCGTACTCGAGGCCGAGCATGCCGGGAGGCGCCTGATCGAAGGGCAGGTCCTTGAGATGGGCGAGGTGCGGCGCATGGTCGGTGGCAATGGCGTCGATGGCATCGGACGCCAGACCCATCCGGATCGCTTGGCGATCCGACGCCGACCGGAGCGGTGGGTGAACCTTGTATACGGCGTCGTAGCCGGAGCAGCACTCGTCGGTCAACGTGAAGTGGTGGGGGGCGGCCTCGGCGGTGATCGGGAGACCCCCGGCCTTGGCGGCCGCGACCATGGCAACCGAGCCGGCCGTCGAGAGGTGTTGGAAATGCACACGGGTGCCGGTCAGCCGGGAGAGGGCGATGTCGCGCATCACCATCAACTCCTCGGCCTCCGAGGGTTGACCTGCCAGCCCGAGCCGGGACGACCATTCCCCTTCGTGCATGCACGTGCCCGCGGACAGCGCCGAGACCTCGCAGTGCTGGGCCAACGTGAGCCCGAGTCCGCCCGCATACTCCAGCGCCCGACGCATCAGCAGGGCGTCCTGCACGCCGGTGCCGTCGTCAGTGAAGATCTTCACGCCGAGCGATGCCATCTCGGCCATGGGAACCAGTTGCTCGCCGGCTCGACCGACCGTGATGGCGCCGGCTACCTCGATGTCGCAGAGCGCTGTTCGAGCGAGGGCCTGGACCTCACGAACCATGCCCGCATCGTCGATCGCCGGTGTGGTGTTCGGCATGGCCACCACCGCCGTGTAGCCACCCAGGGCCGCGGCCCGAGAACCGGACTCGATGGTCTCGGCCTCCTCCATGCCGGGCTGTCGCAGGTGGCTGTGCAGGTCGACGAACCCCGGCGACACCACGCAGCCGGCCGCCTCGAGGCGACGATCGGCGGACAGGCCCGCGCCGAGAGCAACGATGTGGCCGTCCCTGATGACCACGTCGGCGAGTCGCTCACCGGACTCGTCAACGATCAGTCCTCCGGAGATCACGAGATCGAATGGGTCTGGCATGTCAGAGGTCCTCGCTCACTGCTTCGATCTGCTGCCCGCTCCCGAGCAGCCGGAACAACACGGCCATGCGCACCGAGACCCCGTGAGCGACCTGTTGGGTGATGACGGAGTTGGGCGCATCAGCCGCTTCCTGGCTGATCTCCACTCCGCGGTTCAAGGGTCCGGGATGCATGACCAGCGCCTCTGGTCCCAGTCTGCGGTGACGATCTGCGGTGAGACCGAAACACGAGGTGTACTCGCGAAGGCTCGGCACCAACCCTTGGGCCTGGCGCTCCAACTGCATGCGGAGCAGATAACAGACGTCGATGTCGTCGAGGACGTGATCGATGTGGTGAGCCACCCGCACCGGCCACGTCGACACCGCCGGCGGGAGCAACGTCGGCGGAGCCACCAGGGTGATCTCGGCCCCGAGCAGCCCGAACGCCTCCACGTTGCTGCGGGCGACCCGGGAGTGCAGGACATCGCCGACAATGGCGATCCGGCATCCGTCCAGGCGGCCCCGGCGGGAGCGGATGGTGTAGGCGTCGAGCAGTGCCTGGGTGGGATGCGCGTGCCAGCCGTCTCCGCCGTTCACCACCGATGCATCGGTCCATCGCGCCACCATGTGCGGAGCACCGGCGGACGAGTGCCGTACGACGAAGGCGTCCACTCCGAAGGCGTCGATCGTCTTGACGGTGTCCCGGAGCGACTCGCCCTTGGCCACCGAGCTGGAGCTCACCGAGAAGGTCATGACGTCGGCCCCCAGCCGTTTGGCGGCTGTCTCGAAGCTCAGCCGGGTCCGGGTCGAGTCCTCGTAGAAGAGGGAGACGATCGTCCGCCCCCGAAGGGCCGGGACCTTGCGGATCGTCCGGGCGTTGACCTCGACGAAGTGATCGGTGAGATCCAGGAGGGTCTCGATCCCGGCTCGACCCAAGGGGGCGATATCCAGTAGATCCTTCACTTCACGATCTCCCCGAGATCCACGCCGTCGGCGTGGACGTCGACCAACTCGTCTCGGCGGGTCGGCAGGTTCTTGCCCACGTAGTCGGGGCGGATGGGAAGCTCCCGGTGCCCGCGGTCCACCACGACCGCCAACTGGACCGACCTGGGCCGGCCGTAGTCACCGAGCGCATCGAGCGCGGCCCGGATGGTGCGACCGGTGTACAACACGTCGTCGACCAGCACCACCGTGCGATTGTCGATGTCGAACGGGATGTCGGTGACCTCTTCGGGCAGGACGGGCCGGATGCCGATGTCATCGCGATAGAACGCCACGTCCAGCTTGCCCAGCGGGACCTCGGAGCCCTCGATGTCGGCCAGATCATCGGCCACCTGCCCAGCGATGGCGACGCCACCGGTCTGGAGACCGATGAGCACCACGTCGGCCAGGCCCTGGTTCCTCTCGATGATCTCGTGAGCCATTCGCCGGATGGCCCGGATCAGGTCCTCACGATTCATCACCCGGGTCCGAGCAACGAACGACCCGCCGTACGGAGGGTTACCCCGTCGCTCTCGTTCGGCCATCGACACCTCGCTCCATGAAGGCCGCGTCGGCCCCGCTGAACGATGGCCGACGGTATCAGCCAGCGGGGCGGACGTCGGATGAGATGCCGGCGAGCACGCCGTTCACGAATCGTCCGGAGTCATCCGTTGAGTACTGGTTCGCCAGTTCGATCGCCTCGTTCAGGATCACCGCGGTCGGGACGTCGCCCCGATGAGCCAACTCGTAGGCCCCGATCTCCAGGATGAGACGGTCCATGGTGGGCATCCGTTCCAGCGTCCACCCCTCGGCCCGAGCGGCCAGTCGGGCATCCAGATCGACCCGGTGCTCGGCGATCCCGGTCAGCACCTCGGTCGTGTAGTCATCGGGCGGAAGCACTTGGTCGGCCAGCACCGTTGTCGGGTCCACGCCCCGCTGATCGGACTCGTACAGCAGGTGGAGTATCCGCTCCCGGGCATCTCGTCTGGTGCCCCCGAACGCGCTCATCAGGCCCGCGAGATGAATTCGGCGCTGCGCGTGTCCACCTTGACCCGCTCACCCGGCTCGATGAACAGCGGGACCTGGATCACCAGTCCGGTCTCGAGCGTGGCCGGCTTCTTTGCTCCCGACACCCGGTCGCCTTGGACACCGGGTTCGGTCGTGGTGACGTTCAATTCCACCGAGGCAGCCAGATCGACACCCACGATCTCGTCGCCGTACATCAGGAGTACGGCGGTCGAGCTCTCCACCAGGTAATTCACCGTGTCGCCCAACGACAACGGGCTGACCGTCATCTGGTCGTAGGTCGCGTTGTCCATGAAGACGTAGCTCTCGCCGTCGTTGTAGAGGTACTGCATCTCCCGTTTGTCGATGATGGCCCGTTCCATCTTCTCGCCGGAGCGGTAGGTCCGTTCGATCACCGCGCCGGTCCGGGAGTTCTTGAGGGTGGTCCGCACGAAGGCGCCGCCCTTGCCCGGCTTGACGTGCTGGAACTCGACGATCTGGAAGAGGCCCTCGTCGATGTCGATGGTGATGCCGTTCTTGAAGTCTGCAGTCGAGATCTGTGCCATGGGTGCCTCCGAAGGCGCGTCAGACGATGGGGTCTTTGGGGGTGAGGGTCAGGGCCTGGGCCCCGTCGGTGGTGATCACCAGAGTGTCCTCGATCCGGACACCACCGATGCCGGGGAGGTAGACGCCGGGCTCCACCGTGATCACGTGACCGACCTCGAGCGTAGCAGTGACCGTGCCGGAGACTCGCGGGGCCTCATGGATGTCCAGACCGACACCGTGCCCGGTGCCGTGGGTGAAGTACTCGGCCCAGCCGGCATCGGCGATCACCGCCCGACACGCGGCGTCCACCTCGGCCACCGCCACCCCTGGGCCGGCTCTGCCAACGCCGGCAGCCTGAGCGGCGGTCACCACCTCGAGCAATTGTTGGCGCACCGGATCGACCTCCCCGATCCGAATCGTTCGGGTCATGTCCGAGTGGTAGCCATCGAACAGCGCGCCGAAGTCCAACACCACCAGGTCTCCCGGCTCGACGCGGCGATCAGTCGGCCGGTGGTGAGGGACGGCGGAGTTCGGCCCGGAAGCCACGATGGTGGTGAAGCTCACGTCCGACGCGCCCAGCCGCCGCATGGCGAAGTCGAGCTCGAGGCCGAACTCGCTCTCGGTCAGCAGTTGCGCCAGTTGAGGTCGGACCTGGGCCAGTGCGGCATCGGCAATGGCCGCGGCGAAGGCAATGCGATCGACTTCCCCTGCGTCTTTGATGATCCGCAGCCCCTCGACCGCTCCGGAGATCCCCACCACCTCGGACCCGCCGAACCAGTCGCGCTCGACCCGACGAGCCACCGCCCACGACAGGTGTTCGTCCTCCACGCCGACGCGGGCAGCGCCTGCCAGGGCGGCCATGACGGCCGGTCCGGCATCATTGGCGATCTCGATCTCGGCCAGGACTTCAGCTGCGGCCAACTGATCGACGGCCTGGATGGCATACCGGCCATCGGTCACCAGTACCGCCGTTCGCCCGCTCACCGCCAGGGTCGCGGCGCTGCCCGTGAAACCGGTCAGGTACCGGACGTTGGGGAGGTGAGTGACGAGCAGCGCGTCGCAGGCAAGGCGGTCGAACGAGGCTCGGAGCCGATCGAGGCGCCCGGCGATGGCCAGGGGGGCCAGCGGTTGGGCCAGGCCGGCGATCACGACCGCCGACCGCGGATCTCGCCCACGATCGCCTCGACGGCCAACCGGTAACCGGCCCCCTTGAACCCGGAGATGCACCCGGTGGCCACCGGAGCGATGACGCTCGTACGGCGCCACGGCTCGCGACTGTCGGGGTTCGACAGGTGCAGTTCGACGATGGGGCCGACGTAGGCGGCCAATGCGTCGTGGAGTCCCCAGGACGAGTGGGTGAACGACGCTGCGTTGACGACGATGCCGGCGGTGGTCGCTCGGGCCGCGTGTACGGCATCGATCAGGACTCCCTCGTGGTTCGACTGGAGGTGTTCGAGTTCGAATCCGTGAGTCGCGGCTGCCTCAGTCGCCGTACGGACGTGATGTTCGAGCGTCTCGGTGCCGTAGTGCTCCGGCTCCCTGTTCCCGAGCAGGTTCAGGTTCGGACCGGAGAGCAGCAGGATGACCGAGGACACCGGCGCAGGCTACGGCGCAGGGGGGCCAGCGACGGCCCACGTTCGTGACGGGGCGCTCACGGCCGCACTGCGGAGAACGCCGCCGCCAGGACCTCCGGATCGATTCCGGAGACGGCCTCGACCCCCTGGGGTCCATCGAGGACGAGGGTCACGTCGTGCGTCGCCTTCTTGTCCCGAGCGAACAACGCCTGCAGCTCGGCATCGGCCAGCCCGTCGGGCAGCCACCACGAGAGGTCGTAGGCAGCCAGGACACGGCGGTGCTCATCGACCGCATCGTCGTCGATGCGGCCCAGTCGGCGAGCCACCTCCGCGGCGTAGACCAGTCCAATGGCGACCGCTTCGCCGTGCCGGAGGTCGAAGGTACCGGCTGTTTCGATGGCGTGGGCCAGGGTGTGCCCATAGTTCAGCACCGCCCGACGGCCGCCTTCGCGCTCATCGGATGCCACCACGGCGCCCTTGATCCGGACGCACGCGGCGATGCGCTGGTCGAGCGGCAGGTCATCGATCCGTCCGGCCCCCAGCCAGTGGTACTTCGCCAGCTCGCCGAGGCCGCAGCGCCACTCCCTGGGCGGCAAGGTGACCAGCGTGTCGGTGTCGCAGAGCACAGCGGACGGTTGCCAATAGGTCCCCACCAGGTTCTTGCCCTCGGGCAGGTTGACGCCGGTCTTGCCGCCGATCGCCGCATCGATCTGACCGACCAACGTGGTCGACACGTGCACCACGTTCAGCCCCCGGTGGTAGACCGATGCCGCAAACCCGGCCACGTCGGTGACCAGTCCCCCACCGACACCCACGACACAGTCCGCCCGGGTCAGTCCCCAACGGGCGAACTCCGAGCAGAGGCGATTCACGGTGGCCATGGTCTTGTGAGACTCGCCGTCGCCGATCAGGAACCGTTGCTGGGTCCGACCGGATTCCACCTCGACCCCGACGCCCTCCTGGGTGACGATGGCGACGCGCCGGGTCTCGGCCGGTAGCGAACTGGCCAATTCGTGTCGGACCCCCGCTCCGACCAGCACCGGGTAGCTCCGGTCGCCCAGTTCGACCTCCACGGTGATCACGATGGCGCACCGGGCACTCTCTCGTCCGCCGTGGCCCGGAGCTGGTCAGCCCCGGCCCGGAGCTCGTGCTCGAGCGTCTCGGCGACCTCCGCCGCGGAGCTGCCGGTGGTGTCGATCGCCCGGCGTGAAACTTCGGAGTACCAGCCACCACGCTCGGCCCGGAGCCGGACGAGCGCCGCACGGGGGTCGCCTTCCAGCAGGGGGCGGACCGTTCCGCTCTGGCGGACCCGTTCGAGGAGCGTGTCGGTATCGGCTTCGAGCCAGACCGCGTCGCACGCGGTGGCGAGCAGGTGTCTCGAAGCCTCCTCGGTGACGACCCCTCCGCCACAGGCCACGACGCACTCAGTACCGGAGTCGACCAACGACCTGAGCAGTTGGTACTCCAGTTGTCGAAAGGCGGCCTCGCCGTCGCGGGCGAAGATCTCAGCCGGGGTCGAACCGGTGGTGTTCTCGATCAGCTCGTCGAGATCCACCGCGGGCCGCCCCAACAAACCAGCCAGGATCCGGCCCACTGCGGACTTGCCGGCACCCGGCATCCCGATCAGGGCGACAACCCGGTGCCTGCTCTCCACAGCCCTGCTCTCCACAAGACGAGGCTACCTGCGCGCCGCAGGAGCCGATCGTGGTCAGAACGTGGCGACTGTCGACGGACCGTCGTTCCAGGCAGAGATCGGGCGAGCCAACTCGATGCGTAGGGCCAGCGCCGGCGAGTTGGGCACCTCGAACACCAAGGGGTCGCCATCACGCCGCCGAATCACCACCGCAGCCGAACTGCTGGCAATCCGATGCGAGTGGGTGAAGAGCAACTCGTCGACGCCGAGCACCTCGATCCCGTCGATCTCCGTCACGGACACGTCCAGTGACCACGAACCGAAACCCGACGCCACCGCGGCCAAGCCGGTCGGGTCCAGCACGAGGGTCAAGTTCTTTCGGCGTTTCGGCTGATCGTCGGCCCCGCCCAGATAGAGCACCTCGCGATACGGAGCGGGCCAGCTCTCCGACGCCGTTGCGTCGCCCTCGGCCCCGAGGAAGGCGGCGATCGGGTCGACTTCATCGGAGGCTGAGTCGGCACCCTCATCGGCCACGGCGTACCACTCGGCGCTGTCGACCGACCCGGCGCTGTCGACTTCTGCGGTGCCCGATTCTCCGGCCACCGGCAGTCCGAGCCCGAACAACGGCGCCAGCGGCTCTGCCGACAGCGAGACCACGTCAGCGGCAGGAGACACCACGTCAACGCCCGGAGACACCACGTCAACGCCCGGAGACACCACGTCGATCACCGGCTCCACGAACGAGGCCGGGCCCAGCTGATCGAGCGACGAGACATCCTCGACCGGCTGATCATCGAGCGGGGCGATCTCCGGCGGGCGACCGGAGAGCACGGCCACGATCGAGTCGCAGAAGGACTCGGGCCACCCGACCAGCATGGCCATGTCCCCATGCATCCGAACCTCGATCGGACACATTGGAAGGTCGAGCCCTTCGAGGAGGTCCAACCCTGCAATCTCCGCCAACGTGATCCCGCTCACGGCCAGTTCGCCGTTCGACGGAAGGAAGACCAGGCGTTCGGCAGAGATGGCGAAGAGCACGTCGCACAGAGGGGCGCCCTCGCCGCCCAGTCGCAACCACCCGGCGGCCACATCGAGCGCAGGCGCATCACCGAGTTCGGCGTCGATCCGGGAGGTCAGTCGTTCGGCCCAGACGGCCTCGCTGGGCACCCGCGCCACGAGGAGGTCGCGCACTGACATGCTCTTAGCATGCCCACTCAGGACGGGGGCATGGCCAATCGTCGTCACGAATGGCCTTTCGGGGCCTCCGAACCGGACTGCTCAGCGGCGGCCACGGCCTGCGCTGCAGCTGGGCTCAACATCGACAGCCCGAGGCCCGAGTCAGCACTCGGCTCGTCGGACCAGGCGTCCGGTTCCCAGGCAGCCGGCTGTGACCCCCCCAGCTCGTCGACTCCGGCGAACGGGTCATCGGACAACGCCGTGATCGTCAGGCTGGGCAGCGCCAGCCCGTCGACGTCGGTTCCGGCACCGTCGGAACCGAACGGATCGAAGCGCCCGAACGGATCCTCGGGCTGGACGTCCGACCCGGGATGAGCGGGAAGCGAGGCAATCGAGCGGAGACCGGTGACCGGGGTTCCGACCACGAGGAGCCCCGCGTGGACCAGAGCTCGGACCAGCCGACACGCCGGCAACTCACCGAGATCGAGCGAGTCGGCAAACGACTCGACCGTGGCCCCGCCCCCGACGGCCACCACCGCCGACCAGCAGGCCTGGTCGACCACGACCTCGGGGTGCGGAAGCGTGCCGGACAACGTCACCCAGGACCGCATGGACGGCACCACGGCGACGATGTCGCGCCATTCACTCAAGAACGTCTCCGCCTGGTCCAGCACGGCGCCGACCGGCACCGGGTCGCCGGCGAAGGGACACACGGCATCGGCTTCGAAGATGAAGGAGCCCGACTCGTACCTCAGGACGTCGAACGTCAACTCGACAAGGTCGGCCAGCGCCGTCTCGGACGGGCCTCCACCGATCAGGTCACCGTTCACCAACCACAGGCTGGCCGAACCACGTTCGCCGTTCACCACGAGACGGCCGGTCTTTCGAGAGCCGGCCAGGAGACGCAGGACGTCCCCGAGTGCGAATGAATCAATCGTGCCTTGAAGTGCCATGGGTCGTTCTCCAGCGAGCGGTCGGTTGTTTCTCCATCGGTCGCCGAGGGCCCCGGATGTAACGAAAAATTTGATCAGATTCCGCGCTCGCTCCCGCTACCGCCCGGCCCGTGATCTCGAGGAGCACAACCGGCGCTTCGCCAGGGTTCTGCCGCCCCCGGGCCGATATGGCTCAGCGGGCAGGCTCAGCGGGCAGGCAGACCGGCCAGGGCAGCGGCTCGCATCACCAGGATGGGGGCTTCCATCCGGGTCCAGTGACTGAAGGCAATGGCGGCCTGCCCAACCAGCATTCCGATCCCGTCGAGCGTCCGCGCTCCGCGTTCGGAGGCCGCGGCCAGAAACGGCGTGAGCAGCGGGTGGTACACGATGTCCAGGACGACCTGGCCTGACCGGATGAACCGTGGATCCACGGCGATGCCCCCCGATACGCCCATACCCACTGACGTGGCGTTGATCACCAGGTCAACCTGGCTGATCTCCTCGGCGAGACCGATCCGAGCTGATCGAGGGGCCAACGCGGCGGCCTTTGCGGCCCGTTCGACGGTTCGGTTCACGATCACGATCTCGCTCACGCCTCGGCGGTCCAAGGCGGCCACGATCGATCGCGCGGCCGGACCTGCTCCCAGGACGGCGACCCGAGCACCGGCCAGCGGGACGTCATCGGCCTCGAGCGCATCGCAGCATCCGTCGCCGTCCGTCGAGTCGCCGACCAGTCGGTCACCCTCCCACCACACGCAGTTGACGCCGCCGAGGGCGGAGGCGCCGGGTGTCACCGAATCGACTGCGGCCGCCACGTCCGCCTTGTGTGGAGTGGTGACGGACAGTCCCATCAGGTGAAGGCTCCGCATGGCCCGCACGGCCTCGACGCCCTGGCCGGCGGCCACCTCCAACGCCACGAACACGCAGTCGAGACCGGCCGCGGCGAACGCCGCATTCATGATGGCCGGGGACAGTGAATGACGCACCGGGTCCCCGATGACCGCCGCCACCCTGGTCGAGCCTCGAACCTCGCTCCGAGCGATCAGAAGATCCCTTCGGCTTGCGCCCTGTCCTTGGCCTTGAGGAACTCGTTGTAGTCGTTGGTGAACAGGTGGGTCGAGGGGTTCTTCGTCACCAACACATACCACTGCCAGTCCCCGGCGGCCGGTTGGATCGCTGCTCGAAGAGCGGCTTGGCCCGGCAGGGCGATCGGAGTGGGAGGAAGGCCCACTCGACGCCGGTTCTCGTACGGCGTGTCCTGTGCCAGGTCGTCGGCGGTGAGGCCCCCGTTGCGGCGGTTCAGGCCGTAGAGGATCGCCGCATCGATACCCAGCGGATCACCCCGATCGAGACGGTTCTCGATGACACGAGCGATCCTCGGTTTCTCCTCCTCGGGGTCCCCGGCCTCTTTCTCGACCAGCGAGGCAATGGTGAGCAACTCGTACGCGGTGCGTCCTGACAGCGCCTCGGCCCGGCCGTAACCCAACCCGTCGAGCACCTCGGCCTGCTGATCGGCCAACTTCTGCAACACGGTGACTGCCGAGGAGTCCTTGGCAAACTGGTAGGTGTCAGGCGCCAACAGTCCCTCCCAGTTGGTCTGCCCGGCGAGCAGGTACTTCGAGGTGACCTGGCCGGACGCGAGCGCTGCCGCCAGCGTCTCGACCGTCAGCGCTGGGAAGGCCTTCGCTATGGACTCCAGCGAGTCGACCAGGCGTGCACCCGGGATGACGGTGACCGCCGTGGACTGGGGCGGTACGGGACCATCGGCCAGGACGCTGGCCGCCTGGGACATGGTGGAGTTCTCTCGGAAGTTGACGTACGTGCCGGCCTTCCAGGCTCCGCCGACACCCCGAATCTTGGCGTACCAGCCGAACACGTCAGCCGACGCGATGACGGCTTTCGACTCCAGGAGCAGCGAGATGGAGTCGAGCGTGGCCCCGCGAGGCACCTCGATGGCTGCCACCTGGCCACCCTGCTCCCCCGGCGGGTCCATCTGGCGCATGGCCCAAACCATGCTGAAGCCGGCCACGCACGCCAGCGCCACGAAGGTTGCCACCACCGCATTGACCACGCGCCGCCCCACCGGCGACTCGACGCGGATCGGGACGAACTCCTCGTCCGGGTCGACGAAGTCGTTCTCGAACTCGTAGATCGGCTCGTTCCGCCGGCGTTTCGGCCTGGGTCGTGCGGTGGTGTCGGTCACGGTGTGGGGTTCCCTGGGGCTTCGGTGGCCCGGCG
>Ga0105046_10001414_pt1 | contig 36884 bp, 32 predicted proteins | sample MAT03_FD_78385 | JGI IMG/M metagenome (GOLD analysis project Ga0105046, IMG submission 78385) | Freshwater microbial communities from Lake Fryxell liftoff mats and glacier meltwater in Antarctica - MAT-03 (megahit assembly) | ecosystem: Environmental > Aquatic > Freshwater > Ice > Liftoff... | reverse complement strand
TTGATGTTGATTGTTGTCACTTTGCTTATTTCTCAGTTGTTGCCGGTTTTGGCTAAGCAGCTTGTAGATATTGGTACGTTAGTGGGTAAGTTTTTTGCTGATTTACCTACCCAGGACTTCTCTCAATGGCCTTTTAGCGCTGAAATTCGGCCTTATATTGAAAAATTGTATCAATCAATTGATTTCCGCACGGTTGCTTCACAACTTCAAAGTTACATTCAGATTATCTCCAGCCAAATCTTGAGCTTTGGTGGAAACTTATGGACAGTAATTTTGGCTATTTCTAATGGCTTGATGAATTTGCTTTTGGTGATGATTATTGTGTTTTTTATGACTGTTGACGAAAATGCGGTAAAGAATATGTGTTTGAGTATTTTTCCTAAGAAATACTCAGGATATATTTCCGAAAAAATGGGCATGATTAAGCAAAGTATTGGTCATTGGATTCGTGGACAATTCAATGTTTCTGTTGTAGCGGCAATTTTAACTTTTGTTGGACTAGCAATTTTTGGAGTTCAATATTCTTTGACTCTTGCAGTAGTAGCAGGAATTATGATGGTTATTCCGGTTTTTGGACGTGTATTTGCTTGGCTTTTTTCTCTCCCGATTGTGATCAATCAATCCCCTATACTTGCTTTGTGGCTAACAGTTTATTATCTTTTGCTTTCCCAAGTAGAAAACAATTTTCTTATTCCATACTTGATGAATAAAGCGGTTGGTTTAAGTCCGATTATCATCATTTTTTCATTGTTGGTTGGTTCTCAGTTTTTGGGAATTCTTGGTTTAGTTCTAGCCGTTCCAGTTGCAACTGTCATTGCACTTTTCGTCAAAGACTTTACTCGTCAAATGGATTAAGTTTGATTAGTTCAGAATAACAACTCCCCGCTCCGGAGATAATAAATCCTTGGCTCTTTGTAGATCTTTTAATTTACTTTTTCCGAGTTGGCAGAAAATTATAGTTGGAGCAGTGGTGTTTAGTTTTTCTGATTCTTCTGGAAAATTAATTGTTTCGTATTTTTTGCTGTCGATTATTTTTTTAAGTTGGGATGAGAGATTGTTGTATTTAGTATTTAGCAGAAGGATTTGAAGTTTTTCTTTGTTGTTTGTAAAGAACACACTGGCTTTTTTCTTGAGAATGACGCTGTTTTTTTGAAGATCTTTTTCGTTGCTAAACTCATCCAGGATTTGATTTTTAAATAGTTTTTTGACTTGGCTGGCTGAACTGACGACGCCACGGATTTTTTCTATGATAAAGCTAAGTGCAAATGAACTAACGAGGCCAAGAATAAAGGCGATAGCGATGTAGGGGAAACGACTTGATGATTGAGGATTGCTTTGGGCGCTGTTCACTGCTACTTGAACTTGGCTTGATGTTGCTAGGTTGTAAGCATTTATTTCACTATTGAGAGTTTTAATAATGGCGTTTTGTTTCACCGTTGCAATTTCCCTACTTGCAGTTTCATAGGTAATAACAAGATTTTGTTTCTCTTGTTTGGCTGCTGAAATTGCTGACGATACATTGCTTTGTTGGTTGATTTTATTTAAAAATGCCGGGTTTTTGAACCATCCTTGAATGGTTTCAGTGAATTGGTCAGCAGCTTGGACGTTGTAATAATTATTTTCTTCTTGGTTTCCTGAGGGTTCATTTTTGATACCAACGGTTATGAAAAGAGTGGTGGAATATTTTTCCTGATTTTTGAGCTGGAAATAACTGAAGCCCGCTAATGTTGCCAAACTTGTGAGTGTCAAAATGACTATACTGTGCCGTGCGGCAAGTTTGAGGTAATCAAAAGTTTTCATAGGTTTAAGTTAAATTTTGGATGGGCTTTCCTAGAAATTTTGCCATTTTTCTTCAAGAAGCTTAATCAATTTTTGATTAAAGATTGTTTGATCAAACTTCGCTGCATGTTGTTGGATTTTTTCTTTATCCCATTCATGAGATTGGAATTTTTTCACGGCGCCAACTAAGCTTGCAACGGTTTGTTCTTCAAAGAAAATACCAGTTTTATTATCAATAATTGTTTCTAAGGCGCCGCCTTTTTTCAGAGCGATAACAGGGCAACCGCTTGCTTGAGCTTCCAAAGGAGTGATGCCAAAATCTTCCACTTGAGGAAAAATTAAAGCTTGGGCTTCACTATAAAGTTTTCGTAATTTTGTTTCAGAGCTAAATCCAATAAATTCAATGTGAGATTGGGCAATTTTTTTGAGTTTTTTCTCTTGTCCTCCTGTTCCTACAATTTTCAGTGGTAAACCTAGGAAATTAAAAGCTTCAACAATTAAGTCAAAACGTTTATAAGCGGTGAGGCGTCCAACCGCTAAATAATAGGGTTGGCGAACTTTGGCAGCGTAGAAACTGGAAGCTTCAATAAACGGGTGAATTATTTCTGAGTTTTTTCGATAGTATTTTTGGATGCGTTGTTGAACGTAAGCTGAATTTGCTACGAACTGGTCGACTCGATCAGCGCTTAAACGATCCCACATGCGAAGTTTGTGGATAAAAAATGGCGCTGCTTTTTTTATGAAAGAAGAGGTTTCGTATTCGTTGAGATAATTTTGATTATTTTCCCATGCATACCGCATTGGCGAATGACAATAGGAAACGTGCAGAGTTTTTGGTGAAGTGATAATGCCTTTGGCGCAAGAATGTGAGCTGGAAATTACGATATCAAATTCATCGAGATTAAAATTTTCAAATATTCCCGGCATTAAATAAGCAAAATATTGATGTTTGCGTCGTGCGAAACTCAGTTTTTGAAGATACGAAGTTTTAATAGTGGCTTTTTCAAAGCCTTTTACTTTTTCAGTATTATAGACCGTTGTGAAAATTGGTGCTTGAGGGAAGAGTTGGTGAAGCCCAAGAATCACGCGTTCGGCGCCACCGAGGTTGGAAAGCCAATCACAAACAATCGCAATTTTTAGATTTTTCAGTGACATGGAAAGAACTTTGTTGTAATTGAGACAAAGACATCATACTGAAATTTTTGCGAATTGAAACTAGAGTTTTTGAACTGGCGGAATTACCGGATTATTTTTGTCAGGAAAAATTTTCTGTAAAATTATAGCGTAGGGGTTTTTTTGATCCATTCGGTCAAGGGCTTTTGCTTTAAATAGTTGGATGATTTTATTGTCTGGATCGCGTTTTAGCAAACGTTCACAAATGTGGATTACATCTACATATTTATTTTGGTTGAACCACATACCAAGAAGCTCAATTGCTACATCCTCATCTTTTTTAGCCATGGTAGAAGTTTGTTGTTCTGCAACATTTGTAACAAGAATGAGGTTACCTGAGCGATGCTTGAGAAGTCTTAAAAGGGCGAAAAATCCAAGTGTTACAATGGCAACTGATGGCAAAATAAGGTTAAATTGAAGGAGGAAGTCGTAGGCAGTATGGAGTAAAATGGCTATAAATAAGCCTTTGAGAATCATTTGTTCTCTATATGCTTCAAGCTTGGAAATATTAAGAAAACGTGCAAAAAAACGGGAAAGGTAAAATCTTTTTCCTTGAACTGTCGATTGTTCAAAAATGTTAATAGAAAACTTGGCAATACCGTAGAAATAGCCAAAGAATCCTGAAAAAACCAAGTGGGCACAAGTCGTGAAAATAGAGCGGAAAAGATATGCTACAAATAAGGTTGCAAGGCCAAGTTGTGTTCCAATGTAGTAAAAATAAAAAATGTTTTCCGCGAATGAAAATCCTAAAGCTGAAATTAAACTGAACAAAATTGAGTCATTGACGGTTTGAATCAATAAGTATTTTCGGTCAAAAGTCCGAACCAACCATTGTTTAATTATTTCTTCAGTAATTCCCACCCAGACGTAAAGTGTGAAATATTGTGCGTAGCTGTTCGTAAAAGTATTTTTAAAAATAGCTACAATGTCAAACTGAGGAAAGTTATTGAAGAAATATTGAAGAAGAAAGATTGGTATAACAGAAAAAATACCTCCACAGAAAATTAATGCTTGGAGGCCTTTATTCTTGTTTTTCTTGAATAAAAAGGTGAGCCATAGAAAGGCAGGAACAAAAGCTAGGATCGCCGATACTATGTAAAAGCTTTGGTTCTGCATGGCGCCAGGAAATTATTTGCTGAGAAGTGCGAACTTCGCTTCGTCGAGAGTTGGGTAGCAGCTTATAAGTTGAGTTAAACCTACAACTTCAAGAATATCTAGGATGTTGTTTTTTGCTTTTGTAATAACAATTTTCCCGTTTCCTTCTGAAATTTTGCCATACCAATCAGTTAAATAACCGATAGATTTACTGTTCATATATTCAAGTTCTTCAAAATCCATAAGTAGAAAAAGATTTGCGGCATTTTGCTCAATAATTGCATAAATGAGCTTTGCTTTTTCATCTACATTACTTTCATCTAATTGGCCTTGAAATTTAACCAGTTTGGCAATTTTGGTGCCTTCAGCTACTGCTATATCCTCGATGGTAATATTGATTTGAGTCATAGTTTTGTTTTTAAGTTTTTATTAATTGAGAATTAAATGGGTCGGATCATGAGAAGGAAGAGTTTCTTTGAATTTAGGATCATTGAGATATTTTTTGACTCTTACCCGAATTCCTCCATTTGCAGGGACATCGATGAACTCTAATTCATCGCTCCACTCAGCTACAATTTTTGATAGGCCACGCCCGCGAATTCCTTTGTTGGTGTACGCTGTAGAACGTCTTTCTTCGACTATCGCATTGATTTCAGAAGCTTTTAAATGAATTTTTGCAGTTCCCGTGTCTTCTACGTTAATTTCAATGCTTTCATGAGGATTAGTGTTGAAACTAATAATAATTTCTTCACCAGGATCTGAGCCGTGCTCAATGGCATTGTTGCAAAGTTCATCTACGACGGATTGGAAACGATATGCCCACTGTTCAGAAAAGTCTGTCATGTTTTTAATGAGGTTCAAGGTGAAATCACGAATTCCAGAGAGAAAATATGCATGAGTCGGCAAAATTATCGTTATTTTGATCGATTTATTCTCTGGATTGATTTTACTTTGATTTCCGTTCTTAGTTTCCATTGATGTTTACAAGAATACCAAAATCCTTTTATTATATCAAAATTTTGGTAAAGAGTCAAAACTGAGTTCCTTGGGGGGGGAAATTAGGTGATTTACTTGCAATTAATAGTCAGTTATAATAGATTGCAAATGCATTATTTCATAATTATCTTTTGATTGTGTTTTCCTCCTATCTTTGTTGTTTGCATTAAATAGTGTGTTGACGTTTTCTGTTGCAAACATTGATTGGCTAACCACAAGTAGATAAAGACAAATTTAACCCAAGGAAAGTATGTCAAATTCAGCAATAGTAAAGGAAATGTTAGATAACGCGGTACATTTTGGTCACCAGACTCAAAAATGGAACCCGAAAATGCGTAAGTTTCTTTATGGTTCCAAGAATGGAATTCATATTTTTGACTTAGAAAAAACAGCGCAAAGTTTAGAGCTCGCCCTTGAATATCTTAAGCTGGCTGCTGCTAAAGGTAGAACTATTCTTTTCGTGAGTACAAAGCCTCAAGCGGCTAACCTCATTATTAAGGCTGCTCACACTACTAAGATGCCATATGTAGTGAACAAATGGATTCCAGGTTTGTTCACCAACTTTACAACCATGAAAAAACGTATCAAGTATTTTAATGATCTTCTTGCTCAAGAAGAAAGTGGAGAACTTGAAAAATATACGAAAAAAGAACAAGCGAAAATTAAGAAAGAGATTGTGAAATTAGAAGCGGCACTTGGAGGAGTTCGTAGTCTGGATCGTCTTCCAGACATTGTTTTTGTTGCCGATGTTGTTCGTGACAAAATTGTCGTAAAAGAAGCTAATAAAATGAAGATTCCAGTAGTTGCGATTACTGATTCTAATGCTGATCCAGATGGAATTTACAAAGTCATTCCAGCCAATGATGATGCAGTGAAATCACTCAAGTTCATTATTGAAAAAGTTGAAGCGGCGATTGCGAGTAGTAAGAATGTAAAACCAACTAAATAATTAATTTCCATCTTCATGGATGACACAAATATTATTCCTCAGCAGGATGCTCAACCTTATGCTGTAGGAAATGATGTGAACCCTTTAGCCCAACCCGCTTCAACAATTCCTGCTTTTCAACCTGCTCCTCAGGAAAATTTGTCTTCTCAACTTTATAATGTTGCCGGTGCGGGAGAAATTCAAGGTTCACAAGTTTCAACACCAATTATAACTCCTACTTCTCAGAATGTACCAAATGGGGTTCAACAAGATCCTTTGCCGGTAGATGCAATTTTGCAACCTGTTGTAGCAAGTGATGAAAAAATTTATGCAATGGCAGCATATATTCCTTTTTTATCTTTTGTGTCGCTTATTTTAAAGCCTGAAAGTGCTTTTGTTCGTCTTCATGCTCGTCAAAGTTTATTTTTAACTTTGATTTTCTTGGTTATGTTGGTAGCACTTGGTGTTTTTTCTGTCTTTGGAATTATTGGCACACTTTTAGCAATTTTAATTGGATTTTTGCAAGTAGGTTTGATGGTTTTGGCTGTTTACTCAATGTATATGGCGCTTACTGGTATTTGGTGGAAAATTCCAATTCTTGGAGAGATTTCCAGTTTTATTCCCATTGAACTTTTTGCAAAATTTTCAAAAGAAATGATTAAAGACCAAGTGGTTCAAGCAAAATCTGACTATGATTCCAGACAGAATGCTAATAAGCCTTAGTTTTCCTCATTCAATTCATACTTATTCATCTTAAATTTTTTTTTATGTCTCAACTTGAACTCGTTAAACAACTTCGAGATTCCACTGGAGCTTCTATGATGGCTTGTAAAAAAGCACTGGAAGAAAACGGTGATGATTATCAAAAAGCATTAGATCATCTTCGTAAAAAAGGAGCTGCTAAGGCTATGGAACGAGGTGAAAAAGTTACTGGAGAAGGTGTAGTAATGTCTTATCTTCATAGTAATGGTAGATTAGGTGCGATGATTCAATTAGGATGTGAGACAGATTTTGTGGCTCGAAATGAAACTTTTATTGCTTTAGCAAAAGATTTGGCTATGCAAGTGGCTGCTAACAATCCATTGGTACTTTCTCCTGAGGATATTGATAGCAATTTGATTGACAAGGAAAAAGAAATTTGGACTGCACAACTGAAAGAAGAAGGCAAAAATGATACAATGATTGAACAAATTCTTGAAAATAAAGCAAAGAAATTTCGTGAAGAAAACTCACTTATCAAACAGACTTTTCTTAAAAATCTTGATATTACTGTTGAGCAATTGATGCTTGATAGCGTTAATAAAATGGGTGAAAATGTGAGAATTGTAAAATTTGCACGTTTTAGTTTCTAGTAAAAATATACCAATTTAAAAGCAGATCCATTCAAAGATCTGCTTTTTTTATGTCCCCTGTGCATTGACAAATAACTTCAGTGTTGTATTATGCTTAGATTACTTAATATTATTATGGAAAAAGAAGCTGATATTTTAGGGAAGATAATGAGAGTGAGCAGAAATGAATGGCCTCGGGTGTTTTTTGGCTTTACTTTAAAATTGTTCAATAAGGCAGGGTTGATGGTTGCTTGGACTATATTTTTGACTTTGTTTATTAGTAAGTACGAAATTTCGAGTTTGCCGTTTTTGATTTTTTCATTAAGTGTTGTGACTGTTTTGGGAATGTTGCTTTTTTCTACTTTGGCTTCACATTTTAAGGCTAAGTATTTAATTATAGTAAATGCTTTTATTGCAGCGGTTTTAATGTTTGTTGCCATTACATTTTTCAGTGATAGTATGTTGTTTTTTGCTCTTGGTGTGTTGGCTATTGGGTTATTTGGATATCAAATTACGATTTTACTTTCAAATTTTCTTGAGGATATTTTTACACCTTTGGAAGCTGAGCGTCTTTTGCCGGTTGTTGAATCTTCTGAAATAGTAGGTACCTTGGTTGGAGGTTTATTGCTTACAATTTTGAGTCAAGGGTTTCCAATCCAAAAGCTAATGCTGATATGGGTGGTTTTACTCGTGATTTTAGCAGCGATTGTGTACTTTTTTGAACCGCGAACAGGATTAGTCTATCATACTGTAAGAAGAGGAAAAGATTATTTGCAGCAGTTTCAACATCACTTACATGGAATGAAAAAATCACCATTTTTAATGGGGCTTTTGCTTATTTTCTTGTTGCAGGCTGTTGTAGGGAGTTTACTCGAATTTCATTATACTCAGGCAATTGAGCACCGTGTGCCTCATGGTGATTTGTCTAATTATCAATTGGGACTTTTGAATGGATTTACGCATTTTCAAATGTTTTTTGCTACTCTTGCTTTAATTCTACAACTCTTTTTTGCCAACCGAATTTTAGCAACCTTTGGTACGATTGGGGGTTTTTTGATTCATGGCTTCTTAACTTTCTTTAGTTCAATTTTTATGTGTTTTGGTGCGGTTGATTTTTCTTCAATTTTAGCAAAAAATAATTTCGAACTTTCTAACATAGTGAATAAAGGCGCGTATGAATCTTCATATTATGCATTCAGGACTGGTACGCAGCGCGTGATTCGTGAAGTGTTAGAGGCTTTCATTTTGCCAGTGGGGAATATTTTAGGAAGTGTCCTTATTTTTTTGTTATATAAATTTTCGGCGCAATTTATGACACCGTTTATTATTGGAAGCTTTGCGTTGGTTTGTATCACTATTACTTGGAAATTGCAGGATCATTTTACTCTTTTGGCACGTGAAAATCTTTGGACGGCAAAAACAAATGTTGAAAGAATACACGCTGTTGAAACTTTAGTTCAAAAAGGGCATAGAAAAGCTGTGCAGTATTTACTGGAATATTTGGCTACAAAAAAGCCTGAGAAAAGTGTTTCGATTAAAATTTTTAAGAGTCTTGCATTGGTTCACGACGCGACTATTTTACCGGTTCTATTTGATAATTTAAAAAATGATGATCATGAAATTGTTTTAGAGGTTTTGAAGACACTTGGGAAGTATTTTGATAAAAATAAAGCAATTGTTCAGCAGCCATTTTCCTATTATCGTTTTACTGAGGATTTAAAGTATCTTTTTGAAACGACGAAAGATGAAACTATTCGAATTGAAGTAATTCTTTGTTTAAGCTATTTAAAAGATAATAACATTGCGACGTTCTTGTTAGAAAAAATGCGAAGTTCTTCACCTAAAGTACTAGCGGCATGTATTAAAGCCTGTGGATTTTTTGATGATATGAATGCGATTTATTTCTTAGAACCATTTTTAAGCTCAGGAAACATTGTAGTTAAAACTAGTGCCATGGCTTCGTTGTGGAGATTTGATTCATATCGTCCTAAAATTTCCGTCATTCTGAAAGATCTTTTGAAACGTGGAGGAAAGAAAAATATGTTGGCATTATTTGTGGCATTTCATGATATTGATTTACTTTCACATCAAAAAGAAATTAATGTTCAATTAAAGCATGTGGATGCTACTGTCAGATTTTATGCTGCGATAGCCTTGTTAAGGCTTGGAAAAACAAAGGCACTTTCAACGATTACGAATTTACTTTTTGATGAAAATAAGGTATTATTAACAGATATCCAACAGCTTGGAAGCATTCAATTGGAGAAGAAAGTTCGAAGAAAAATTCACCATATGCTTACTGCTCAAGTGTTTCAGGATCGAGATTTAAAAAGTTTGGGAGAGCACATTGATTATGAAAAACTAGACAAGTACCGAAAAATATTTGAAATTTTTGGACTCGAACAAGAATTTTTTACAATGGAATTATTACTTCAACCGATCGATGCAGAATAAAAACTAATATCAAGATTTATGGACAACATTGAAATAATAAAACTAGACATTTCCATTCAAGAACAACAAGATCCGCGCTTTAAAGTTGTTGAGTTTCATGGTGAGTTTGACTCGTATTCATTACAAAATGTACGAGAAAAGATTCTAACTTTAGTTGAAAGTCTTCCTCAAGATATTTTGGTTTTCCATTTTGGTAACCTTCATTTTGTAAACAGTGAAAGCATTAGTTTTATGTTACAAATTCAAGAGCTGTTGCAAAACCATAAGAAAAAATTGGTAATTGTACAAGCTCGTCCGAATGTGAAGGATGTTTTGAAAGTTATTGGATTGTTTGACTCAATTCCCTATTTTGCGAATCTTTTGGACTTTATTCATTCACTATAAGCCATGAAATTTTGGGAGAGAAGCTTAGTTATGCGGTCAATGTTTTCTCTTTCTATTGGCTTTTTACTTGCCGGTTTATTTTGGGAATTTGCGCCAGTTGAATGGCAGAATTTTGGATATGTGCTTGGTAGTTTATTTTTGTATTTTGCTGTAGTAATTTATTTTCAAATTGTTCGTCCTTTTCATGTAATTATTGCTCAAATTCGGGCTTTGTTGACTGGCAGAAAGTACAAGAAAATTTATAGCAAAAGAACGGATGAAGTTGGGATTATTGCACATTTTTTTAATCAAGTGACAGACACGTTTGAGTCTGTTTCCAGTGAAATTCGTGAAGGGAAGAAGGTTACAGGTGAATTGAAACTTGCTGGTGAACTTCAAAGAGAACTTTTACCAAGTGAATTGCCAAAAATGAAAGGGCTTGATATTGTGATTAAAAATCGTCCTGCTGAAGAACTTGGTGGTGATAATTTTGATTTTATTGTGGTTGGAGATGAAATATATATGTATTTGGGCGACGTGACTGGACACGGTATTCCCGCAGCTATTGTGATGACAATGGTGAATACTTTGATTCATGCCTTTGTTGATACTTATAAATCGGCGTTTGAAATAGTGGTGGCAACGAATAAGCGTTTAAAAACCCGCATTCGGTCGACTTTTTTTATGAGTATGGTGATGTTGAAATGGAATTCGGCGACTCGGAAAATGAGTTTTGTTGGTTGCGGCCATGAATATATTTTAATTTACAGACCAGGAAAAGGTGTATGTGAGGCGATTATTTCCGGGGGAATTGCGTTGGGAATGATTCCTGACAACAGTAAAATTGTGAAGGAGTTAGAACTTGATGTTCAAATTGGTGATGTAATTGTTTTGTATACTGATGGAATTACTGAAGCGAGAAATATGGCTGGCGAAATGTATGGACTTCCACGATTGCAAAAAGCTGTAGAGCAATATGCTGCTCTTTACGATAGTGAGGGAATTGTACAGCACATTGCGAAAGAATTTTCAGCTTTCGTTGAAGAACATGTTCAAGAGGATGATGTTACGCTTATGGCAATTAAAATCCTTGATGATGCAGCTCCGGTGAAAGCTGAACAAAAAATTGGTTGGTCAGATGAGGCTCCTTTGGTTGCTCCAGTTATAATTCCTGCGATTGCTGTAACTGAAGTAAAAGTTATATAAACCCGTGGTGTAAATTAGAATTCTGGTTTTGGATGATTTCTGCTATTTTATAGAAAACTTTTTTCTCATTTTCTATGCGAATTGCTGACTATGCCTTTCATCTTCCAGAGCGTTTGATTGCTCAATCCCCTACTGATCCTCGTGACAAATCTCGATTGCTTTTGTTAAACAAAAATACGGGAGAAATTTTAGAAGATTATTTTTTCCATCTTGAACGTTATTTAAAACCTGGAGATGTATTGGTTTTTAATGATTCGAAAGTGATTCCTGCTCGATTGATTTTCAAGTGGAATGATAAAGAAGCAGAGCTTTTGTTGGTGAAAAAATTGGAAGAAAATGTTTGGGAGATTATGGGGAGACCAGGGAAAATGCTAAAAATTGGAGTTAAATTTTTTGTAACTCCTTTGCTTGGAGTTGAAGTTTTAGAAGTTATGGAAAGTGGCTTGAGAGTGGTGAGGTTTTTTTCAGAAAAATTAGCAGATTCAGAAATAGAACAGAAAATTTTTGAATTTGGGCAATTACCTCTACCTCCGTATATTGAAAATTTTCGGGAAAGTATGCAGCGCTATCAAACAGTTTATTCGAAGCACAATGGCAGTATTGCAGCACCCACAGCAGGTTTGCATTTTACAAAACGTTTGTTAGCAAATTTGATTCATAAAGGGGTGCAGTTGGAGTTTGTAACTTTACATGTAGGTTTAGGAACTTTCTTGCCGGTGAAAGTGAAAAAAGTTGAGGAGCATGTGATGCATTGTGAAAATTTTGAGTTGGGTTTTGATACGGCGCGACGTTTGAATGCTGCAAAAAAAGCGGGGCGCAGGATCATTGCGGTAGGTACTACAACTGCACGGGTTTTGGAGAGCGTCTATCACAAAAAATATGGATTTGTGCCACAAAAAAACTCAACGGGAATTTTTATCAAGCCAGGGTATCAGTTTCAAGCTTTAGATGCGTTGATTACTAACTTCCATTTGCCACAAAGTACTTTGCTTATGCTTGTAAGTGCATTTGCAGGAAAGGAAAAAATTGTTCGAGCGTATGAATATGCCATCCATCATCATTTCCATTTTTATAGTTTTGGAGATGCAATGTTTATTTCGTAAGCTAGTTTTTTAGCCATTTTGGGAGAATTTGAGTTAGACTTGGATCAATTATCTTCTTTATTCGATCAAGGTCTTTCAGGTTGAATTTGCCATAATAAAGATCTTTGAGTTCTCCTCCATTTTCAATAAATTCTTTCACTTCGAGCCGACCTCGATAGTAAAGATAATCTTTTGTGAAGGCTCCCGGTTTAGCTGTGTCTGTCAGTCCACGCTTTACACGCAGTGCCATTCTAAAGGCGTTATCGCCAGTTAGTCCTCGTTCCTTTAATTTGGAGTATACTTCGCTAAAAGGACTATGGAGTGCTAAGTAAATTGCTTCGGCGAGTCCGGTTTTTTGACTAAAGTCATCATCACTTTCGCCGCTTTGGGCTTCTGAATTGTAAATTGCAAGCCCTTCTTGGGTCGTCCAGTAATTAGCAAATCCACGATTAAATAGTTTATATTTTTGTCTAATACCGTTTTCTGCTGTTAGTAGGTGAGTTTCAATTTCATGGATAATCAAACTTTTTACGCGTTTTTGACTAAAAAGACTGCTTTTTTTTATGAAGATTTTTTTGTCTTTATTGGTTACGCAATTTGCGACTAAGTTTTCTTTTAAAATTACACGCCAATCGTTTAAATTATATTCGCTTAGTTTTGCTTCAAAAATAGACTTCAACTCCGTTGAATTAATTTTAGGGTGATGACGTTTTCTTCCTGAATATGAACTATTTCCCTTATTTGAGGAAAACTCCATGCCTCTAGGAGCGCCAAAAAGTTTTTCAGAAATAAATGAAAAATCGCTACTGCCTCGACTTTCAATCAATTCAATAAATGTTTCGAGTTCTTTAATTTTTTCTTTAAAAAGATAGCCTAAATCTGATTCATCGGTGATGATTTTTTTTAAGTCCTTGTGAAGATCTTTAAAGTCTATATTAACGATTGGATACGTAAATTGAGGATTATAAAAATTATCCACTTTGAACTTTTCGGTTTCTTCTTTTAGGTTCTGTGGTTTGAGAAAGCTAATGTAGCTGAGGTGACTATCTATGAGGCAAAGTTTTTGGTCAATTTCTTCTGGATCAAATTTGGCGTTAAAAAATTTTATACTTTTTGTTGCAACTAAGTTGTTATTTGCCGTTTTGTTAATGTCTGGATCAATAAGGAAACGTTCGCTGATGTCCCTAGTACCCAAAATGATTTGATGTTTTTTCTTTTTTACTTTTTCAACTTTTAATAGCGTCGTGAATTTTTTGCCATTGAGACGAAGTTTAGTTCGAATAGTCAGATCTTCTGAAGGCACAAGTTTTTTGCTTTTGATGTATCCTAATTTGTGAGCTAAATCCAAGCTTATGCTGCTTTTTTTGCGTGTTGTGTTGATGAATGCAACTGTTTCGAAGACGTTTTCCTTTTCAAATATTTCGACTTTTTCATACAATCCAATTACTTTTTTACCCGTTAAGTTTTTGATGTCTTTTTCAATGGTATATCCAAACATATCTTTGGCAATACGAATGCCTTTGCTAATATTTTTCACTTTAATACCTTCCACTTTTTCTAATCGGCTACGAAGTGGGGCAAGGTTGGCAAGTTGAATGCTTAAACCTGGGCGAGCATTAATTTCCAACAGTACTGGGCCAATGTGTTTATCAATAGCGATATCGGCAGCGAGATAACCTAAATTGGTTGCAAGTTGACATTTACAGGCCATTTGAAGTATTTCATCCCAAAAAGGTATTTTTAAGCCTTTTGCTGAACCTACTTCGGGGATTTCTTTAATAATACGGTTTTTGTATACCAAGTGCGTCACTTCGCCTTTCGCAATATCTAATCCTGCTCCAATGGCTCCTTGATGAAGATTGGCTTTACCGCCTGATTCACGAGTTGGAAGTCGTAACATGGCCATAATTGGAATAAGATTATGGACGATAATGCGAATATCTGGGAGGCCTTTGAATGAATAGTCACCAATACGTTCGTCTGAGACGATGAGTTGTTCAAAGAAAGCGGTGTCTTTATGATTTGTTATCGAAAAGTTGCCATTGAGAATGTCTTGAATATGGCTTTTGAGACTTTCAAGTGACATTTCTTTTTTTTCAATTGTCCGAAAACTTTGATTTTCATTATGAATAAAAGGGATAATTCCCTCTCCACCAAAGCCTAAATTTGGTTTTATTACGAAATTATGGGGGAGTTTTTTGAAATTGAATTTACTGAGTTCATTGCTGTTTTTAATTACACCTAACAATTTAGGCACCGAAATTCCTCTCGCTGAAAGGAATGCTTTCGTTTTAAGTTTGTCATCAGCTAATTGAATGGCTTTTTCCTCATTAAAAGGACGTAAGTACATCAAGTTTCTGGCGTTGATGCCTAAAATGCCGGTGGATTTGAAAAACATGAAGAGCGAATTATCGTTTTAAGAGTTGGCGGAAGCGGAAAAGTTCATTCAATCGTAGACCGGTATATACTCCAACTAAGAAGTTAATAATGATGGGAATAATTATTATTTCCGGTTTTGCAATTATTTGTTCTTTTAAAATATCAAAGCTGAATATTTGATTATTGAAAGTTATTGTGCCGCCTAAAATAAGATACATAATAAAGCTGAAAATGAGGTTTCTTGCTAAGAATGAGAAATCTTTTTTAAGATCGGTTTTGCTTTGGGTTCCAACAGTCCTTTCTGTGAGACAAATTAAAAAAATAATAATTGGGAGTACTAATAGTTGGTTCTGAAGATTAATGAATTTGATGTTTTGAAGCAAAGGTAAAGCCATGATCATCAATAATGTGTTCATGGAAATTATTATGGCGGTTTTACTGGCGTTGTGTAAATGCAGGTTTTTAAGTAATTCCCTACTCGTTAAAGCAATGAGAAAAGTGGAAAGGATAAGTGTTATAGTTTGGAAAAATCCGATGTGAAACGCACTTGCTATAATAAAGAGCGGAATTTGATATGAACTAATATTGATGCCAATAATATGCTTAGTAAAGGTTATTGCGGCGACAATAAAAGGAATTGTTAAGAGTGCATAAATTGAAATAGGAATAAGGCTGAGTGGCTCAAGAAATGCAAGGGAGGTAGAAATAAGATTGAAGAAGAAAACATTTCCGAGGAACAGCGTTATAATGCTAAGGCTGACAATTCGTACGATATTTTGTTTGGTCATGAGAGAAGATAAGCTGTAACACTTCCAATTTTGGAGGTTTTTTGGTATAATTACAAGATAAATTAAAACATTTCTTCATTTTATGAAAGTTTTTGGCACATTCTTGGGGGTAAAATTACTTGGGGTGGCGTTGATTACTGTTGTTTTATGCCAAATGTCACTTGTTAATACAGCGTTTGCGGCTTCAGGTCCAGGAATTCAGGTTTCTGGGGTAGATACAGTTGCTGGAAATTCAACTTTTTTGAAAGCTATAACCGCTTTTCCTCAGCAAATGGTGAATTTTAAAGTTTTAAAGCCTGATGGAACGTTAGTTACCTTAGCGACACGCGCAGACAAGCAAGGGCTTGCCCAAGTTGAATTTTCTGATTATCATACGAAAATTTCTGGCCAATATCAAGTTTCAGCAAGTTTGCCTGATTTGGCGATCAATTCGGCTCATTCTTCTGTTGGATTTGCAGTGTATGCTGGAGCAACTTCGGCAAATGTATCTGAAATTATTTTAGTAAAAGGTTTTGTGAAAGCTGATGGTCAAGATTCGGCTTCTGTTCGAGTAGTTTTAAAGGATAACTATGGGAATCTTGTTCCTGGACATAAAATCCAACTTATTTCCAGTAATGCGCAAGATAAAATTGCTACTTCTAATCCAGTAAGTGACACTTCTGGACAAGTTCAGTTTTCAATTCGAAGTTCAGAGCGCCGTGTGAGTACTTTGACTGCTTATGATTTAACTGGAGATGTTATTCTTCAAAATCGTACGCAAGTGGCATTTAGTAATAATTTATTGGCTGATAGTAATAATTTATTTGCTGATGCTGGTGGAGATTTTAATACTTTTATACCAAAAGCATTGGCTGCGGAGATCGGGCCATTTTCTCAATATGAATTAACAAATTTTCCTCTTACCATTGGTCCAAACCAAAATGTTACTTTCCAATTGAGGGCACTCGACCTAAATAATCAATTGGTTCAAGATTACACTGGGACAGTGCATTTTTCGGTTGAAGCAGACAATGCTTCTGGCGTTACTCTTCCACAAGATTATCAATTTAAAGCGGAAGATTTAGGTGCCCATACTTTTAGCCTTGGTTTGAGTTTTTCAAATGTAGGAAGCTATAAAATTGTAGCTTCAGATTTGAACGATAAATTGAAAAAAGGAGAAAAAATTGTTGCTGTGACCAGTGCAACTCCTTTGAGTATAGGAAATAATAATTCAAGCGCTTCAAAGCCAGTTTTAACTTCTCCAGCTGCTGGAACATATGGACAGAATTTGCAAAGCGTAACTGGTACTGCTCCAGCGGGAGCAACAGTGAAAATCTATGATAACAACAATGTTATTGGTACAGTTCAGGCTAATACTCAAGGAAAATTTGCATTTCAGTCTTCTTCGTTAACTGATGGAAACCATAAATTCTATGTAACAACTGTAGATTCTTTAACGAGTGCCGTATTTGCTACTTCCGATGTTGTTGATTTTCAGATTGATACAACTCCTCCGAAGATTGATGAACTGAAATTAAATCCTAACACTGGAATAAAGGCTGGTTCTGTTATTAATGTACAAATTTTTACTGAACCAAAACTTTCTCAAGCGGCGATTATTTTTAATTCTGACGTTGTGAATTTGACGGCTAGTGGTCAAACTGCTGGACTTTATGAGGGATCAATTCAAGCACCTGCTACGCCTGGTCTTTATGCAATGGATATTGTACTTGTAGATGAACTACAAAATGAAGTTTCATTTAAAGCAAAAGCGAATGTTACAGTTGGAGCTGCAGATTCTGGAACTGCTCAGATTACTGATGTAACAACCCCGGTTACTCCTTCGCCTGTTGCAACTACTAATTCAGCTCCTGCGCAGGTTAGTGGCTTAATTTCTTACGGTTCAGAAAAGCGGGTAACATTAGTATGGGAAGCTTCTAATGACAATAGTTTAGTGAAAAAATATAAAGTTTATTATGGAATTGACCCAAAAAACTTGAATCAAAGTATGGTTACAAAAGATGCTAGTACTACCTGGTATATTCCAAATTTGGTGAATGGAAATGAATACTTTTTTGCTGTAACTGCTTTGGACGATGAGGCGATGGAAAGTGAGAATCGAAGTGAAATTGTGGGTGGGATTCCGTTTGCATTAGAGGTGAAGAATTCTTTCAATACTCCGACTACGCCTTTGGATTCTGGTTTAAAGCCTGCGGCTTACACTGGTTCTTTGTCACCTACTATAAATGAAAGTGGGCCTGAAATGATATTTCTTCTTTTGGGAAGCGGTGGATTAGCGAGTTACTTGAAACGAAAGAAAAAATAGTAGTGAGGGGCTTTGTATTTTGAACCTTGGATTTTTTGGTCAACTCCTGCTACAATTCTTCAGAAATTTCTTAAGTTTTTCGCATGGAATACTTGATTGTTGTAGTGCAAATGTTTTTCAATGTTTTGCAGTTGCTGATTATTCTAAAAGTACTTTTGTCTTGGTTTCCTGGTGTGCCATTAAATCCTTTGACGCGTTTTATTAATGATACTGCTGGGCCAATCTTGCGTTGGGCTTCAAAAATAATTCCCCCTGTTGGAATGTTTGACATATCGCCGATTCTTGTTGTTTTTGGTTTGGATTTTTTGAATAGTTTGATCATCTCTTTACTGAGTAGAATATGAAGATTTTTAATTCTTTTACTACGCGTGAAGAAGAATTTAAACCTTTAGTTAAAGGGGAAATTTCTATGTATTTGTGTGGACCAACCGTTTATGATGTGGGGCATTTAGGACATGGACGTTCGCAACTTTCTTTTGACGTGATTCGTCGTTATTTTTTATATAAAGGATTTGCGGTGAAATATGTGTGCAATTTTACTGATATTGATGACAAAATGATTGATCGTGCTGCGAAACGCGGTATTAGCGTTTCGGAATTAGCTGAGGAAATTATTCCTGAATATCATAAAGATTTTGATGCGTTGGGGATTATGAGACCGGATGTTCAGCCGCGTGCGACCGAGTATATTGCCGAAGTTCTAGAGATTATTCGTGATTTGGAAAGCAAAAGTATTGCTTATATTTTGGAAGATGGCGTGTATTTTGACGTTACGAAGTTTCCTGATTATGGAAAGCTTTCAAAACAAAAGTTAGATGAATTACAAAAAGGTGTGCGCAATAAGTTGGCTGACAAAAAACGGAATCCTCAGGACTTTGTTTTGTGGAAATTTGCGAAACCTGGAGAGCCATTTTGGCAGAGTCGCTGGGGTGATGGTCGTCCTGGTTGGCATATTGAGTGCAGTGCCATGACGCGAGCTATTTTAGGTGTGACTTTTGATATTCATGCCGGTGGAGCAGATTTGATCTTTCCGCATCATGAGTGTGAAGTGGCACAAAGCGAAGCGAGTTCTGGGGTGAAATTTGTGAATTATTGGATGCATAATGGCTTTTTGAATATCAACAACGAAAAAATGTCCAAATCATTAGGAAATTTTTTTACGATGAAAGATATTTTTGAAAAATTTGATCCGCAAGTGATTCGATTTTTGTTTCTGCAATCTCATTATCGCGCTCCAATTGAGTTTTCTGAAGATGCTTTGATTCAAGCTAAGAATGGTTTGCAGCGTTTGCATGATTTCTATCGTCGTTTTGTTGATTTTGAGACGGTTGAAGGAGATGTAAGTGAGGTAATGCGTGATTTGGCTGAAACTACGAAAAAGGATTTTGAAGTTGCGATGGAAAATGATTTTGAGACGAATAACGCGCTGACAGCTTGGTTTAATTGTTTGAAAGAGTTGAATCGTCACATCGATTTGAAACTTTTTACTTCAGCTGAGAAAAAACTATTTGTTGATTTGATTGAGCGGCTTGATAGTGTTTTTGGTGTTTTAAAGCCTCGCATTGAAGCGGAAACTGATTTGCGTGTTGATGGGCTCATTATAGAGCGTAATCAAGCTAGAACGGACAAAAACTGGACTCGTGCTGATGAGATTCGTCAACAATTGAAAGCTGAAGGGATTGAGTTGGAAGATTCGTTGAAAGGGACGATTTGGAAGAAGATTTAATTTAAGTTGAAAGTTTTTCAGATAGTTGATTGATGTCCCCTGCTCCCATCGTTATCACTACGTCAAAATTGTTTAATTCATTTTGAGCCGTTTTGAGTGTATTTTCTAAATCCTTGCCGTTTTGAGCCAAGTTTGGTCTGGTTTCATTGATGGTTTCTACAAGGAGGTCGACATTTATTTTTGCTTTATCTTCTGCTGTATCTCGTGCTTCGTAAATGTTTGGAATGATTACTTTTGTGGCATCTTGAAAAGATGTAGCGAATTCTTGGAGGAGTTGGTGGGTTCGGCTATATTGATGCGGTTGGAAGATGCAGAGGATTTTTGTGTTCGTCCCGAATTTGCTTTTTACAGCGGCCAGAGTGGTGCGAATTTCAGTCGGGTGATGCGCGTAATCGTCGATGATCGTGGTTTTGTTGATTTGACCTTTGATTTCGAAGCGGCGGCTGGCACCTTGGTATTTTTCAAGGTGCGTTTTGACCAAATGAAAATCTAGATTGAGTGTGTGGGCAAGCGTAATTACTGCTGTGGCGTTCATGAGGTTATGTTTGCCTGGAACTGTCATTTCTAAAATAGTTTGTTTTCCATCTTGATGATAAATTTTGTTTTCTTCTAATCGGAAATTGGCATTTTTTGAGGTTCCGTAGGTGATAATTTTGCGTTCAGATTTTGGAAGATTCTGGAGAATTTTTTCAAGATTTGCGTCGTCTGCATTGGCAATGATAATGCCGTTTTCTGGTATTTGGCTTAAGAATTTCGTGAAACTTTTAAAATACGCTTCTGCTGTTCTAAAGAAGTCGAGGTGATCTGGTTCAATGTTGGTAATTATGGCGATTGAAGGAAAATAGTTATGGAAAGCGTTTTTGTATTCGCAAGCTTCCAAAATGAGCCAATCACTTTTTCCAATGCGGTAATTTGACTTTCCTAATTCTGGAATTAGTGCTCCTACAATTACATTTGGATCGCAACTATTTTGAAGAAAAGCGATGGCGGCTAGGGCTGTGGTGGTAGTTTTGCCATGTGTCCCGCAAATTGCAATTGTTTTAAGATTTTGTGAAAGAAGGCCAACGGCCTCAGGGTAACTTAACATTTCTTTGTGGAGATTTTTAGATGCTTCAAATTCAGGATTTTTTTCATCAATAGCGGAAGAATAAATTATCAAATCATGTTTTGGAGTAATGTTTGAAGCATCTTGGCTTATCATCACATAAATTCCTGTTTGTTCAAGTTTGGTAAGAAGTGGTGAATGGTAGCGGTCTGAACCACTGACGATATGGCCTTGTGAATGCAGAATTTGAGCAAGGGCACTCATTCCAATTCCTCCAAGTCCAATGAAGTGAATATTCTTGTATTTTTTGAGATTATCAAGCATATTAATTGACGATATGGCATTTAAAATCAATCCTACATCCAGTTTTACTAAGTTTATCATTGTTGGCGAGCTCGTGCTTGTGTCGTACTTGTTGTACACTTTAACGACATCAGTTTATAAAAGCTATCAAATTGATTTGCATATTCGAGATTTTGAACAGGAAAATGAGCAGATTGCTGGGGAAAATGACCAAAAGAGCGAGGATTTTCAATATTATAGTTCTGACCGTTATATTGAAAAAATTGCCAAACAGAATTTGGGTTTGGTAAATTCTGGTGAGGAGGTAATTGTGATTCCAAGTTTAAAGACTCCTCTGGATGGAATAATAGGTGCGGGATCAGCGAATAGTGATGTTGATGACGATTATGAAGCTCAGCAGCTTACCAATTCTCAGAAGTGGTGGATCTTTTTCTTTGACAGAAGCTAAAGAAATCCGTAGTATGACACCGTTCTAATTTCACTGGTTTTAATTTCATGTCGCGGGGTAGAGCAGTGGCAGCTCGTCGGGCTCATAACCCGGAGGTCGGTGGTTCGAATCCACCCCCCGCAACCAAGATTCATCAAAAGAAAAGCTCCTAAAACATTCAATGTCTTTAGGAGCTTTTTGTTTTGTGGTGGCGAGTTAATAATTCATGTTAAATATTTTATGGCTCATGAATTCTCAGGAAAAGGTCTTTTTGAGGCTGATCGACTTATGCATAAATTTTGATGAGCAAGAAAAGAAGGGTGAGCTGGATGTCTATATCAGAGAAGCTGAAAAGTGCTCCATATGTGTATAGAGAAATGCATTTGAAGAATGAGATTGCCTCGGTGGTTGATGAGAGAAGAAGTCTGCAAAATTCTCAGTTGAGTTAATTTCAAAATTTGGTTGGAAATAAAAAAAGCGCCACAATGGCGTTTTTTTTGGTGGCTGGAGTGGGGATTGAACCCACGACCTCGGGCTTATGAGTCCCACGCTCTACCAACTGAGCTACCCAGCCTTAAACCTCACCAGATTTCTTTTTACTTCGTTGCGGCCAAATTCCCTCGCTCATGTACATCAATGTACACTCGCTTCGGGAATTTGGCCGCGCCTCGTAAAAAGAAATCTGGTGAGGTTTTGACGTTTTTGGTCAAATACTTGTTATGCGGTACGTTTTTTGGTTTGATTGTTTGCTGCGTAGTTTGCTTTTGAGGGGCTGCCCGCCTTGCGGCGGGTGTTTGGGAGGGGTTGCTTTGTGGGAGCGCTTTTGAGGGGCTGCCCGCCTTGCGGCGGGTGTTTGGGGCGAAGGGTTGCTTTGTGGCATGTATTTTTACAGCAAACGCGGTTTGGGGTTTCGTACTGACTTCTGGATTTCGAAGAACTAAGCCACGCTATTCTAAAAATTTTTCTTTCAAAACACAAGCTGATATAATGTATTTATGAATAATTCTCAAAAATTTACGTTATTTAATTCTTCTGAACAACAGATAATGGAGGCTTTTCAAAAGAAAAAAGATGTGCTTTTACGGCCTTTGTTAGAGGTTTTAGTACGTTTGAGAGTGAAGCCAGCTCAGGTGACGTTTTGGTCATTTATGAGTATTTTTGGTTTTGTGTTGTTTTATAATAATTTTGCTGGTTGGGCACTCACATTTATTGTTTTAGGTATTATTTTGGATCTTGTGGATGGTTCTTTGGCGAGATTTTCCGTTGTTGATAGTAAAAGTGGTGCACTTTTAGATACTGCCGCAGATAACCTCGGCTTTTTTATAGTGGTTTTGACGTTGATATATTTTGGTACTGTCGGTGGGTTTCTGGGAGCATTGTATGTATTGAGTTATGTTTTAATGGTGGTGCTTTTAATGACTTTAAATGCAGCAGAGCCTGTTGCTTTTTTTGTCTTTAAAAGTAAGTATTTTTTATATCTATTTTTGTTTATATTTGTAATATTTCAGTTCAATTTTCTAGATCCATTTTTAGTTTTTTGCACGGCTTACGTGATTGTCACAAATATTTTCTTATTCCAAAAACTTCGATGGGCAATCAAGTAATTGACATGATGTTCAGGAGTTTTATTTTTTTTATTCCTGCGTATTTGGGCAACATGATGCCAGTTATTTTGGGTCGATTGCCAAGATATAAAAAGATAATGGTTCCTGTTGATGGAGGAAAAATGTTAGCGGGAGAAAGAATTTTTGGAGATCATAAAACCTGGGGAGGACTCTTAGCTGGGATATTAGGTGGTTTTTTTGCTGGTTTATTGTTACTCCTGTTTTTGAATTGGAGAATTCAAGGTGATGTTTTCGGTGGTGAGCAAATCCATTTTATCTTTCAAGCTACTTTACTTGGTTTGGGGGCAATTTTGGGTGATATGCTCAAAAGTTTTTTTAAACGACGGCTTAAAATAGCTCCGGGGAAGCCGTTTGTGCCTTTTGATCAAATTGATTTAGTGGTTGGTTCATGGGTTTTAGTGAGTATATTTTATCCCCAACCAATCATTTTTTTGGTTTGTGGGCTCATCATTACTCCCCTTCTTCATTTAGGGGCTAACATTGTTGCTTTTCAGCTGAAATGGAAAAATGTTTGGTACTAAACTATTTGTTCAATGAGGGTTTGGATTTCGTTCCATAAATCATTTTTAGGGAGGAGAATGTGACTTCCTTCACTAGTTTTTGACGAATAAAGGAAATTTTGTGTGTTTAAAACGTTGCCAATAGAAAGATTAAGACTACGGTTTTCATTGTACAAATTGATGAGATCCAAAAGATTGAGGTCTGTTTTGATATTTTTTTGAATGGTTTGGAAAATAGTGGAAAAATTCTGGAGATTGGCGGTGAGGTCGAGAGAACTTAATTTTTGACGGATTGCTACAATAATATGTTGCTGGCGAATGCTGCGGTCAAAGTCTGAGGTTGATTTTCGAGATCGGGCGTATTCTAATGCTCGCTTTCCATTCATATGTTCCAGTCCCTTTTTGAATGTAACGGTGGTGTAGCCATTTTGCCCATCTGGGTACTTTTCATCTGTGAGATCTTTTTCAATGACAATGTCCAATCCTCCAAGCATATCAATTACTTTGGTCGAAGCGTCTAAATTTACTTTTAAATAGTGGTTAATTTTTAATCCAGTTACTTTTTGAAGGATATTCTTGCTTTCTTCAATGCCAAATTTTTGATAGTATTCATTGATTTTTCTTCCACCAATATATAGGTCGCGGGGTATTGAAATAAGAGTGATTTTACTACTGGCTTTGTTGATTACGGCGAGTATAATTGTGTCAGTAAGCGAATTATTTTCGCCCAAGATCAGAAACGTTGAAAGATTTTGGCTCCGCCCTGGTGCAGAAGAATGTACAGGTTGTTTGGAAAGTTCGCTGATTACATTATTTTTTTCAACAATATTTTTATTGAGATTCCAGTTGAGTTGGCTGATTTTTTTTTTTACATTCGACGTTTCATTTTCAGGGAGTTGGTTGAAGTTTGAAAATTTTTGGGCTAAGTCATTGATTCCAGTTTGTAGTTCTTTGAGTGCGGATTGATCATTTTGGATTTTACCAATGAGTAGGGAATTTTTGTGCTTTAAATCCCCCACTTCTTCAATGAGTGTGGAAATTTGCAGGCTTTTTATGTGTTGGTCAGTGAAGTTGGCTTTGTAAATTATGGCAAATCCAAGGGTTTGAACGGTCATTGCAAAACCAATTATGAAAAGGATTGTTTTGATTTTTGAGACGTTTTTTTTATCCATATTAGCTTAAATTTCAATGCCGATTCGTGTTTGAATTTCTTGATCTACAAACTCTTTTTTACGACCATATTTAATTCGAGAATATTCGGTAACGATTTGCCCAACTTTGGCATTCATTCCACTTAAGTCATAGACTGTTTCAAGTGAAAATGGGCGTGATGTGGTGTTGTTGATGTTGAGTTTGATGTAAGCTTTGTAGTTGGAAATTGAGATAATGTCTTGGTCTGTAAGAAGTGGAGCGTACTCTTTTTGAAGGTATTCGCCGTCGTCCGCACCTACCTTGAAGGACATCATGGTTCCAACGTTTCCGAAAACGGCATCGCGGATGGAGGTGTCTTGTTTCTTTTCAAGTTGTTTAATATATTGGTTAGCCATGATAAGCGCCAAGTGATATTTACGGGCCTCGGAGAGGATTGAACAAAAACTGTCAGTGGCGAAATTTTGGAATTCATCCACGTACATGTAGAAGTCAGCGCGTTTGTCTTCAGGAATGTCTACGCGGCTCATGGCGGCCATTTGAACACGTGCCACAAGAATTAACCCTAGAAGTTGGGTATTTAAATCCCCTATCTTACCTTTGGAAAGGTTGATGAGCAGGATTTTGCGTTGGTCCATAGCTTCACGGAAATTAAACGCAGATTTTGGCTGACCGATAATATTTCTTATGATGGAGTTTGTAATGAACGGACCGAATTTTGCGGAGAAATACGGGATCATTTCTTGTTTTTCACGTTCGCCAGTGTGAGCATATTCATGCTCCCAAAATGAACGAACGATTGGGTTTTTAACTTTGCTGACTTTGTATTTCATAAAATCGTCATCAACAAACATTCTTGGTACGTCGATGAGAGTTGCTCCTTCTTCTTGGTCTTCCATCAATGTTAAACAGGCATTGCGGAAATAATGTTGAATGCGCGGGCCGAAAATTTCGTCACCGAAAAGTTTGATGAAAATTTCGGTTGCTTGACTTGAAGCCATGTCCATTTGTTCTGATGTTGATGCTTCCAAAATATTTAAACCCATTGGACGTTCGGTGTCGCCTGGGTTGAAGATTACGACTTCTTTGGCGCGTTCTTTTGGCACGAATTGGATAAGTTCTTCAATAAGATCACCATGTGGGTCGATAACACAAACTCCATCGCCGTTTTGAATGTCTTGACGGGCTAAATAACTTAAAAATACTGATTTGCCCGAGCCTGACTTCCCAATGCAATAATGATGCCTTGTGCGGTCTTTGCGAAGCATGCGAATTTCCTTTTTTTCTCCGCGGAAAGTATTGTACCCTAGTAAAACGCCTTCGGTAGGCATGTTGGTTGGTGGTGGTAGAATCTTAAAATCAAGCCATCTAATGACTGGACTTTGGTTGTAGCGGCTGCAGGGGAAATGATAAAGAGAAGCTAATTCTTCAGCTGCTAAAAGGTTTTTTCTTTCATTAAAAATGAAGAAATAATTGTCAATTATCCGATGTTTATAATTAAAACTCATGATCTTATTGTTGATCATGTCGATAGGGAAAATACGTCGAGTTTGGAACCAGTTCATTTGAGGATCTTTGAAAAGGTTGAGACCGAGAGCAAAATTGTTGGTAATTTCAGTAGCCCTTGTGGAATTTTTACTTGAAGCGATGATGCGAATCATCGTGTCAAAAGCTACTTGATTGGCTTTTTCGCCAATGTGTTTGGCTACTTCTTCGCGGGTGGCAAGCAAGCGCACCATTCCTGATGCAGCGCCGTAGGGTCCAGTTTGTTGTCCTGATGAAGAGCTATCTTTGCTATATCCAAAAACAAGGCTATGAAAAAATGTTCCTACTCCGCCAATGATTGGAATTTTAAAGGCTGATGGATTTTTCCCCATAAACATTGAGGCACCTGCTTGTTCGGCTGTGTGACGCCATTTGTTGCTTTTGCGAGGCCGGATGACGATTTGCATACAAACACTTTCGGTTGGTTCGAGTTTAGAAAAAATGTTGGAAATGTCATTCAGTGGATCGTTTTCTAAAGTTTTATATGTTTTGATTGGATAGAAAAATGTATTTTTTAAGTACGCGTAATAGCATTTCATAGTATTGCCTTTCGGGTTTAATGCATAAGGCTTGAGACTTTGAATGTCAGCGCTGGTGTAATATGAAGTAATTTGTTTTTCTACCAGTTCTCGAAAGCGTTTTTCGATTACTACGTAAAAATCTAGTTGGCCATTTTGAGCTACTAATTCAAAAGAAATAATTTCCGCTTTGAAAATGAAATTTCTCACAATGTTCCCAAGATTTAGTTCACTTATTTCGTGGAGATTGCGGTACAACTGCTCCATAACCGCTACTTTTTCTTTAAAATCTTTTTCCTCCTTTTTCTCATTATCTTTTTGGGAATCTTCACGAGGGAGTTGAATTTTCAAGTACACTAAATGCTTATTACGATGCAAAATGTATAAAGATCGATAAAAACTTACAAACATTTTGAATCCGATAATTGCGCTTATTACTACAAAAATAATCATCCAAGGATTTTTTTGGATGATTTGCAAAATTGGCTGGTATTCGCCGTAAAGGATGAGATTAATGAAGATATCGAGCATTTTCTTGAAACCTATAACGCTATAAATCTTTTCATTATAGCAAGAAAATGCTTTTTTCTCAATGCTTTAGCTGATATCGCTTATTTCTTTTGCTCTTTTTGGCGGTTTCTCATGTCGAGCATGGCGTTTGAAAATACGTTCATAAAAGATTCCGCAATGTGATGTGGCATATTGATTCGACTCACTAATTTTAAAGTGGTTGGATTTTGATTCGGAAGAAGGTAGGCGAAATCAATAATTACCTCATTTGGATTCACGTGAACAGAAACTGCATTTGAGTACATTCCTTGTTCTTGAGATGGATCAATTTTTAATTGAAATTGTTGCTGATCTGGTTGCTGATTTTGGTTTGACATAACGATAAATTAAAAAATTATTCAGTTTTATTGGCAAGTTGACCGCAAGCGGCGTCGATTTCCTGTCCAAGAGTTATTCTTATAGTAGCATTAATTCCCTCACTTTTTAATATGTTTCGGAAATTGAGGATATTATCACGTTCAGAACGGGCCATACCTTCGCTTCCAGTGACATTATACGGAATCAGATTTACATGGCATAGTTGATTTTTAATTAAATTTGCCAACTCGTACGCTTCTTTTTCATGGTCGTTGATATCCCGTAGCATTACATATTCATACGAAACCCGACGATTAGTTTTTTCGATGTATTCTTCCGTAGCTTTCATAAGCTGATCGAGGGAATAGCGTCTGGCAATTGGCATAATTTTTTGACGGAGTTCTTGGTTTGGTGCGTGAAGTGAAATGGCGAGGTTAACTTGGAATGGCTCATTAGCCAATTTTTCGATTCCTTCGCAAATTCCTGCAGTTGAAATAGTGATTTTTCTTGCACCGAGATTTAGCCCATTTTTGTCATTGATGGCACTGACAGACTTCATTACTTCGTCGTAGTTCATAAATGGCTCTCCCATGCCCATATACACAATATTAGTGATATGTTTTTTTTCGGGAATAAGCTTTTGGGCAAAATACATAACTTGGTCGGCAATTTCTTCGTATCTGAGGTTGCGACCGAATTTCATTTTGCCGGTGGCGCAGAAAGTGCAACCAAGTTGGCAGCCAGCTTGGCTTGAAATACAAAGCGAAACGCGATCATCTTTATATCTCATTAATACTGCTTCAACTTTTAATCCGTCGTGGAGCTGAAAAAGGACTTTTTCGGTTTCTTTTTCTTTGGATATAATTGCTTTTATTGGAAAAATGCTGAAGATCGGTATAACGGATTTTAGCTTTTCCCTTAACTCTTTTGGTAATACTAAAATTTGATCATAACTATGTTTTCCTTCTTGGAAGAGAGCATGAAGAATTTGCTTGCTTCGAAAAGCAGGGATTTTCAATTCTTTAAGTTTTTCAATAAGTTCTATTTCTGAAAGCATAAGCTGTTGTTCAAGATTGGACGACACGAATTTTAACGCACTTTTTTGGTTTTTTAAAGAGGAAATCGACGTTTTTGAAGAATTTAGTGAGGTTGACTAAGAGGCTAAAGTTTTATAAATAGATAAGTACTAGTTTGTAAATTTAATTCCATATGCAGCTCGCAATTCTCAGTGATCATCATAAAGTTGGTAATTTTGTGAAGCAGGGTTTTTTCTATGAAAATATGTATCCGGATTTTATTTTCTTTCCGCAAATGGTTGCGTCGCAGTCTGAAATCCAACTTATGAGCCATAAGTATAAAGTGGTAGTGCTCTATAGTAATAATTATGATTTCATCCTTGAACTTACTCAAAAAATTGCACTTTATTTTAAAGATGTAATTATTTTTGTATTGATGGATGTTTTTGATGCACGACTTCTTACGTTGAAAGATGAAAAGAAAATTCACGAATATTTTTTGAAACCTTTTCATTTTCGTTTTATTGCTGGCAAAATTAGGGCACACTTATATAATTTTCAAGAAGGGATTGGGGCTGAAGTAATAAATTTTCGCGATTTAAGTTTAAATTTGCAAACTCGAGAACTTTCTTTTAAAGATGAGGTTATTCAGCTCAGGAATAAAGAATTTGCGCTTTTACATTTTTTAATGATTAATCGTGGGAAATTGTTGAGTCGGATGATGATTTTGGAAAATGTATGGGACAGCAACGCCAATATTTTTACAAATACGGTGGATGTTCACATGAGTCGTCTAAGAAAAATATTACGATACGGAGAAGGTGAAGCGCCGTACATTCAGACTATTCCCTGCTCAGGTTATATATTTACGTAAAAGTGAATAATATATAAAAATCTTTTTGCTTCTTCCACAACTATATTTCCTTTTCATTCAATTGAGTTTGTATATACTGACTTGTGATTGCATAACTTCGACAAATTCCAAAAAGAAGGGCTAATTTGAAAGATTTTTGCATCATTAAAAACATAAATTTAGAAGTCAAACTATGGCTACTGTTACCGACCAATCTGCAACCTTTATTGAGCAGTTTTTATTACTGCTGTCACAAAAAGAAAGATTTGTGATTGAGAGAAGATTTAATCTTGACAATAAACAAAGAGCAACGCTGGAAGAAATTGGCCAACATTTTAGTGTCACTCGGGAAAGAATACGACAAATAGAAAAAAATGCCCTCAACAAATTGCGCAGAAACCTTGAAAATTTTCCGCTTAAAGATATCAGCGATTTAGCTTTTCAGCTACTTCAAGAATCTGGCAGACTTATGAAAGAAGATGTGATGCTTTCGCAACTTATCAATGTCAAAAGCAGTTTTCTTCCAGAGTCACTTCAGTTGATTTTAGCAGTAGACAGACGTTTTGACCGGATTCCAAATACTGTCTATTTTCATCCTCATTTGCGTTTTCCGCAATATAATGAAAGTTTTTTGCAAAACCTTTCTAAACAAGTGGTTCAACTTCTTAAAAAGAATAAAGATACTGTTGATATTAAGAAATTGATTGAAGTTTTGAAAATGACTCATAAAGATTTTCAAGTTGAACAAAACACACTTCTGTCTTTTCTTCAAGTTGATAAGAAAATTAAACTCGTTGAAAACCAACGTGTTGGTTTAGTTGAATGGCGTCATATTAATCCTCGTACTTTACGTGATAAGATTTTTTATGTACTTCGTAGAGAGCAAAAACCAATGCATTTTGTGGACATTGCAAACCGAATTATTGAAAGTGGATTTGACCGCAAAAAAGTTAATTTGCAAGCTGTGCATAATGAACTTATTCGTTTTGAAGAGTTCGTGTTGGTTGGAAGAGGAATTTATGGATTGAAAGAGTGGGGCTATGTTCCGGGAACTGTGGCTGATATTATTGAGGAACTTTTAGGTAAAAAAGAATCAATGTCTCAAGATGAAATTATTCAAGAAGTGTTAAAACAAAGATATGTTAAGCCAATTACGATTATTTTAAGCCTAAAAAATAAGAAGCAATTTGTAAGAGTTGGTCGTAAGCAGTATTCACTGGCAACATAATTACCTTCGTTAAAATATAACAAAAAGCCCTTACTATAAAAAATAAGGGCTTTTTGTTATATTTTAACGAATTCACTGGAATAGTTGGCAAATTCTTTTTTAAGAATTTGATAGTTTTTATTTATTTGGCTGCGAATTTCTTTACTCATGACGTAGCGAAGTTTTATGTTTGCCAGTCTTCTCCAGGTTTTTGCTTGGTGATTTTCGGCATCAATATCCAAAATGTTTTCGGCAAGTTCCAAAAGTTTATCGTACTTTTTAAGTTGGTAAAGTGTGCGTATGTCTTCGAGAGTTTTGTAAATAACATCTTTTTTAAGATCTACTTTTGAAAGGTGATTCAGTCGTTTTATGCGAGCGAGCTTGTTTTGAAGGTTTTTGTTTTTTGGCTCTATCTTAAGAAGCTTAATATAGAGGAGAATTATTGCTTCAAAGCTTTCAGTATTTAATAGTGATTGATTTTGTTCTAATTCGTACTTAATCCAAGTATCTTTTGTGATCTTTAATTTCTTTTGAAGGATATTTTGGTGAAATTTTAAGGCTAATAATTTTTCAGCTAAAGTAATCGCTTCTTCATATTTGTGTTCTTCATTTAATTTATCAATAAAAATAAATTGGTCTTGTAAATAAGCTCGCTGTTTTTCTTTGAGGTCAATTTCCACATTTTCTCGTGCTTTGAGGATAAGGTTATCTAGTTCTAGATAGTCCTTGTTGTATAATTTGAGTGAAAGAAGTTTTTTGAGATATTCTTCGTACTGGTGTTGGTCTAAAAGGATTTTGTAGTTTTTTATTTCTTGCTCTATTGCTAATTGGTTATGTTTTTTGACTTCATTTTCAATGTGCGTTTTAAGTTTTGCGAATTTGCCGTTTTCTGGATCAAAACGAAGAACCTCAAGGCAGAGTTTGTAGGCTGTTGGCCAATCTTTCTCCCTTAAAAGTTCTTCAATTTTGATTTCTATTTGTTTGAGTTGGCTGGCCATAAAAGAGATTTGAGTCGGCTAATCTCCTTATTATAACATATTTAGTGAATTTTGTAAGGTCTCTTGTTCGCTGAGAAGTTTTTGAAGGACGCGTTCTTCTTCTTCAATCAGATGACTTGGTGCTTTTGTGCGGAAGTTGTCATTTTTTAAGCGACCTTGATAATAAGCAATTTTTTCCTCATTTTCTTTGATTTTTTTAGCAATATTTTGTTTTTCTTTTTCAGGATCAAACATGCCTTCAAGTGGTAAGTAGATGTCGATTCCATCAATAAATTTCCACACTGCTTTTTCGATTTTTGAGCCTCTTTCATGAACTTCTAGTGCTTCAACTCGAGCCATTAATTCAATTGATGACTTTCGTTCTTCAATGAAATTTTTGGCTTCGCCAGCATAGATAATTGCTTTGATTTTTCTGGCCATTTCTACTTTCTTTTCGGCACGAATAGCGCGGATTTCCGTAATAATACTTTTGATAATATCCATGTTTTTACTTGCTTCTTCATTTACAAGATTTGGCTGGTATTCAGGCCAATTTTGCGTAATAAGCAGGCTAGATGGATTGAGGTTTGCCCAAATTACTTCAGTGACGAATGGTGTAAAAGGATGGAGGAGTTTAAGAAGAGTTTCCAAAACGTATTTTAGAACTGGTTGATTGAGGTGTTCCCCTTTGGAAAATTCAATGTACCAACTGCAGAATTCATCCCAGAAAAATTCATAAATTTGATTCCCTGCTTCAGAAAGTTGGTATTTTTCGATTTTTTGGGTCACTTCAAGAATTAAATTTTGGAGTTTTGATACAATCCATTTATCTGCTTCAGTTTTTAAGTGATGAGGAGTGAAGGATTCTGTTTGTTCTAAATTTTCCAAGCTTAATAATACAAAGCGGCTGCCATTCCAGATTTTATTTACGAAATTTCGGTATCCGGCAATTTTTTCTTCGTATAAACGCATGTCGTTGCCTGGCGTTGAGCCAATAATTAAGCTTAAACGAACGGCGTCGGTGCCAAATTTTTCAATCATTTCTAATGGGTCGATGCCATTATCTTTTGATTTACTCATTTTTTTGCCGTTTTTGTCTAGAACAAGTCCGCTTAACAACACCTGCTTAAAGGGAATTTCTTGGAAAACGTAGGTGGTCATGATAATCATGCGGGCTACCCAGAAAAATAGAATGTCATAAGCGGTTTCAAGAAGATTTGTTGGATGGAAATATTCGAGATCAGGAGTTTGGTCTGGCCAACCAAGGGTTGAAAAAGTCCAAAGGCCTGAGGAAAACCAAGTGTCCAGAGTGTCTTCATCTTGTTTAATTTGATCGGAGTGGCAATGTGGACAGCTTGAAATGTTGGTTACCGAAACGATTGGTTCTTTGCAGGCTGGATTTTCAGGGTTTAAGCAATACCAAACTGGAATACGATGGCCAAACCAAATTTGGCGAGAAATACACCAGTCGCGCAGATTTTCCATCCACTGGAAGTAAGTTTTTTGGAAACGTTCCGGAATGATCTCAATTGAGCCGTTTTCTACTGCCTCATTGCATTTTTCTTTGATAGATTTTAGCTTGTCCCCTTCTTTATAAATTGGTTTATTCACATCAATAAACCACTGTTTGGAAACGAGAGGCTCGATTGGTGTGTCACAACGGTAACAAATTGGAAGATTGTTGATGTAATTTTCATCAACTCGCTCTAGAAGGCTTTTTTCTGCCAGTTTTTTTACAATTGCTTCTCTTGATTTTCTAGCATTTTTGCCTGCAAATTCTGATCCTACTATTTCAGTAAAATTCCCTTTTTCGTCAATGATTTGAACAATGTCTAACTGGTGTTTTTTGGCAATTTCAAAATCAGTAAAATCGTGGGCTGGGGTGATGGTCATAGCACCGGATCCAAATTTTGGGTCAGCACTTTCATCGGCGATAAAGGTGGCTTCTACCTCGCCATCAATCCATGGAACAGTGATAGTTTTTCCGAAATATTCTTGATAACGGACGTCATCTGGATGGGCCACGATAACTTTATCGAGAAATTTGGTTTCCGGACGAGCGGTTCCGATAATTACAGGTCCGTAGCGGAAAAAATAAAATTTGGCATGCTGTTCTTTATACTTAATTTCGTCGTCTGCAAGGGTTGAACTGCAGCGAGGGCACCAGTTGACAATGCGATTTCCTTGGTAAATTAGGCCATCTTTGTACATTCTTTGGAATACTTCGTACACGGCTCGGGAAACTTTTGGTTCTAAAGTGTAGGTGAGGCGCCGCCAGTCAACGCTTGCGCCCATACGGCGAATTTGGTTGGTAATAATAGTTTTTGACTCTTCAACAAAATCTTCTACTTTGCTCAAAAATTCCTGACGCTCATATTGATGACGTGTTTTTCCTTCTTTTTTCAACAACTCTTTCTCAACTTTGTTTTGAGTAGCAATAGCGGCATGGTCAATTCCTGGTAACCAGAGCGCTTCAAAGCCTTGCATGCGTTTGAAACGAATGATGGTGTCTTCAGTGGCAATTCTTGAAGCATGACCAAGGTGAAGTGTTCCTGTGGCATTTGGTGGTGGAAGCACTATGGTAAACGGTTGCTTTTCTGGATTTACATTGGCTTCAAAAGCCTTTGAATCTTCCCATTTTTTATAGATTGAATCTTCGTGTAATTTGGCTTCGTAAGCCTTGCTTAGTTCTTGCATAAAAATAAAGATGAAAATTTTGCGATTTGAGTGTACCATGAAGCTCAATACTTGTGTAGGAGTTTACTCTTTTAAGGTTTTCTGTTACAATTTAATAAACTATATTAGCATTTTCTTGCTTACTGCTCAAAATAAACCATGGATGATCGAAATATAAATAGAGGGTCAGATCGAAACTCTGAGAAGCTGGATGGGCGTGATGAGTCACGTCAGGAATCACTAAATAATTCTCCCGAAGTCCATGAAGTTGTTCGTGAGATTAGTGGTGGAATTGATAGTTCGGTGGAAGCTGAGGGAAATGTTGCTGAAGAAAACCGAAAGGGTAATGAAGGGTATGAACCAGGAGCGAAGGCTGATGGGGCAAAGGGACAAGGTACTCAGAGAGTTTTTGAACCACCAGCGATAGAAAAAATGATTGCTGATATTGAAGGTGAAATTCATCAACGTTTAATGACGATTTCCGTAAAAGAAAAAAAGCTTTTGAGCCAAAAAAGTCCTGATAATAGAAGTTTGAATGATGTTGTGATTGAAAAAAGACGGCTTCATCAAATTCTTAATGACTTAAGAAATAAAGCGATTGATGCATTGAAGGCTCTTTGGTATCAATATGTATTAGGAAAAAAGTAGGACTTTAAAATTAAATCCTTAATTTTAAAGTGTCAAAACTATGAGCAAATGCTATGCATTTGTTTTTTTGTTTCTCGATTGATATTTTGGTTTAAATAAAGTTTGACACATGATCTTTTTTGGATTATTATTCCGCACCTTGGGAATGGTGACGAGTCAATCAATTTGCATTTTTCACAAACTTCTTGCTTGACACTATTATGTTTTCCACCTAAGCTAAAAGGGATTTTGGTTAGAATCTCAGTTAATCGCTATTTTATCATCATTTAAGCGGACAGTATGGATACCTCAAACTCTCAAACTTACGATCGGATGAACCTTGCTGAAATTATTGAAGATATGTTCATGGTTTTAACGCAAAAGGAGAAAGAGGTTATTGTGAAGCGATTTAGTCTCGATAATAAGCCGAAACAAACTTTAGAAAAAATTGGACAATCATTTTCTGTGACTCGAGAGCGTGTTCGTCAAATTGAGAAAATTGCATTGAATAAACTTCGTCGAACTGTTGATAATACAAAGCTTAGTTTTATCAATAAAATGGCTAAGTTGGTTTTATCTGAATCTGGTGGAGTACTACTAGAAAGTACGTTGGTAGCCAAAGTTTTGAATAAAATTGGTAGTGCTCAGGATATTGACGCAAATATTGTGCGTCTTGCTTTCAATATTAATTCTGATTTGGAGAAAATCGAAAAAAATAATGTTTTTAAACCGTTTTGGAAGCTTAAAAGTGTTCCTTTTGAAAATATTAAAGTGGTGATTGAAGCTGGAATTAACGTTTTGAATAAGAAAGGTGATGTGTATGAAGATCATAAATTTAGTGAAGAAGTCTCTCAGTTATTACAGCAACGTGGGGTTCAAGTAGAGCCAAATTTTATTGTTTCGGCAATGGAAGTTGATCGAAGAGTCAAAAAAGTTGAAGAAGGAGTTGGTTTGACTTCTTGGAGACATATTAATCCTCGGAGTATTCGTGATAAGGCTTATATTGTATTAAAGAAAGCAAATGAGCCACTTCATTTTGTGGAAATCGCTAATCGAATTGCTTCTTTTGGTTTTGATAAGAAAGTTGTTACAACGCAGGCCGTTCACAATGAATTAATCCGCTATGATCAGTTTGTACTGGTTGGACGTGGTTTGTACGCATTGAAGGAATGGGGTTATAAAAAAGGAACGGTTGCTGATATTATTGAAGGTCTTCTTCGTAAAAAAGCCCCGCTCACGAAACAAGAAATTATTAGTGGTGTTTTGAAACAAAGACGAGTGAAGAAAGGCACTATCTCTTTGAATCTTCAGAAAAATCCACAATTTGTGCGAGTTGGACGGGCTGTGTATGATCTTCGAGATAATTTGAAAGTTGCTCTTGCTTAGTTACAATTTCAATTGATGCTTAGTGTCCCCTCCGAGGAGGGGATTTTTTGTATTTGATTTTTGGAGGTTTTGGCTTAATTTAAGAGAAAGCTTTTAAAATAGTTTTATGGATTGTATTTTTTGTAAGATTATTGCCAAACACATTCCGTCAAAGATTGAATTTGAGGATGATTTAAGTGTGGTTATTCAGGATCTTCATCCAAAGAGTAAGATTCACTTATTAATTGTGCCAAAAAAACATATTTCTACAATTGCGGAAGCTCACGATGATGATGATGCTTTATTGGGACATTTAACTCTGGTTGCAAGAGATATGGCGGCCAAGCTTGGTTTAAACGGCTATAAGCTGCAGTACAATGTAGGCAAAGAAGGTGGGCAGGAAATATTTCATATTCATATGCATCTTTTAGGGTAATTGTACTTTGCATTTTTCCATCGTTTGCTTTATGCTTTCCAAGCATTTGTGAAGCACACATTGTGCCGGAGTGGTGAAATGGCAGACACACCAGCCTTAGGAGCTGGCGCCTTAAAAAGCGTGGAGGTTCAAGTCCTCTCTCC
>Ga0105046_10001411_pt1 | contig 36908 bp, 24 predicted proteins | sample MAT03_FD_78385 | JGI IMG/M metagenome (GOLD analysis project Ga0105046, IMG submission 78385) | Freshwater microbial communities from Lake Fryxell liftoff mats and glacier meltwater in Antarctica - MAT-03 (megahit assembly) | ecosystem: Environmental > Aquatic > Freshwater > Ice > Liftoff... | reverse complement strand
CCGACGCGGCCGGTAACGCGAGCAGTGCTACTCAGACCGTCGAAATCGTCGGGCGGCCAGCCCTTGCAGCCGCCGGGGCATTACAAATCGGTAACCGAGTGATCGTGCGTCATGGTTCCGGTGCACCTGCCACAGTCAGCACGCTTGGCAGCGATGATCTGACGATCGGGGTGGATGCACACGTGGGTGACGTTGTGGCTGCGCGCGGTGTCGAGGCTCGGAATCGCGCGCATGTGGACGGCTTCATCAAAGCGGGCGGCAGCTTCCGACGGGGGAACGGCGTTGTTGTCGGCGGAACAGTCGTGACCGGGGTGCTCCCGCAGCTTTTCCCGGCCCCAACGATAACGACTGTCTTCCCGCCCGTCGGCTCCGACGTAATGATCGAACCTGGCCGTACGGAAATGATTCGCCCGGGATCTTACGGCCAGGTCGTGTTGAAGCCGCGTTCCACCTTGACGCTCGTCGAGGGAACATTCCACATGCAATCGCTGATTGTCGAACCGGGAGCCCGCTTGGTGCTTGCGGGTGCCACGACCATTTTCGTTCGCAACCGTCTCCAGTGGAAGGGCAGCACGGCCGGAGCCGGTGGCGCGACGCCGCGCCTTTTCATTGGTTATGCGGGCATCGAGACTGTTTTCGTAGCGTCGCCGTTCACGGGGACCTTGATTGCGCCCGCTGCTCGGCTGGTCCTTTCGCCCGCCGGGGCTCCTGGCTTTCAGGGAGAGTTTTTCGCCAATCAGCTCGAAGTCGGCCCGGGCACAACGGTTATTCACGAGCCGTTTTCGTGCCCGTAGCGATTCCCCATTTTCCGTGAGCGCAACTTGCCGGCCTAGGAGCCTGTCGCGGTAATCGACAAACGTTCGTTTTGGGCGGTATCTCTACCCCTCCCCAGATCGAGATCGTCGCTCCAGGGGCACTCTGCGAGGTCGATTCTTGAACGCACCGATTACTCCAACAGGCTCCTAGGTCGGAAGTGGAAAGCGCAACACTACCCACAACCAACAACGCTTGCCCTGAAGGGTACGGCTCGGACGGCGTGTTTTGGAACAACTCCAAAATCTCCGTCGCATCAAGCGCTCGATCATAAAGCCGCAATTCGTCAATCCGTCCGTTCCATGGCAGCGAACCGCCCTGGTTCGAACCGATGTGCAAGCCAAAGGCAGATCTCCGGAGAAACTTCCTAGATGGAACCCGTCGCGAATATCCGGCACCGCGTGGCCCATATCAATTACAAAAACAGCCCATCGCTAAAATGTCGCTCAAACGGATCATTCGCGCGTGCCACGCCGCCCTTCAGCCCGGCGTCCCCAACGCAAGACTAGACGATACCCGTTTTCCCCAAACGTGGAATCGCGTAGCCCTTGCGCTCCTTGCGATGCAGAAACGCATTGGCTTTCGCGTTGCCCTTGAAGGACTCGGTTTTGCCATCGAAAATGAGGTCGGTTCCCATACGATAGGCAATGTTGCCGAGAGCAGGAAGCACGCTTGAGCGAAAACCCGATTCGATGTCGCAGTTCAGATCGGTCTGCTTGCCCGATCGCACAGCCGAGATGAAGTTGCTGAAGTGCCCGCCCATGCCTGTGCCGACGTGTTTTCCAGCGTCCGAGCGTTCTTCGCTTGGAACCTTCGAGGAATCGGGACCGAGTTCGTCCTTGCGACCAAAGTAGGTCTTCCAGTTGCCCTCGCCGTCTATCTCGAGGCGGCCTTCCTTGCCGTAGAAAATATTGCCGATCTTGAGCGTCCCGTCGGCGTTGGTGTACCACCCGCGTGTCTCGAATTGAAACAGCGTTCCGTCTGCGTATTCGAGCAAGGTGGTTTGCGTGTTGGGCGTCTCCTGCATCGAATCAAATAGGTAGTAGCCACCCTTCGATGAGATCTTGACCGGATACTCGTCCTTGTTGAGACCCCATCGACCCACATCGAATTGATGCGGCCCCTGGTTGCCCGTATCACCATTGCCGTAATCCCATTGCCAATGCCAGTTGTAATGAAAACGGTTGGGGTTAAAGGGCTTGACGGGCGCAGGGCCCATCCAGTTGTCGTAGTGAACCTTTTCAAGATACGCCGAGGTAAACGGTTCCATCGGTTCGCCATCGGTGGTCAAACGGAACTTTGAGCCCTCGGGCATGGGCCCGTCCGGATAACGCCCAATGTCCGCACGAGCCTTCAGGCAAAGGCCCTTGGCCATGTAGACCTTGCCCAGCTTTCCAGAGTGCAAATACTCAATCGCAGCACGCGTATTGTTGCGTGAACGGTTCTGAAATCCGGCCTGAACAAGAACTTTGTTTTGACGGGCAGCGTGAACCATCTGACGACCCTCGAAGATCGTCTGACAGCAAGGCTTCTCGACGTAGACGTGTTTCCCGGCCTGCGCAGCCCAAATGGTTGCGAGCGCGTGCCAGTGGTTCGGTATCGCAAAGGAAACCGCGTGGATATCCTTGTCCTCGAATACCTTGCGCATCTCCCATTCGGTGCCCGGTGCGTAACCTGCTTCGTCGTGGATCTTCTTGATGCGCGTCGCGAACAGGTTCTCATCAATGTCGCACAACGTTTTGAGCTGCACGTTGGGCTGACGGATGTAGTTGGTGATGTGCGCACCACCCTGCCCGCGAATGCCAATCACGGCCACGTTCACGCGATCGTTGGCACCAAGGACCCGCCCTGGAAAAAATGGACCCACAATGGCGGCCCCACCGATGGCGGCAGTGGTTTTCAAAAGCTGTCGTCGGTTCATCTTGGATTCCTGCTGACTCATGGCGACTCCTCGGCACAAACGGGTGAAAGGATGTTCATGCTGCCTCGTTTAATCTTCGGGATCAACAGCCGTTTTTGAGTTCCCGTCCTTTTTTCACCCTTGCGACGTAAGCTGTGTTCGGCTGCACACCGGAACCCCGTTTTTGTGAAGAACTCGCTCTACCGTCTCCACCACGCGAACTGCCTCGACTGGATGGCCGCACACCCGCCCGCATCCTTCGAGGCCATCGTCACGGACCCACCCTACGGACTGAAGGAATTTACCGACACCGAAAAACGCAAACTGCGCGCCAACAAGGGCGGGATGTGGCGTATTCCACCAACCTTGAATGGCAAGCAACGCGCCCCCTTGCCGCGATTCACCGTACTCAACACCGAGGAGCGGCAGGCATTTTCAGATTTCATGTTGGCTTTTGCCAACGCAGCCTTGCGCGTATTGAAACCGGGCGGGCACATCTTTATCGCTTCCAATCCTCTCCTTTCGCACCGGGTTTGTGGTGCATTCGAGGCGATGGGCTTCGAGAAGCGTGGCGAGATCATTCGCCTCGTGACCACCTTGCGCGGCGGCGATCGACCCAAGAATGCACACGCCGAGTTCGCCGACGTGACCGTCATGCCCCGGTCAAGGTTCGAGCCGTGGCCGCTTTTTCGCAAACCGTATGACGGACGGGTTCAGGATGTCCTTCGCAAACACGGCACAGGGGCGCTTCGCCGCCCGTCGAAGGAACTCCCCTTTTCGGACGTCATCTCGTCTGCACCAACGCACCGGAAAGAGCGAGAGATCGCCCCGCACCCGTCGTTAAAGCCTCAGGCACTCATGCGAGCGCTGGTTCATGCGGCCCTTCCCCTCGGCAAGGGAACCGTTCTCGATCCGTTCATGGGTGCAGGTTCGACCGTCGCAGCAGCGGTTGCACTGGGCTACCGTGCGGTGGGAATTGAGTCCGATGCCACCTACTTCGATCTTGCCAAACGCGCGGTGCCTCTGTTGGCCGGACTCTAGCGCTGCTGGCCGAAGTTTTCTTCGTAGTCCGCGATTGCGGCATTGATGACTTCGTAGGCCCGGTCGGCGCCGTAAACTCTCTCCACCGTCACGGGCGAAGGCTGACCCGGGATCATCTTGTAAGTCAGGAAAAAGTGTCGCAGGCGCTCGAGCAAAGGCGGAGGCAACTGTCGCACATCCTGAATGCCGCTCATCACCTGGTCGTTGTCGAGAATCGCAATGATCTTGTCGTCGGCTTCCTCGCCATCGAGCGCCATGAGGCCGCCAATCACGCGGGCATGCAGCAAGATCTCGGGTCGATTGATCGGGCGTTCGCTGATGACACATATGTCGAGCGGATCGCCGTCACCCGACTTGGCCTTGGGATTGAAAGCCGCAATCCGCTTTCCGCAATACGTTCGAGGAATAAAGCCATAAAGCGTGGGAGCCATCGCCGAACTGCGTTGCGGTCGATCTACCCGCAGATAACCTGTCTCCTTGTCGATCTCGTATTTCACGAAATCGAAGGGGGTTAACTCGATATAGGCCTGAACGACCTTGGGGGCACGGGCACCCACATCCAGGCCGTGCCAGGGATGCGGACGCCAGCGATAGAAGGGAGGCGGAAATGACACGGTGTTACCAACCGGTTTAACCCGTCCTCTTTACAATTGGCAAGTCTCTTCGCCGCTGATGTCGACCACATATCTGGCTGAGTACGAGAATATCCTACCTTTTCCACTGGACGACCCGGCCTCAGTTTTGGTAAGGAGGCACCATAACAACTGAATAGGGGGGAAAAATGTGTGTGGAGAATTGCAAAACTAAGCTTAATTTCGCCGGAACGGCGCTGTTTTTGGCGCTGTGCATGCCCGGAATGGCCGAGGCGAGAACCTCAATCGTTAAAGCGGGCGAAGCTCGTACGCCGGACCTGGCAGTTGAAACTGGCGGGCCGTTTCTCGACGGTACCCTCATTGATGTGACCCGGTGTCCGACGGATCCGTCACGAATGACGCATCGTTGCGGCGACGTGCTTGGGATCGCCATCGTCGAGACGCGCAGCGATCTGTCCAACTTTCGATTCGTTGACCAACCTGCGGAGAACTTTCAGGCGTTTCTTGAGCCGCCAGTATGTGATTCCGCGAAGCACGACGCTGAAATCGAAGTTCGGCGCTACGAAGGTCGCCCCTTTGCAGTGATTCAGCGGGTGGAATGTCGCAATTCGATAACGCTGAAAACGACCGCGTTCCATACCGTTCGCGGACTACCGGGATTCGAAAGCCTGTCGGCCAATATCGAGGCGGTCAACGTGGGGCGCCGCGCGCAGGCCGTGGCGGAGGCAAAAGCGCAGCAACGCGCGGACGATCACTTGCTGACGGTTTGGCCATTGCTTCAGACGATCTTGAGGAAAGAACGCGACCTCGCCATCGATCAGGCCTTCGCTGATCAAATCGAATCGCAACGTGTAAGCCGCCGACAACAGGAAGCGACACCGTCGACGGACGCCGAAAAGTCCCTTTCTGAATCCGAAACATCCCCCGCAGCACCTGCCTCGGACGAAATCGTCGTCATCATCAACGTCGACAAGTAGGGAGTGGTTGCTCGACCGAAGGGATTCGATCTAGAACCGAGGCATGTCGGACAAGGCCGCGACCTCCTCTCCCCAGTCCAGGTCTAAAACACTCAAGAAGCTCGCCAAGCTCGGTGCCTTCGTTGGCATTGTGGTCGGCGTCGGCATCCAGCTTATTCCGGTCGACGGCATTGGAACGAATCCCGAGGAACGCTTCACGCCGGATGCACCGCCCGAGGTTCTCGCCATCTTGCGCAAAGCGTGTTTCGATTGCCATAGCAACGAAACCGTTTGGCCGCTTTACGCGCGCCTGGCCCCCGGCTCCTGGTTGATGTCGCGCGACGTCAACAAGGGTCGCAACAAGATGAATATCTCCGAGTGGGGTGATTATGACGGCGAGGAACGCGGCTACGACAAAGAAACCGCGTGGGAGCAAATCGAAAAGGGTGAAATGCCGCCCTGGTTCTACATCTTGCCGTTCCACCCGGACGCGAAGCTGACCGACGCCGAAAAGGCGACCCTCAAGGCCTGGCTGCTCACGCCGGAAGCGGCAGAGCAAGATGATGACAGCGACGAGGACAAAAACCCGTCGCAAGGGAGCGACGCAGGCGCCCCGGCCCCCGACGCAGATTAGGCCCATCTTTCTCGAATGAAAGCCAGCACCGAGAAGCGACGACGCCCAGAGCCCGCGCCATCACCGGACGAGCGCATCCTGTCGTTGATGTTGTTGTTGATGGGTGGAGATCGGATGATCCGCGAGGAGATCTTTGCGGCCATCCCGGCCTATGTGACCAGAAAATCCGAGGCGGGTGAGCGCAAATTCGAACGCGACAAAAAGGAACTTCGCGAGCTGGGCGTCTTGATAGAAGAAGACTCTGACGACCATTCCTACGCCATCAATCGACGCGACTACGAGCTGCCTGAACTTTCGCTTGATGACGAGGAACGCGAGGTATTGGTGCTCGCGGCGTCGGCCATGCGTTCCGCTCGCACGAACGATCACCGCGATCTGGTCGAGAACGCATTGCGAAAACTGGCCTTCGATCGCTTCGTTCACCCGGGCGGAAACGCCCCGAGCCATCTGGCATTCAATCTCGCTCCCCGTGATACGTCTGCCCGGTTTCGCCGCAATTTGGCGGCGCTCGAAACTGCGATCGAAACGCGCAAACGGGTCTCGATAACCTACGCCGGCGGAGACGGAAAACCCGCGACCCATCGCGCGGTCGATCCTTATGGCCTTGCGTACCGTGCGGGAGATTGGCAACTCGTTGGCTACTGTCATCTTCGCAAGACCTTGCGAACGTTTCGGGTCGATCGCATCCAAAGCCTCAAGCTGGGAAAACGACCCGACAGTCCCGACTTCGAGATCCCGGCAACGTTCAGTCTCTCGCAGTATCTGCAGCGCTCGCCCTGGCTTTTCGAGGCGGGGGCCGACGCAAAAAAGGAAATCATCACGCTTGAGATTGCGCCCGAGCGGGCCTGGGTCGCTGACGAAAACTTCGGGGAGACGGCACGACGCGAAACCTTCGAGCGTGAGGGTCAACCCTGGACCCGTATCACATTTTCCTCGGCAAACCCTGAGTATATTGTGTCGCGAGCGCTCGACGCGGCGGGCTTTCTACGCGTGGTTGCACCCAAATCCCTGCGGAAACGGATCCAGGACGATGCAACTCGAATCGCGATGTGCTACGAATTTCCGTCGACGCATGCTGGTGGAGACCGACGATGAGTGCCCTCACCGAGCGACTCCGGCGAGCGCTCTTTCTTGTGCCCTACCTTGCCCGTCGCAAGAACGGCGTAACGCTCGATGAACTTGCCGACATTGCGGGAACCACACGAGCCCGGCTCGACACCGAGTTGAACACACTGATGATGGTGGGGCGTCCAGGGGGAACGCCGGACGACTATGTGACGATCACGCGAGAGGGCACCGGCACCCGTGCGCGATTCGGAGTGCTATCGACCGCGGGTCTGCGTCGCCCACCGCGGCTAACGTCTGGCGAAGGCTTTGCATTGCTGCTTGGCCTTTCCACTCTGAAAGACGCCGGCATCCCCGCGCTTGAAGACGTTGCCCGTCGCGTGAGCCGAAAGATTGAGAAAGCGTTGCGCGGCAGCGAATCGCCTTCCGTAGCACGTGAGGCCCGGATCGTCATCGAACGCGACGGTACCACGCGAAAAAAGCCCGGAAGCGACTCGGCGGACGGATCCGTTGTCGAAACCCTCGAGCGCGCGCGAAAACAGCATCGGGTGGTCGAGCTCGACTATTCGTCGCTCGCGAGCCAACGCCGCAAGGTGCTTCAGGTCGAGCCCTATGGCCTCCTCAACCACACGGGGTTTTGGTACTTGGTCGGCAAAAGCCTGTCGCACGGTGCCGATCGACCCTACCTATTCAAGGTCGAACGCATCTTGTCCGCAAAGATCCTGGAACAAAAGTTCACGACCCCTTCGGGTTTCAAGCTTGAGGCCTTCGTCAACGAAAGCGGATTCGTTTCAATGGCGCACTCTGTCCGGATCACGCTTCGGGTGGAGGGAGAAACCGCGAAGAAGATGCGCACCCAGTGGAAAAAGGTTCGCTCGCTCGCCCGTGGTGGTTTCGAGGTGACCTTCAAGGAACATCCGGGTGGGTGGCTAACGGCTTGGATCCTGAGGCAGGGAGCCGACGTGACGGTCGTCGAACCGCCGGAATTACAGAAGTCCGTGGCAATCATGGCGCGAAACATCGCGCGCGCGCACGAATAGCCGTCGCCTGTCGCCGCGTTTTTCCGGGAACCGTGTCAGTCCGGTGGTAAAAATGGGAACCGTGGGCGAAACCGTTGACTTGCACATCTATCGGAGCAATCGCACCGAGGCGCTGGTCGCGCAGCTTGCGGAAAACGTAGCACGGACCGCGGGTGGCCCTTTTGATACCGAGACCATCATTGTCCAGGGACGGGGAATGGCGGTATGGCTGTCGCAGCAGCTCGCACTTGCGCATGGCGTGTGGGCCGGAGCGGAATATCCCTTTCCCCGTCGGTACGTCGAACGTTGCATGCGCTCGGTGCTGGCGGGCAAGGCGATCGAGGTCGGGCTGGTAGACGAGGAGCGGTTGCGCTGGGCCGTGCTGCAACAGCTTCCGGCCCTGTGTTCACGACCGGAGTTCAAACGCCTGCAATCCTACATTGAGGGCAAAGAACGCGGCATTCGACTCTTTCAACTGGCGGATCGCATCGCCCGGCGGTTCGATGAATACCTGACCTACCGCCCTGAAATGATGCGCGAATGGGACAGGGGAAAAAGCGACCTTCCCGAGGCCCACGCCTGGCAACCGATCCTTTGGCGCGCGGTTGCGGAACGCCTCGCACAAACCGGCGGGTGCAACCACATGGCTTCGCTTGAACGCGACTTCATGGCGGCGCTTTCGCGTGGCGTTGTTCCCCAAGGATTGCCCAAGCGAATTTCACTGATGGGATTGTCGACGCTGCCGCCGCTATATTTTCGGATCATTGCGGCCCTGTGTCCGCAGGTGGAAACCCATCTCTACCTATTTTCGCCTGGAGAAGGCGATTGGTGGAACCAAACGAAGCCCGAGCACATCACCCGCGCCCTCGAAGCGGACGCGGAGCTTGAGGCGCTGCATCTGGATGACGGACATCCCCTGCTTGCTTCCATGGGCAGTCTGGGAGCCGAGTTTCAGCGATCGCTCGAGGAGACCGTCGAAGCACTGCAGGTTCGCTTTCAGGAACACGACCTCTATGGAGAGCCCGGGACCGGTTCGGTTTTGGGGAACGTACAACACGCGATCTACGCAAGCACCCAGGGTGAAACACGAAAACGCCGGCCCCGCATCCAGTCAGCCGATCGAAGCATCACGATCCATTCGTGTCACAGTCCCATGCGAGAAGTCGAAGTCCTGCATGACCAGTTGCTGAACTTGCTCACGGGAAAAGATCCAACCTGCAAACCACACGAAGTCGTGGTCTTGTTGCCCGACGTTGACACCCATGCTCCCTTCGTTGAGGCGGTTTTCGAACGCGATGCTGCCGACCCACGCTTTATTCCCTATCGAATCGCGGACCGTCCAATTCAGGTTGACAGCCCCGTCATCGCGTCACTTTCGCGCATCCTCGACATTGTCGAATCCAGATTGAGCGCGCCGCAGGTTTTGGATTTGCTCACGTTCGATCCCATCGCCCGTCAATTCGAGCTCGACGCGACCCAGATCGACAAGATTACCGAATGGGTGACGAGGGCGAACATCCGCTGGGGGAAAGACGGCAAACACCGAACGACCCATGGGCAGCCAGGGAACGAAGCCAACACCTGGACCTTTGGTTTCGATCGCCTGCTATTGGGGTATGCACTGCCGACGAACGAACTGGCCACGTTTGCCGATGTGCTGCCCTTTGACGATCTCGAAGGCAACGACGCCATATTGCTCGGACGGCTCACCGAGTTCGTTTCGGGCCTGTTCGCGCAAGTCGAAAAACTCCGCGGGGTGCGCAGCCTGGTGGCATGGCGGGACCTCCTCACGGAAACCCTGGACACCCTTTTGCAGCGTGATCAGCGAACCGAGTGGCAACACCAGCGCCTTCGAGAAACGTTGTCCGAGATTGTCGAATCCGCCGAGACTGCCGGATTCGACGAACCGGTCGATCTGCGGGTGATTCGCCTGTTGCTCGAAGCGCGCGTGGATGCTGCGTTTCCCGAGCGTGGATTTCTGAGCGGGGGCGTCACCTTCTGCGCGATGGTTCCGATGCGCTCGATTCCCTTCCGAGTGGTTTGTTTACTCGGCCTGAACGACGGCGCGTTTCCCAGGAGCGGAAAAACGGTCGACTTCGATCTCATCAAGCGGGGACCGGAGCCTTCGAGGCCCGGTGATCGCGATCGACGCAAGGACGACCGCTATCTCTTCCTCGAAACCATGTTGGCGGCCCGCGAACAATTGCTCATTACTTACACGGGGCAAAGTATCCGTGACAACAACCACCGTCCGCCGTCCGTCGTCGTGAGCGAACTCATCGACAGCATCGCCGACACGCACTTGCCACCCAAACAGGACACTGACCAGGACAACGACGACCTTGAGCGGCGGCGCGCAATCGAAAATCACCTCGTGATTCGGCATCCGCTTCAAAGTTTTTCTCGCCGATATTTCGATCGTTCGGATCCACAGTTGTTCAGCTACGCCGACGACAATGCCCGTGGCGCAGTCGCATTGACGCCATCGCGCACACCGGCCGACCCCTTCATCAAGGCCGAGTTGCCAGCACCGAGTGCAGACAGCGTACCTGGAAAAGAACAAACGATTGCACTACAGGATCTTGCCCGCTTTCTGAAAGATCCTGCTCAGTACCTTTGCAATCGGAGGCTCAACATCAGTTTTCGAGAAGAACTGGTTGACGTTCCCGCGCGTGAACCCATCGAACTCGATGGACTCGACAGTTGGCAACTGGGGGATCTGCGACTGAAACATGCGCAAGCGGGCCTATCGAATGATCAATCCCTGGCATTGTTTCGGGCGGCGGGGCTTTTGCCGATCGGTACCGTTGGACGCCTCGCGTTTGACGAGGTGGTCGAGGTTGCCGACGCAATCATGGAAAAGGTGCGCGAATTCCGTGTGGGCACGCAACTGCCATCGGTTTCCATCAACCAGGTGCTGGAGCCAGGCGTGCGCCTCGAGGGAACCTTGACGAATCGCTGGCCAGGCGGCGTCGTGACGTTTCAGTTCTCGCGCATCAGCAAAAAGCAACTGCTTGAGCTATGGGTGCGGCATCTGGCCCTGTGCTGCGAATCATCGGAAACGAATGCACCGAAGACGACGCTCATCGGGCGACCGTCCGAAAAAACGGAGAAATTCCGCGGTAAAGAAGCCAAGAAAGACAAAGACGGCGCGGCCGCGGTTTCGTTCCGCTGGGTGGCCGATGCACGCAGACACCTTGCCGCAATCGCCCGAGTGTATCAATTGGGCATGCGGGCACCGCTCGCTTTTGCGCCCGAAAGCAGTGGAGATTTTGCAACTCAGATCCGCTTGAACCGTCCGGTTGAGACCGCTTTTGCCGAGGCGATCAGAACCTACGAGGGCGCATTCTATAGTGGCGAGAGGGATCAGAATCCCTATCTGCAGCGTCTCTTCGGGGAGGACACGCCGCCTTTCGATCGAACCTTTCACGTCGGTCCCGACTTCGCAACGCTGGCGCGCGGCATCTTCGACCCGCTGATGAACGCCATGGATGCAGTCGAGCCAAGGGGAAAATGATGAACGCGCCGTTCGAGGATTTCGACGCACTCAAGGTTTTGCTGCAGGGACGAAACATCATCGACGCGAGCGCCGGAACCGGCAAAACCCACGCCATCACCACGCTTGTCGTACGGTTACTGATCGAGAATCGAATCGACATCCGAAAGATCCTCGTGGTTACCTTTACCGAGGCGGCCACGGCCGAGTTGCGCTCCCGTATCCGCGCCCGTCTACACGAGGCACTTGTCACCTTTCGCTCGCTCGAGGAGAACCCAACCCAGGGACAGGGGACGATGTTTGAGAAAGAGCCGGAGCTGCTGACTTATGCGCGTTCTCGGAAAAACATTCGCGTCGATCGCCACCGAATCGAGCGTGCGCTCGCCGACATCGACGAGGCCCCCATTTCGACCATCCACGGATTTTGCCATCGCATCCTGCACGACGCAGCCTTCGAGAGCGGCGTCCTCTTCGAGACCGAAATGGTCTCAGACCTCGGGCCCATGCGGGACGAAATTCTGTGCGACTACTGGTCGAATGTCATGGCCAGCGCGAGCGATGCGGACATCGCGATACTGAACGACGCCGACATTCTTCCGTCAAAACTCACCCAACTCGCCGATCGAAGCGCGCGCGATCCCGATCTGCGGATTCTCCCGGAGCGAGTGGCCGACAACCGGCTTGAATGTTTTGCACGCATGCAGTCCACCTGGGACCACAAGGCCGTCGAAGCGTTGCTCCACAGTGGCACCCAGATCACCAAGCAAACCGTTATAAAGCCGTCAACGTTTACCGGCTGGGTCGACGAGGTAGAGCAATACCTCAAGCGGGTGCCGTCGTCCGATGCGTTGGCCCTGGGTGTCCCGAAGGGCGTGAAGAAACTGGAGGCTGGCGCCATCTTGCCTGCCTTCAAACATGCCCATCCCTTTTTCCGTGCAGCCGAAGATTTCTGTGACGCGCACAAGGCTTTCACCGGACGACAGAATCCGGTCGTTCTTTCTTACAAAAAAGGGCTTGTCGAATATGTGCGCGCCGAACTCCCTCGTCGCAAAGCTGCCGGGGGGGTTCTGTCCTTCGACGATCTGTTGCACAAGCTTCGTCACGCACTTTCAGGCCCGACCGGTCAACGCCTCGCCCAGGTCATTCACGAGCAGTACCAGGCCGCTCTGATCGATGAGTTCCAGGATACCGATCCAATTCAGTTCGAGATCTTCAGCAAAATCTATTCGGACGCGAGCCTGCCGCTGTTTTTGATTGGCGATCCGAAACAGGCCATCTATGCATTCCGTGGCGCCGATATTCTCGCCTACCTCAACGCTGTGTCTGCCCCGGGCAGCAAGCGTTACACGATGACGATGAATTATCGCTCGGACCGTGCCCTTGTCCCTGCGATTGGCCACTTGTTTGCTCGCGAAGGCGGACCGGAAAGGCCGTTTCTTCTCGAGGAAATCAACTTTCAGCAGGTTAAACCCCGCGACAATGCAAGCGATCGATTCGTTGCCGGGGGCCCCTTTCTTCCAGAGCCCATCGAAATCTTGTTTTGCGACGTGGGCACCGGCGGCATGACGAAAGACACGGTGGATCGCCTGTTGCCGCGAGCCATTGCTGCCGACATCTCCGCGCTCATCCGCAGTGGCAGCGAAATTCTCGATGGGGATGGCAAGCAGGCGGTAAAGGCAGGCGATATCGCGGTTCTGACCCGAACCAACAAGCAGTGTTTTGCTTTTCAAGAGGCCCTGCGTGCGCTCCACATTCCCGCCGTGGTGCTCGGCGACGAAAGCGTCTTCAGATCCGAACAAGCAAACCAGTTGCAACGCATTTTATCGGCCATCGTCGAGCCGACGAATCCCAAAAAACTCCGAAACGCCCTCGTGACAACCATGCTCGGCGTCACCGGTACGCAACTCGTCGAAATGGAAGAGGCGCCCGAACAATGGGACGAATGGGCGACTCTCATGCGCACGTGGAGCGATCTATGGAAAGAGCGCGGTTTCGTACAAATGTTCCGCTCGTTGTTGGATGTGGGCGGGGCACGCGCACGCGTTCTGGCGCTTGCAGACGGTGAGCGCAGCATGACCAACATCCTGCACCTCGGCGAGTTGCTCCACGCTGCAAGCCGTGAATCTCATCTGGGTCCGCCCGGCCTTCTGCACTGGCTCAACCAAATGTGTTCCGAAACGGGGCCTGTTTCCGAAGGCATCGAAATTCGGCTTGAGAGCGACGAGGCCGCCGTGAAGCTCACCACGATTCACAAGGCCAAGGGACTTGAGTACCCTGTCGTCTATTGCCCCTATCTGTGGGACGGATGGCTCCTGAATAGCAATGACAAATTCGATGTCCCCTTTCATGACCGTGATCGCTCGCTGGCAATCGACATTGGTTCCGCCGACATCAATCAGCATCGTGAACTGGCAGAAGAAGAATCCCTCGCCGAAAATCTTCGACTGGCCTATGTGGCGCTCACGCGTGCCAAACAGAAGATGTTTGTGGTGTGGGGAAAGCTGCCGAATGTCGACACGAGTGGCCTTGGCTATTTGTTGCACCCGCCGTCCGGTCCAGTTCACGTGGCCGCATTGAAGGATCGAGGCGCGGCATTCGATGATGCCTTCTTGCGCAAGGGGATCGAAACGCTTCGCCGGAGCGGCCCTGCGGGCAAAGGCATTGGCCTCCGAACCTGGGATATGTCTGCGCTCGCCAACGAGGGTCAGCTCCCGCTTCCCGGCGAAGCGGAGGCCACGAGCCTTGAGGCGCGCAAAGTCGACCGTCCAATTCGGGCCTGGTGGCGAACCTCTAGCTTCTCGGGTCTTGTTGCCAACCGCTCGGTGCTCGAAAACGACATTCTGCAAGGTCGAGAACGCGATGACGGACGGCCGCGCGATGAAGGGCCATCGAGCGCTTCGCCGTCTCGTTTTCCCGACACACCGGTCGCTCTTGCAAAATTTCCACGGGGCGCGCATGCAGGAAATTTTTTTCACGCCGTACTGGAGCACCTCGACTTCACCGACAAGGACGCCATCTCGACCGTGGTGGACGAACAGCTTCGCCAGCATGGCTTCGCTGTCGAGGAGTGGAGCGAAACCGTAACACAGGCAGTCGACCACTTCTTGAGTCTGCCGATCGTTGCAGGCGACGCATCGTTTGCGCTCGACCAGGTGCATCCGGATAAACGGCTCAACGAGTGGGAGTTCTTCGTTCCGGTTGCAAGCGAAAGAACCACCCGGGGAAAACTCAGCACTTTGACCTGCAAGGGATTGGCCGAGGTCTTCCGCAAACACGAAAGTGCGGAAATTCCAGCGCGCTATGCCTCGCAGCTTGCAGAACTGAACTTTCTCCCGGTCGAAGGATTCATGAAGGGCTTCCTCGATCTGCTTTTTGAACACGATGGACGGTTCTACGTCTGCGACTACAAGAGCAATCATCTGGGTGACACGCTGAACACCTACACACCGGCGTCAATGGCAGTGGCGATGTCCCATGGCCATTACTATCTTCAGTACCATCTGTACATCCTGGCCGTTCACCGCCACCTGCAACGGACCTTGCCGAACTACGATTACGAGAAACACATGGGAGGAGCGGTTTATCTGTTTCTGCGCGGGATGGGTCGCGTGGAAGCCGAAGGCCAACCCGGAGTCTTTTTCGAGAAGCCACCCCGTGCAAGGATCGAGGCGCTATCGACGCTCATGCAGGGATCTTTTGCAAAGGATCAGCCATGACCATCGGCCTTGAAGAACTCGTCAAAATTGGATTGTTGTCGCCACTTGATCGGCACTTTGCCCTGTCCATTGTGCGCCTCGGACGCGAGTCGAATCCGATGGTTGAGCTTGCCGCCGCGGTTGCCAGCAGAGCCGTATCACGCGGCCACATTTGTGCCGACCTCAATGATCTCCATACGAATGGATGGCTCGCAGACGACGACACACCCGTCTCGAAAATGGACCTACCCTCGCCAAAGGCTTGGAGCGCCGCCTTGCGAAAGAGCCCTCTTGTGGCGGCCCATCCCGATCCGAGGCATCCGCGCCCGCTCGTGTTTGATGAACAGGGACGACTTTATCTGTATCGATATGCCGACTACCAACGCCGTTTGGCGTCGCAAATCAAGGATCGCGCCAGCATCGCGGAGAAACCGAACCAGGAACTTTTGCAGGCGGGCCTTGCGCGGCTTTTCCCGGGAACCGATGCAAACGACGCACAGCGAAGGGCTGCCGAGCTGGCCGTTTCCCGTCGATTCTCGGTCATTTCGGGTGGACCAGGGACGGGGAAAACCTACACGGTGGCCAAGATACTGGCGCTGTTGCAGGAGCAAGCACTCGCACTGGGAAACGCGCCGCTGCGAATTCAGTTGATGGCCCCCACCGGGAAAGCCGCGCAACGCTTGGGCGAATCGATCGCCAACAGCATCGACACCTTGAACGTCGATGCAAAAACGCGCGACGCCATTCCCAGAACGGCGTCGACGCTTCACCGGGGCCTCGGACGACGCGCCGACAGTGCAACACGATTCCGTCACAATTCCGAAAACCCACTGCCAGCCGATGTGGTGATCGTGGATGAAGCATCCATGGTGGATCTCGCCATGATGACCAAGCTCATTGAGGCCATTCCCAGCGCCGGGCGACTGATCTTGCTGGGCGACAAAGACCAGTTGGCCTCGGTCGAAGCGGGCGCAATTCTCGGCGACATCTATGCGGCGGGACTTGAAAATTGCACAGCGGAGTTAACCCATAGCCATCGCTACGACGGCACGAGTGGCATTGGACAGCTTGCCCGGGCCGTCATCGCAGGCGACGCGGATCGGGCTATGCACGCACTCGCAACGGCCAATCGTGTTGCATTACGCGAGTTGGAATCCATCTCGGATCTGGGGCGCGTACTGACTCCGGTGGTCAATGCGACCTTTATGCACCTGCGACGTGCAGCGCCCGCCGAAAAACTATCCATCCTGTCCGAGTTACGGATTCTCACCGCCCACCGGAATGGCCCCTTTGGTGCCACGCATTGCAATCCAATCGTGGAACAAATCCTTGGCAACGCCAATCACCTGCAACTCGATCGCGACTGGTATGAAGGCCGACCGATCATCGTCACTGCCAACGACTACCAGCTTGATCTTTGGAACGGGGACGTGGGCGTCATCGGGCGGGCCGAAGAGAACGCATCCCTCGCGGCCTTCTTTCAGGGACGGGATCGCAACACTTTGCGTCACCTCTCGCCCGCACGCCTGCCCGACCACGAAACCGTCTTCGCCATGACGGTCCACAAAAGCCAGGGCTCCGAGTTTGGACGCATTTTGCTGCTTCTCCCCGATCGGCCGTCCCCGGTCCTGACGCGAGAACTCATCTACACCGCCATCACCCGCGCCCGGGAGCACGTGGACATTTGCGGCAGCGAAAGCGTCTTGCGCCACGCCATCGGCCGTCGGGTCCGGCGGGCCTCGGGTCTTGTCGATCTGCTGCGCAGCGCATAGTCGGACTGTGCGCTGGATCCCCGGCCGCAGAAAAAATCGCTTCCGGGTATTCAGTATACCGGTACTATACAACTATGAGGTTCAAATTCCTGCTCGGTCTTTCGCTCGCCCTGTCGCTGCTTTCGGGCGGCTCGATCTCGACGGCGGCCCCCTCAGCAAAAAGGTCCGACACCCTGCAATGGTGGCAAGACTCGCGCTTTGGGATGTTCATTCACTTCGGCGTCTACTCGACCCTGGCCCGCGGCGAGTGGGTTCGCAGCGTCGAGAAGATTTCGGTCGAGGGCTACCAGCCCTTCGTCGATTCGTTCAACCCGGTGGATTACGACGCACGCAAGATGGCCCGCATTGCGAAGGCCGCCGGAATGAAATACGCGGTCATGACCGCCAAGCATCACGATGGCTTTTGTTTGTTCGACAGCAAACTGACCGACTACAAGTCCACAAAGACGCCAATCAAACGCGACCTGATTCGCGAGTTCGTCGACGCATTTCGAGCAGAAGGTCTACGGGTCGGGCTCTATTATTCATTGCTCGACTGGCACCACCCGGACTATCCACATTACGGCGACAACCACCATCCGGCGCGCGACGATGCGGCTTTTAAAGACCGCAAGCACGACTTCAACAAGTACCTGACCTACATGCACGGTCAGATCAAAGAGCTGGTCACGAACTACGGTCGCATCGACATCTTCTGGTTTGATTTTTCCTACGGCAATTTGAAGGGCGATGCGTGGAAAGCAGAAGAGCTCGTGCGCGTGGTGCGCACCCACCAGCCGCACGCCATTCTCAACAATCGTCTTGCCGGAGATGGCGTCAATCACAGCACGGGTTACGGCGACTTCATCACACCGGAACAGGATTTACCCGACAGCATTCCGGTCGACGCGGTGGGAAAACCCGTTCCGTGGGAGAGCTGTCTAACCCTCAATCAAAGCTGGGGCTACAACGCAACAGACAACCGATGGAAATCATCGCGGCAACTTGTGGGGGCACTCATCAACGCCGTGAGCAAAGGTGGCAACCTGCTCTTGAACGTGGGCCCGGATGGTCGCGGAAACATTCCTGAACGGTCCGTCCAAACCTTGGCAGAGATGGGAGAATGGATGCACCGCAACGGCAAAGCGATCTACGGCGCGGGTGCCGCTCCCATGCCCAAGCCCGAATGGGGCCGGCTCACGCGGCGAGGCAATACCTGGTTCGCCCACGTGACCGATCCAGGAATCGGTCACCTCAAACTCCCGGGTCTTTGGAGCAAGTTCAAGTCGGCCAGGGTGCTCTTTGACGGCGCCGCCGCGGGGGCTGCGAACAGCCACTGGGGCAACAACATGGGAGATATGTTGCTGCTGAACGTGGGCTCGCCAACCTACAAGACCTATGAGATGCCAGACCCGCTTGTGACCGTCTTCTCGATCGAGTTGACGGGCCCGCCACAGATCTCTGCTGAATCGTCGCATTGACGGCACAAGTTTGACCCACATCCGCCGATACACTGGGGCGATGACGCATGAACAGCGCAAGGTGGGTGCAGAATGAACGCGCAACGGTTCATGACGAACCCCAAAGTTCGCGTTGGGCCAAACGAGACGATGGTATCGGCGCGGATGAAGTTGGCCAGTTCTACGGACGCGGCTTTGGCAGTTGTAGACCCAAGCGGGCGGCTGCTGGGGTTGCTCCATCGCGACATGGCAATGCAACCCGAGCTCGATGATACCTTTCGCGGGCCGACCTCCGTGCGACAGTTCATGGCTCGGCGGGTGCCGTCCTGTCGTCCCGCCGATACGATCGAATCGGTGCTGGCGACCTTTGATTCTTGCCAGGCCGAGATGCTGGTGGTCACAGACGATTCGGGACAGCTGGAAGGGTTGATCGCCCGAAACGACATCCCGTTATTCCGGGGTTCGATCGCGAGCTAGCGATACAGGCGATATCGGGCTCTGGCCTGAGGTATTGTGGAGGCTCTGCAGATCTTGCCGATGCCCAGAACCCTGTTGTTCCGATGCCTCTTGGGCACAGCGTTCATTCTGGCGACGTTCGGACGGAGCGTGGGCGAATCGCGAGCAGGTGGCGCGGAACAATCCGAACCCTTCGGCCGGCAAAACGCCTTCCCGTTGCAGCGGCTCGTGTTGCTTCACGAGAGCCAGAAAGCGCTGGGACTCGCACGCACACCGGACGGGTTCATCTGGACGGCTTCGGATAGCGGGTTATTGCGCTACGACGGCCTCGTCACACGCCGATTCACGCCCAGCAACACGCCAGGGTTGCGCGATGTCATCGTCACCGCGCTTGCCACCGACATGGAAGGAAGCCTCTGGATCGGATTTGGCAACGGCCATGGACTATCCGTATTGCGAAACGGCGTCATTTCGCCGGTCCCCGATGTCGTGATTCCCGAAGCAATCAACATCGAAACTTTACACGCTGCGCCCGACGGCACGCTCTGGATCGGGACGCGCCAGGGACTCCACGCGTACCGGCAGGGACAGCCATTGTGGCAGGTGGCGAACCTGAAGGCGACCGCCATCTTTGCCATCGAAGATGCACTCGCCGGAGGAATTTGGGTAGCCACCGAACGCGGACTTTTCCATCAAGTCCGCGAACAAACCACCGCGGTGGGCGATCTCGGCTCGGTCGCGGCACTCGCCGTCGCAAAAAATGGCGATGTATACGCAGCAAGCGAGAACAGTGGACTTGTGCGCATTGACGCCAAACGGACGATCACCTCGATCATCGCTGAGGCTCCGGATGGCATCGATCCCAGCCGATTCACTGCTCTTGAATTCGACTCGGACGGACAACTCTGGACGGGATGGTCAAACGGCTATGGCCGCATCCTCAACGATCGACTCGATCCGGCCTTCGACACGGGTCGTAGTACGGTTGATTTCATTGCAGACCGAGACGGCGGCATGTGGGCCGCGAGCTACTGGGGCGTTGTAACGCGGATCGCCCGCCCCTTCATCCGGTTGCAGTCCTATTCGGAGGATCCCCAGCTCACGGTGATCTTTGGACTCGCGCAATCCTCGGACAAACACATCTGGGCCACCCAGCGAACTTCGGTCGTCGACATCGGTGGCGTCGAAACCCGACGATACGAGTGCGGCAAGGACCTCCCCACCTGGTGTCCCCGCAGCGTCGTGCCGATCCCGACAGGCGGCGTATGGCTTGCAACCTGTGACGAAGGCCTATTCCGTATTACATCCGAAGGCGTCGAAGCGGTGTCTGCGAAGCATCCGGAGGCAGCACGCGGCTTGCAAACGTTGCTATTGACGGGCGACACCCTCTGGATGGGAGGCCTGCACGGCGAGTTGTTCCAGCTGACAGAGGGCGAGGTCGTCAAGCAGGATATCGAAAACGGCTCTTGCGCCGCCAACACCAAAAACATCAGGCCCGGGTTCATCGACGAATGTGATTACACGATCACAAGCATGGTCGCTGCCCACGATGGAGGCGTCTGGGTGGGCACTCGCAACAACGGCGTTCGGCACCTTCGCAACGGCAAGGTTACGGTTCACGACCGCAAGAGGGGACTTCCAAGCAACCGCATCCTTACCCTCCACGAATCGCAGGACGGTACGTTGTGGATCGGAACGCAGGGACAGGGACTCATCCGCGGTCGCAAGGGCGTCTGGCAGGCCGCCGATCGCGCGAGTGGGTTGCCGGGCCAAAGCGTCCACGGCATCACCGAAGACAACGCCGGTCAGCTATGGCTCAGCACGGAAGAAGGCGTCGCGCACATCCCTTCTGAGGAGCTGCATCGTTTCTTTGCCGATCCCACCGATCGCATCGTGGGCGACGCCTTCGGCCCGGATGAAAGTGTGGGGGCTTTTATCCCCGTACAGGCCTACACCGCGCCGATCTTGCAAGGGGGCGACGACGTCGTTTTGGTGCCGACGGATCAGGGACTATTGCAACTCGACGCAAGGCGCGTCGAGCGCGTCAAAGATCTCCCGGCGATCATCGTGGATGGAATACGCATCGCCGGCATGGAACGAACGCGAATGATCGCAGCGGACGAGCACAATCTCCCCTTCGGGCAATCGACCCTCTCCACCGTCGAATACAACCTATCGATACCAACCTTCACGATGCCCGCGCGCGTAGCACTGCGGTATCGACTGCAAGGACTAGACAAAACCTGGCGTTTCGCGGGCCGCCAGCGCACGATATCGTTCAGCGATCTGCCGCCCGGAACGTACTCGCTCGAAGTTCAAGCCACGATCGGGGGCGTTCTGTGGACACCCTCCAGCATCGGGCCAATCCTGCGTATCCGCGGCTTTTACCAGCGCCCTGCGTTCCTGATTTTGCTCGCGGTCCTTGCAGTCCTGTTGTGGGGACTCGCTCGGTTGATTCGCTTGCAACTCAAACAATCGGCTTTTCGAAAAGTTCTCGACGAACGCAACCGCATCGCACGCGAGCTACATGATTCACTCGCCCAGTACTTTACCGGGATCTCATTCCAACTCGAACGGCTGCGATCAACCGCCGGCGAGGAGAACGAAGACTTTGACGAGATCGTGGAAGATACGCAGGTCATGCTCACACGCGGTCGAATGGAAGTACGACAGGCGATTCATGATCTACGCTCGCACGGTACCGAGAGCACGCCGCTTTTCGAGGCGCTCAAGCAGGTAACCGACGAGATCGTTCCCGGCAACGGTGCAGGTGGCTTCACCATACAGGTCGAACAGGTGGGTCATGCCAGATCGGTCGCAAAGGAAACTCAAACGGCAATTGTCCGCGCGGCACAGCAAGCGATCGTCAATGCACTGGCCCACGCCAGCGCCTCCCGGATTGTCGTGACGGCTCGTTTTGAGAAAGCTTCGATAGATGTCACGGTCCAAGACAACGGCATTGGATTGCCGCCCGGCGAACTCACGGAGATGGCAATGCACTATGGTATGCGAGGGATTCAGGAGCGAGCGGAGGTGCTGGGCGGTAGCGCTCGATTCGAGTCAGCACAGGGACAGGGTACGACGGTGACGATCTCGATGCCCGATGCGGTCGGCGATCAGAAGGAGCGATCCAAATGACAGGGGAACAAAAGCCAACCCGGGTGCTTGTCGTCGACGATCACTTCGTTGTGACGTTTGGTATTCGCAAGCTACTGGCAGACATTGCGGACCTGGAAGTTGTTGGCGAGGCCGCAACGGGCGTCGAGGCGGTCGCGCAATACAAGAAGCTGCAACCCGACCTGATTCTGATGGATCTCAAGATGCCGGAGTTCGATGGCATCAGTGCGACGAATGCGATCTTGCGTGACAATCCCGGCGCCCGCATCTTGATGGTTTCAAGTTATCGGGCGGAAATCGACATCGAGCGGGCCAAACGGGTTGGGGCATGCGGATACGTTTTCAAGGAGGCCGGTCCGCAAGAACTGCTGAGCGCGATCCGCAGCATCGCCGCGGGAGAATTGCATTTTCCCCCCGAGGAAACCGTCGGGGCAAAGATCACCAACCCCGGCGAGGAAGCGCTGACGACACGGGATCTGCAGATCCTGAAACTCATCGCCCAGGGCTTAAACTACAAGGAAATCGCGGAAAAGCTGGGCATGAGTCCCAACTCGATCAAGGTGTATGCATCGAAAATGCTGTCCAAGATGGGCGTCAAGAGTCGCTCGCAGGCGGTTTTCGAGGGCATTCGACGCGGCCTCATCACCGACATCCGACGCACAGATTAGCGGCGGATGCGTTTGTGCAACGAATCGGCGCGCTCCGACTTTCCGATCGCCTTGAACGTTGCTGCGAGATTCAGGAGCGATTCCGATACCATTTGTAGTTCGGGCGCCTGCGCATTCGCCTGCAACAACATCCGTTCGGCACCATCCAGATCTTCCTTTAGCCAAGCATGGCTGCCGCGATAAAAGTCGGCAAGCGCGGATTGAATCCGGCGAACCGAATCCCGATTTTCGTCGCCGCCGTAGTCCACCAAACGCTCGGTCGTCTTCCAAATCGGCAGCAGCAGAAGGAGATTGCTTATTCCGAGATACGCATCCGACGTCTTGGGTGCGCCCAGCTCCAGCTCCGGATGATCGTCGGTATTCTCGGGTCCGTTGCCCGCCCACGCCAACAAGGCCTCACGTTCGGCGACAAAGCCCGCGAACATCTCGGGCAGACGCGCAAGCTGCGAAGATACTGCAGCACGCTGCCGATCGGGAGGCGCAGACAAGCGAGCCTCAACCTCGCTCCATCGCAGATGCAAAGGAGAGGAACCGCCACAATAACCCAGGATGGGTGTCACCATCGTCCAGCTGCCGAGGTAGATACCGCCCTCGGGAAAGACGGAGAAGAACGTGCGCGTAACCGTCCTGATTTGGTCGGGTGGCGCTTCCTGTAACGAGATCCACTGGCAGTAGATCCCCGGGGTCGTCAACAGATCGCGAACGACCTCAAAGTGTTCTTTGGAGTAAAGGGCGCCCGTTCCGGCCTGCGCAGCGTGAAACAACTCGCCCAAGACCAAATCGTAGTGCTGCCCCCTGGATCGCGCATTCGCAGCAAAGGATCGCGCATCGGCAATGTGCAAGGTGACATTGGCCCGGGTTGCAAGGCCATGATTGCTCTTCTCGAAAAACGAAACCGCTTGGTGTATTTCGGGCAGTAACTCGACGCCTTCAAACGTTGCCGACGGCAAACCCAGAACCGTTGCCCCCATCGTGATCCCCGATCCCACACCTAGGTTCAGAATCCGGACGTTGGGTTCGTCGCGTACAAAAAGAGTGGGGAACATGCCTTGTCGAGTTTGACTGATACCGGCCGAGTCGCCACCTTCACCGAAATTGTTGTTGGTACGCAAACGCCGAAGGCCGGCTGGAGATTCTTCAATGGAAACCGTCACACCAGCACCTTCGCGTGCCCAGATAAGATGCCACCCCGTCGTGGTGGCGAAGCCATGCAATCCGTTTCGCAACACAGAAAAAACTGCGAGACACATTGCCAGCGTCGCCACAATCGCAGCACGAGACGGAACCGACTTGCGGTCTGCTTCCGGTTTCAGAATCACGAAACAGAGCCAAAGCAATCCCACCGAAAGCAAGGCCAGTCCGTAGGTGCCAAACATCGGCAACAACACGAGTGAGGAAACCATCGGCGCGATGGTGCAGCCGATTCCGTTCCAGGCCGCGGCGAGGCGGGCACCCTGGGCGGGATTGTTCACCACCGGGTGTGCTGCAAGGTGCAGGTAGATCCAGGTCGTTGGAACGGCTGCGGGTGCGGCCACCAGAAGTCCAACCACCGACTCGGCGATTATGTTGGAAGCAAAGCCCGTTCCGAGAAAAGTCTTCAGGGCATCGTAAAAGGGAGACGCCAGCTGCAAGAGCGGCAACCACAACAACACGAACACCAACGCGATCAGCACCAGCGTTCGCGACGAGACACGCTTGCCAGCGGACCGACGGCCCATCACGGCTGCGGCGACCGCAGCGCCAAGGATGTATGCGCCAATGGCGATCGCAAAGGTGTAAATCGTGTCGGAGAGTGTCACCGCCAGAATGCGAATCGCGATGATCTCGAGCGTAATCGCCACGAATCCGGAAAGCAGCAATGCGGCAGCGATTGAGCGCGACAGAGGCGCGCCACTGGGCGATTCAACTACCGGTGTTTCGCCTGTCGGTCTCGCCAGCCTTGGCACCCAGATCCATACCAACACCGCCGCCAGCAGATTGCCTCCGATCGCCAGAAAAATCGTACCACGAACGCCCAGGAGCCCAAACAGAACAAAAGCGCTGCCGAACGAACCAATGACCGCGCCTGCTGTGTTGGCGGCATAGGCGCGTCCCAGCAATGCCGTGGCGTTGAGGTTTGAGGTTGTCTGGGTTATTGCCCGCGCGATCGCCGGAAACGTCGCACCCATCAACACGGTGGCAGGCAAACACACGAAAAGCGTGAGGCAGAGCGCAATGGCCGCCGTGGTCGCACTGGCCGAGCCATCGGAGATGCCATCGGCCCATCTAAGCGCGACCTCGAGTGCAATCGCGGAATAAATACCGGTCCCGGCGATGCCGAGTTCGAGCCTGGCGTAAAAACGCGCGCCATCTTTGGCCCGAGCGGCGCGACGACCCAACCAGAACGCACCCAGCGTGATTCCGGCAAAAAACGCTGCCAACACGGATTGCCCGGCCGACGCGGTGCCGCCCACCAACACCGAGAGCTTCCGGGCCCAGACGATCTCGTAAACGAGACCACTCGCGCCGGACAGGAGGAAGGCCAATGCGAGTGCGAGTCTGGGTAGCAAGACGGCCATCATAACGGCAGATGGGCCGAAATTCTGCATTCGAGTGATCTCCACCCGATGTGGATTGCCTTGTTCGAGGGATTGCGCTTGACTTGCCATTGCACCGGGACCGAACCTGCCGGCACCATGATTTCTCGGTCCCCTACGGTATTCGCGCGCATCTTCGTACCGACCCTGCTCACGCTATCGGCGTGCAGTCACAGCACAGCACCCGTCACGCCACCAGCGGCATCCGCCGTGACCGTCGATTCGCTTCGCGCTGAATCACTGATTTCACCCCTCGGTCTTGGGACACGCCATCCGCACCTCGGCTGGAAAATTGTTTCGTCCCGCCGAGGTGAACTGCAACACGCCTATCGCATTTTGGTGGCAAGCGACCGCGCGCACCTCGATCGCAACGAAGGCGATCTCTGGGATACTGGTAAGGTTCCCTCCGAGAGGCAGAATGAAATCCCCTATGCTGGATCCCCACTGAAGAGTGAACAGGCGGCCTACTGGAAAGTCGCCATCTGGGATCGCGACGACAAGATGTCTTTGTGGAGCGAAGGCTCAAGCTGGGAAATGGGGCTGCTCCTTCCGAGCGACTGGAAAGCCCGGTGGATCACCGCGCCCGTTGCGCCTACGCCCGTCGAGCCGCCCATGGATCTCTCCCGCGCACAGTGGATCTGGTTGCCCGGAGACGCAAAGCAAGAGTTTCCGACTGGTCGGATTCGCCTTCGGCGCGTGTTTGAGCTTCCCCCGGGTCGAAAAGTAGCACAGGCCAAACTTTTCGCGGGCATCAACGACGCGGCGACGATCGCAATCAATGGCAATGATGTTCTTCGGTTCCGAATCAACGAGGCCATCGACGCAATCGACGTGACCCGCCACGTTCTTCCCGGTACGAATGTGATTGCCGCGCTGGCCGAGAATGGCGCCGGTGCCGCGGGCCTGATTTTGCGGCTTGAACTACAATTCACAGAAGGTCCGACAATGATCATCCTATCCGACGCGCACTGGCGTTGTATTCGGGATGACAGTCCCGGCAACAAACCGCAGGACAACTGGCAAAAGGCAGCGTTCTCTGATCGAAAATGGGCGCCGGTCCGCGTGGTGTCGGCCTACGGGCAAGGACCGTTGAAGGATCTGCCGCCGGTGGTGACTTTTTCATTGCCTGCACCCTACTTCCGCAAGACCTTCACCCTTGCCGCGCCGATCGCCTCGGCTCGACTGCACATTGCGGGTCTTGGCTACCACGACGCCCATATCAACGGCGTTCGCGTCGGCGATCACGTTCTCGATCCCTCTTACACGGCGTTTGACCGGCGCATCGAGGTCGTCGTGCACGACGTAACAAAGCTCGTCAAGGAAGGTAACAACGCCATTGGCGTCGTGGTTGGGAACGGTCTCTATCACCAGCACGACAAGGATGCGTGGGACTTCTTCAAGGCCCCCTGGCGCGATGCCGTCAGACTGCTGGCCGAGTTGCATGTTCAGTACCGGGACGGAAAAACCGACATCATTGCAACCGGTGAGGACTGGCGACAGGGTGAGGGCCCGATTGTCTACGACGGCACCCGACACGGCGAAACGTACGACAGCCGACGCGAGGTTGCCAACTGGGCATCGACCGGCGCAGACGACACGAAATTCGGCCCGGTAACACTTGCCTCACCGCCGAGGGCGACACTGGTGGCACAAGAACACCCCCCCATCCGTGTCACTGAAACACGAAAGCCGGCGTCCATCAGCGAAATCCAACCGGGAATATTTGTCCTTGACGCCGGTCAAAACCTTGCAGGTTGGTTGCGCCTTCGGGTAACTGGCCCGACTGGCACCACGGTAAAACTGCGCTATGGCGAGAAGCGCCATCCCGATGGAAGACTCGATCGCGGCAACATCGAAGGCCTCGTCCGTTCGAGTCGCTTTCAGACGGATGAATACATCTTGAACGGCCACGGTAGTGAAAGCTGGGAACCGAGCTTCGTCTACCACGGCTTTCAGTATGTCGAGATCACCGGCTGGCCCGGCACACCAACCGTGAACGATTTTGACGTTCGCGTCGTCCACTCGGACTTTGACTCGATCGGAACTTTCGAGTCATCCAACGATCTGCTCAACAAACTGCAGCAGGCCACGCGCTGGTCGTACCGTAGCAACTTCCATTCCATCCCGACCGACTGTCCGCACCGGGAAAAGAACGGATGGACCGGTGATGCACACCTCGCAATAGCAACGGGACTATTCAACTTCGATTCCGGTTCGATGTACCGCAAGTGGATTCAAGATCTGCTGGATTCCCAGACCGAAAACGGTGATCTACCCGGCATCGTCCCTTCAGGCGGGTGGGGCCTCGACAACTGGAGCGGTCCCTCGTGGGAAGTCGCGCTCTTCGAGATCCCCTGGACGATGTTCGAGATGAACGGCGATCGACGGGTTTTGTCGCAGGTTTTTCCCGCATGGCAACGTTACCTTGCCTACGCGGATAAACGCTCTGTCGAAGGAATCGCCGACTTCGGCCTTGGCGACTGGGTTCCCCTGAAAACCAAGACACCGGTTGCAGTGACCTCGACTGCAATGGTGTATCGAATGGCGACGCTGGCGGCCCGGGTTGCACCGATTGTGGGACGACCCGACCGCACGGGACACTTCGCGGACATGGCCAAAAGAGTTCGATTGGGGTTTGCAAAGCGATTCATCCAAGAAGATACCGCCACGGTATCGGCCAACGAACAGACGGCACTGGCGATGGCGCTGTCCTTCGGTATGACCGAAGGCGTTCTCTATAACCGCATCGCCGCGCGCCTGGCCAAAAGTGTTACCGATGCGGGTGCGCATCTCGACACGGGCGTCATTGGTGCCAAGTATGTCCCGCGTGCCCTGTCGGAGGCGGGATACCTGGAGCTCGCGTACAAGATATTGGCAGCAGAAGACTTTCCGAGCTGGGGACACTGGATCCGGCAGGGCGCAACCACCTTGTGGGAAGACTGGAAGGGCGAGTCGTCACGAAACCATATTTTCTTCGGCGACTTGAGTGCCTGGTTCTTCGATCATCTCGCCGGTATCCGACCGGATCCCAACGCGCCCGGATTTGCGCACTTTTTCCTTGCACCATTCGCACCCGATGGACTCGAACATGCGAGCGCTCAGTTTCATTCAATTCGTGGCACGATTGAAAGTCGATGGCAGCGAACGCGGGAGGGCTTGCAATACACTTTTGTTGTGCCACCCAATAGCCGCGCGACCATCGTACTGTCCGCACCTCACCCCGATCGTGTGACCGAATCTGGAACCCCAATTCGCGATTCGGCGTCGCTCGCGATCGTACGCGATGAAACACCGGGCCGACTCAGAATGGAAGTCGGGTCAGGCTCCTACATCTTCGCGGTGCCCCGATGATCATCCCATCAATCCACGGACGATGCCCACGGTCCAGATCAGGAGACCGACGGTGTTCGCCACAGCATTGATCGCGTGATTAGAATGAGCGTTGTTGCCGATGCCGTGATCCCGTATCAACAAAGCAATCGAGTTGATTGCGCTGCTGGTCTTTTCGGCGCTGGGCCTCCGCCATGCGATCGCCTTGGCCACGCAATGACCCGCGAGTGCGGCACTTTTCGAGGTGTTCCCCGCGGCTGTGCTGGGCTACGTGCTGGCCGATATCGCCTCGGGTCTTGCGCACTGGATTTGTGATACTTTTTTTCGAGAAAACACGCTCATCATTGGTCCGCTTTTCATCGCTCCGTTTCGCGATCACCACCGCGATCCGATGGCCCTCACCCGGCATGGGTTCCTTGAACGCGTGGGCAACAGTTCTCTCGGGTTGATTCCACTCGTTGCGATTCCCCCTTCCACATCGACAGCATGGGAGACGTTTTTGCTGGCCGCTGCGGCTGGATTGTTGCTCACCAACCTCTTTCACCGCTGGGCGCATCTCGAAGCGCCAGGCACATGGATCACGATGTTCCGGCGGGCCTGGTTGATCCTCCCGCGGCAGCGCCATCAGGAACACCATCGGGGCGAACATCGGAGTAACTACTGTGTTACGACCGGGTGGAGCAACGCCGCGCTCGAATGGAGTCGCTTCTACCGAATCGCCGAATGGTTGGTCGCGTCCACGATGGGACAGCATGGTGCTACAAACCGTCGCGGCCGGCGTCCCAAAAATAGTTGAGCTTCGCCGTTCCTGGTTCGCGTCCCTTGATCCAGTGGGGTACGCCGTGAAACATCAGGAATCCAAGAAATCCAGGCACTTCTTCTTCACCTTGGGCCTGAGTGCCGCTTGCCTCGCCGCCACAGTTGGCTGCTCAGGAACCATCCGTGGTTCCGGCAGCGACATCAGCACAGGCGATGGCGGCAACAACTCGAACGGTGGTTCTGCCGGCAATCGCTCGGGCGGTACCGTCGGAAGTCTCGGCAGTTCCGGCAGCCGACTTCTACCTGGCGGTGGGCTTCGTCGCCTGCCCGTGCGCGAGCTCGAGGCAACACTGGATACCGTTTTTCCCGAGTTGAAGACCACGCGACCCCATTTTCCACCCGATGGCTATGCGGTCTTCGACAACGAGCAAAAGAACCTCGACAACGGACTCGCCTTTCTCGAAAACGCAGCACTCGTCATGAGCACACTTGTCGAGCAATCCCGCGCCAACCCCAAGATCTGGGCACGCGTTCGCACCTGCCCCGGCAACGGCACGCCGAGCGTCTGTATGGAACGCTTCTACAAAGAATGGGCGCCACGCATCTTGCGCCGACCTGGCAACGACATTGAGTCCAAGGCGTATATCGCCATCGCAAATCAGGCCACCGATCTCGGCGGTATTGACGATGTGCTTGCGGTCGGCCTTGAGGCGATGTTGCGACAGCCGGACTTCTTCCATCGCGTCGAGCTCGGCGAGGGAAAAGATAATGTACGCACACTCACGCAGTCCGAGTTGCTGGGTCGGCTCTCATTTTTCTTGTGGGGCGAAGCACCGGACGATGCGTTGCGAACGAAGGCTGATGGTGAAGATCTCACGAATGCGTCGACCCGCGAGGCGTTTGCCAAGGTCATGCTGGAAGATCCGCGTGCCGAACGACAAACGGTGGACTACCACGCGCAGTGGCTCGGGTTCAGCACGATGCCTCGGGACGGCATCAAGCTCGACATGTGGAACGAAAGCGCCGCACTCGTCCGCCGCGTGGTGTTCGAGAAGGACTTTCCCTACGAGCAACTAGAAGCATCTTTTTGCGCGGATCAGCCGGAACTGCCCTTGCATTCCCCTTCCTTGAAATATTCCAGCCCAAGCGCGCCTCGGCGCAACCACCCGCGACCCCTCGCCTTCTCATCTGTGACAGCGGCCAGGCGATGGGCGGGGACGGAGACAACTCAAACTCCCGATTCCGCCCAGCGGCCACCGGCAAACTGAGTGGCATGGCCCTACCCCTTTCACTACAGCCCCTGGGCGGACTTGCCAACTGGAGCGAAAAATACAAGCATCCGCGTTTCGGCGACTTCGTCGAGCCGATCCGAAACTGGGCAGGTGACGTTCCCGACGTGCGCAACCTGGTGTCTGTCGTGACAGGGCTGCGGCTCCCGCACCGAAGCGGCGTTGCGAACGCAAGCTCCTACCATCACCGTGGTACGGTATCGCCCCTTCTTTCCGGAACGACCAGTCGGGACACCAGTCCCATCTGCAACGGTGAAACGGCGGATGTCATTGCCGAAAAGCAATTCGCCTCAGGAACCACACTGCGCTGCCTCGTGCAGGCCGGAAACTACGGCAACGGCGGCACACACGACAACACGATGTCGTGGAAGGCGAATGCCACGGGTGGCCTTCAACCCGTCTCGGCCCAGGTCAGTCCCCGGGCGCTTTTCACGTCGCTCTTCGAGGGCTTCACGCCAGGCGGCGCTGGAATGGTGGACAACAGCGCCCAGAAGCGTGCTGCGCTTCGACGCGAAAGCGTGCTTGATCTGGCACTTCCATCGGCGCAGCGTTTGAACGAACGTCTCGGCTCGGAAGATCGGAAGCGCCTCGCAGCCCACCTCGATGGCATCTCAACCTTGAAATCCCGCGTGGAACAACTAGAGCCGGACGGCACGCCGGGAGTCACTGGTTGCGCTCTTCGCAGGAACCCCGGTCCCGATCCCGCCTACGCCGGTGGCACGGGTGGTGATGGCGGCGGCTTCAATGCCGGACAGGGTTGGAGCGACGAAGACAAGCGCGCAACCGCCTTCATCGACATTTTGACCGCAGCCATGGCTTGCAACTTGGCCAGAACAGGCACGCTGATGTTCAGCTACACGCAATCGTTCCTCAACAGCGAGGATCCCACCGGGTTGCGCGGCGACCAACATCAGACAGGACACGGCGGCCCTGTCGAACGGGCCAACGGTAGTCCCAATGACTCGGTGGCTTTGTGTCACCACTATCCCGTTCGTTACTTCGGCTATCTCATCGGGAAGCTGGCGGGTGTCACGATTGCGCCCGGGCGAACACTGCTCGACGAGGTCACCGCAGGACTCTTCTTCGAGGCCGGACACGGTCAATACCAAGGCCGAATGAACGCGCACAGCGGTGACGAAATGGCGTGCTTGATTGCGGGCAACGGCATGAAGCTGGGCGAGCACATCCGTCTTTTGGGGGAACATCCCGCCAAGGTCCTGGCCAGCATGTTGTCTGCAGTCGGATTGGACGCCAAACTGGGCGAACTGACGGGCGCCAACCCTGCGCTGCTGCGCTAGCGAAACGCTCTAAAACCGACGAATGGGTGGTACGTATCCATCGCGCGTGTATGCGTTGGCTTTGAAAAACATTCGCAACCCGTTGATGTATTGATCACCCGTGGGGCCCATCGTCTCAAGGAGGTTGTTGGCTTCAGCGGGATCGGCGTGCAGGTTGTAGATCTCCAGTGTTCGTCGGTGCAGATCTTCGATGACCTTGATCCCGTTTGGAAATACGATCATTTGCATCCGCCGGCTGGCGTCGCCCGCAATCGGCCGCGCGAGCGAAGGCGTTTCGCCGCGCAAAAAAGGCACCAGGCTTTGACCCATCCAGTTGCCGGGGGTCTCGGATCCCAACAAGTCAAGCAAGGTGGGCCCCACGTCCAGGATGCTCGTCGGGACCGAAACCTTTCGGGGCGCAACACCAGGGACACGAATTAGCAACGGGACCCGCAACAGCTCGTCGTACATCGTCACCGCGTGCCCGCGCCCGCCGTGTTCGGCAAACTCTTCGCCGTGATCTCCGGTCACAACAACAACACAACGTTGCCAAACACCGCTCTGCTCTAACGTATCACGCATGCGTTGCAGTGCCCGATCCACGTCGGCCACCTCACGCAGGTACCCAATAAAGGTCGATTCGTCTCCCGGTTGTTTTGCATAGGGCAGATGGGGATCGATGAAGTGCGCGTAGACCAGCACCTTCCCGTCCCTGTGTCGGGCCACCACATCAAGGATTCCGTCCACGACCTTTTCTGCTTTTTCGTAGTCTTTGCCCGGTCGAATCTCTTCGGCAAATCCAATCCCGGTCCCTTTGTTGGCAGCGAGACCGGCAACGGCCACCACGTGGGCAGTGTGCAACGAAGGTTCATACTTGTTGAGGAGTTGTGCCAACCGCGGCGTTGGATCCAGATGCGGCGTCGTTTCCGACGCAGGTGTCTTCTTGGTCCAGTACGTCGCACTGTAGTACTTCCCCGTCATCATCGAAAACAATGAGGCGGAGGTTGATGGCGAAACCGAGCGGTTCTGCGTGAAAAACACGGACTCGTCGCGCAACCGCGAAAAAGCCGGGAGGTCGGCGGCGTACCTGTCACTGCCAAGCAAATCGGCTCGAAAGGCATCGATCGTGATTAGCAATATGATCGGATTCTCTGGAAGCAACGAGAACTGGTTGCTGGAAATACCCGGAACCGCAGCACGCATCGCGAACCAGGGACCCTGAGCAAAAGGGGTGACGTTGTCGGTGTCGATCTTGGAATCCGATACGAGACGCCGTTGAAACGGCGCCAACACAGACCCCGGGACGCGATAGAACGCAAGTCGAACCGCGTTGCTCGGCACGATCGCAATTGCACCGAGGGCGCACAGCCCAAGACCGGCAAGCAGAAACAAGCGCCAGCGATTCGCACCGGACAGTAAATCGATCGAAGCAAGGGAGGAGACCGCGACACCCAGCATCAGCGCGCTTGAGATCGCGACAAACAAATGAATGCCAAAATAGTCCCCGGGGAGCAAGACATTGTTCACAATGGCGAGCACGCAACCTGTCGAAAGCAGAAACCATTGCATTGCGCCGGCCGAAAACGGACGGACAAAAAAGACAACGAATGTCAGAGCGACGCCGACGCCGATTGGCACAACCAACAACCAGGGAACCTGACTTCCCTTTTCTTCCATCCGTGACACAAATCCCGAAAAATCAAACGGCAACACCATTGCCGCAAGCGTGGACGAACCTACGAAACCAAGTCCGATCGCAAAATAGCGGCGATGCCCCGAAAATTTCCCAAGGGGGATTCGATCTCGAATCCAAAACAAACCGGCGCTGAACAATCCAAGCGCGAGAAACTGCCCGACATCAAAACCGTGGTGCGCGAGGCGGTTCGACAGGGTGTGCAATCCGCCCTGCAACGCCACGAACGGCTGATTGATCACCGCCACGACCAACCACCCCAGCAGAATTCGACTGGCTGCGCTCGACGGCTTCACAGCAATCGCCACGGCTACTGGGGAACCGCGGAGGCTGGCGCTTTAAACGTCAGGATGTAGTTGTCCTTCAAAAAATCCTGGCGTCGAGCAATCGAGAAACCCGCGGCATCGAACTCGGCCACCACGTCCCGTTCGCTCATCCGAACATGCTTCAGCGTCCATTCGGAGCTTTTACCCTCCTCCCGAATAAATTCGACCAGGACCAACTCGCCGGACGGCTTGAGAGCCCGTCGCATTGCGGCCAACATTGCCGATGGGTTCTCGAAATGGTGGTACGTATCGCAAACAAATATTCGATCCACCGAGGCATCGGCGAGATTGGGAGAATCGCTTCCGCCTTGCACCACAACAACGTTGGCTCGTTTTCTTACCTTCGCCTGTTTCTCGATGTGCTTCAAAAACGCTTTCGAGATATCGACGGCAATCACGCGACCCTGCCTTCCGACGGCGTCCGAGAAGAGGAAGGTAAAAAGGCCGGTGCCAGCACCAATGTCTGCCACGATCTCCCCCTTCTTGATGCCCGCCGCGGCGACAATCTTCTTTCGGAACTTGTAGACCTCGCGCGACTCCACCTCGAATTTCGACACCCACTCGTCTACCTTGAGACCCGGGTTCACGAAGTTCTTGTTCACCTCGGGGTCCGCTCCCCCCTTGTCAGCGGCCAGAGCCGGGGAAATCGCCCCGACCAACATGATTAAAACAAACGACCAACACAGCATGCCGCGAGCTTAGATCAGTTCGAGGCACACAGAAAGATCAAACTGTAGTCGTCGAGACCGTCGGCTTGATAGGCTAGACCAAACCGTACTTCGCTAGACGCGCGAAGGTCGGTACCCCAAAAGTCGCCGCTCCTTGATGAGGGTCGCCACTTCAAGCGGCACCATGGACTCCCACGTTGGATCCCCTTCCTTGATCTTCCGGAGCGCATCGCGGGAGAAGATCTGAAGGTAATCGCGGTTCGCACCTTCCAGTTGCCGCACGTAGCCACTATCGACCAAATAGCCGTAAAGCTTTTGCAACCGTGGCGCAACCTTGAGGGTTTCCACAGTCACCATTTCGTTGGTACCGGGCTCGACAAAGGGGTAGATGTAGAGGCGCAGATCGTTCTTGAACAAACGACCCAGCGATTCAAGAATCCCGCCCGGCAGCGTTGTGTAATACTTTTCATCCAACAAGTCTGCGAGACTGGACGCACCCATCGTGATGGCGATGTTCTTCTTGGTATAGCTGAACAGATATCCCGCAAGCCTGTAGTACTCGAAATAGTCCGATATGATAACCGTCTTGCCACACGCCGCGAGCATGTCGGCCCTTGCAAGGAAGTCTGCCCGATCGACCTCTCCGCCTTCTTCACGCAGATCGCGCATGGTCAACTCCATCAGTTCGATCGTCGGTCCCGCCTCTGGACCGAGATCCCGGTCGAAAGACATCCGCGCACAGCGAAGCATGTCGGTGTTCGCGTGGCATACCGGGCGAAAACTTCCCCGCTCGACCAGAACATTCTTTTTGTGCAACGCCTCGGAGGGCTGCAGCACGGCGCCATCCGGGGCGAACATCGTCACACCGCTCAAGCCAATCTGCACCAGCTTCATACCCATCAAGCGGTTGTCGACAAGACGAAACTCGATTCCGGAAAACTCGATCATGTCGATCTCAATGCGCTGGGTGGTCAAACCATCCAGTAACGATTCAATGAGTTGTTCCGGTGCGTGAAACAAGAAGAACGCGCCAAATAAGAGATTCACGCCAACAATGCCGAGAGCCTCCTGTTGCAAAGCGTTTTCGCTGTCCAGCATGCGCACGTGAATGATGATCTGACTGAACTGATCGCGTGGATGTGACTGAAACTTGACCCCCATCCATCCGTGACACTCATTCGTGCCCTTGTAGTTCCGGGCAGAAACCGTATCCGCAAACGCAAAAAACGCCGTCGAGGAGCCGCGGGTTTCAAGCAAACGCGACAAGTTCAGATCGTATTCGTAGTCCAGCATTCGCTGAAGGCGGGGGCGACAAACGTAGCGTTCGGCCTTGCCATAGATCGCATCGCTGACCTCCATGTCATAGGCCGACATGCTCTTGGCAATCGTTCCGGCTGCACCCCCCACGCGAAAAAACCAGCGCACCACTTCCTGACCGGCACCGATCTCGGCGAAGGTGCCGTAGCGCCGGTTATCCAGATTGATCTTGAGGGCCTTGCTGTGGGTGTCGGGGACGCGATCGGACCCCTGCGCGTTGCTCATGGCGCGAGTCTAGGAAATGGAACTCGCCCGCGTGCTGATTTCTCGCCGCGCCAGGTGCAGATTTGTCGGGTTGCGGACGGCCAGCAGGTCAACGACGCATCGCGCTGCAAACTCCCAAGCCCAAGAAAATGGTGTCAGACGGGTCAGGTACGTTGGATTCGCCATGAGCCCAACACCTCTTTTGACTGCAGTGCCCAGCTACCCCGTCGAGCCGTCTCCGTTGCCGACTGAACTGTCTCTCAATCTCCAGATCACCGACCCGACGGCGGTCGCGGCACTGACCGCGCTCGCGCAGCACGAACGAACAGGTTTTGCACTCACCGCGCTCTCGATGGGTATCACGGCGATGCAACACATGCGCGGCCAGCTCGGAGCCGAAAACATCCGACGCGAAGGTGAGCGGGTGATGCAGGTCATGGATGAGAAGCTGCGTTCACACACCCGGGAGATGCAGACGAATCTCGCAAACGTTTTGCGTGAGTATCTGGAGCCAAGAGAAGGCAAGTTCTCCGAACGCATCGAGAAGTTCGTTGGCGGGGATGGCGAACTCGCCAACGTGCTCAGCAAGACTGTGCTCGGTGAGACCTCCGATCTCGCGCGCGCCATGGCAGAACATGTCGGCGCTGAAAGCCCCATCTTTCGATTGCCCGATCCCGAATCAACGCGCGGCATCGTCACAGCCGTGCGCGAATCGATGCAACGATCGATCGAGAGCCAAAACGAGATGGTCCGAAAAACCTTTTCATTCGACAGCACCGACGGAGCCCTGCCCGTGCTGGTTCGT
>Ga0105046_10001410_pt1 | contig 36916 bp, 25 predicted proteins | sample MAT03_FD_78385 | JGI IMG/M metagenome (GOLD analysis project Ga0105046, IMG submission 78385) | Freshwater microbial communities from Lake Fryxell liftoff mats and glacier meltwater in Antarctica - MAT-03 (megahit assembly) | ecosystem: Environmental > Aquatic > Freshwater > Ice > Liftoff... | reverse complement strand
GAGGCGGAGCGGATGCAAGGAACAAGGGAAGGGAGCGCGGAGGTGTACTTGACGTACTCCGAACAAGCGACCGACCGAGTGACGCCGCAGCCGCCCGCCGCAGCATTTGACACCAGACTCCTAAATGTAGTCCGCGCCTGCCACCCGTGCGACTTGGCCGTCGACAGCCAGAGCAACGATATTCTTCCTACACACTGGCGAGCTCGCGGGTGCGATGAGCGAGGATGCTCGAGGCCCTGCCCGACGGTGACGAGTCCGTCGAGTCGGACGTGGTCGGGGCGGATCTGGCGCAAGGGGTCACCGACGCACAGGGCCTGTTCGCCGAGTTCCTCGCTCAATGCGATCAGGCCCGCGCGGATGCTGCGGTAGAGGTGGCCGCTGCGGCGCGCGTGGCTAGCCGACCGTCCGCCACACCGTCAATCGATGTGTGTAGGATAAGCGCAAAGGTGGTCTGGCTGCCAAGGGGCGTGACGCGCGGGGGTGTGATCGAAATTGAGGGGGATGGCCCTGGGAGCGGGTCGGCCCTGGCAGCCGATGCGGCGAGGAAGGGTTTGCGATGGCAGTGGATCACGGCGGGCCCCACTTCATCAGGTTCTTCGGCTCTCTTCTGCTGCCGACCGCATGCGGGGTTGAGTCAAGTGCCCCGTCACCTCGAATCACACCCGCATGATGAACCACGGAGACACTGAGAACACGGAGATTTGAAGCTGAGGCTTGAGGCCGCCGCCGACGCCGCCCGCCCGCGCGAGAGCCTTGCTCGGACGCGGCAAACGGTCCAAGATGCCAATTGAGGCGATGTTTGCGTCCGATCCGATCCGCCGCCCCTCCTCGGCCGTAAGAGGCTCGCACCGCTGCCCAAGGAATAGCCCATTCAGCCCACAGCACGCTTTCGTAACGCCATCGTCGGCCTCTCGGTCCCGGCCGTCTCGGCCTTATTCGGCTGTAAAGACGAGGTTTCGTCGCAGCCGCTCCTGCCCGACCTGGGCTGCCTCCAGGCCGCTGCGACCCCCGACTTCGCCATCGTCCCGACCCCGCTCACCACGACCTCACCCAACATCGCGGTCGGCAACCTGAGCGCTCAGCTCGCCGGCTACGAGTCGCTGCGCAAGGTCGAGCCAACCGACGTCGCCCGCTCCCGCACGGTCATCGAGCTCAGGCTCACACGCGCGCAGTTCCTCGGCCTCACCAGCGACTTCTCCGAGTCGCTCACCATCGCCGAGGCCGCCGTGCAAGCCCACCCCAAGGACAGTGAAGCCCACCTCCTGAATGCACGCGTCCTTGCCGCCCTGCACCGCTGGCGCGAGGCCCGTGCCGCGCTCGACCTGGCCGCGGCGAACGGCGCCGACGCCGAGTTGGTCCTCCGCTCGCGCGACAGCATCGACGTCGCCGTCGGGTCTGGCGATCTCGAGGCCATCCTCGCCCGCGCAGAGGCGTGGGCAAAGACTGCTCCCGGCGCCGCGAGCCATGGCGCCCGCGCCAACGCACTGTGGAAGCTCGGCCGCTATGCCCAGGCCGACCTCGCCTTCCAGGAGGCCATGACCAACTACCGCGACGTGGCCCCGTGGGTCGTCGCCTGGTCCGACTTCCAGCGCGGAGTCATGTGGTCGGAGTCGGCCAATCGGCCCGACCTCGCGGCCCCGCTCTATGCTGCGGCCGTCGCTCGCCTCCCCCACTACCACGTCGCTGTCGTGCATCACTCCGAGCTTCTTGTCAGAGACCACAAGACCGTCGAGGCCATCGCGCTCCTGTCCGTCGTCGTCGAATCGGCCGAGGACCCCGAGGCCAAGGGGCTGCTCGCGACGCTGCTCACCGAGCGCGGCGAACTCGAGCGCGCCAGCGTCCTTCGAGCAGAAGCCAAGGCCGAGTACGAGGCCCTCCTCTCGGTCCATCGCGCCGCCTACGCCGAGCACGCCGCCGAGTTCTTCCTCAACGTCGTCGACGAGCCCGCGGTCGCCCTGGCGCTTGCCCTCGAGAACCTCGCCAACCGCCCCAACAGCGGCGCCTTCGAGCTCGCGGTGTCCGCCGCAGTGGCCGCCTCGAAGCCCGTCGATGCTTGCGCTCTCGTCGAGCGCGCCCGCCGCGAGGCCACCCCGACCCCAGTCTTCTGCAAGGTCATGCACGAGGCGAGCGCCTCCTGCCGCTGACCCGCCCACCGTGTCTCACGACACATCGTTCGCGACTCCGCAACCCAAGGACCCTGACCTATGAAGAAGTTTCTGCCGTACGCCTTCGCCCTCACCACCGGAGGCTCGGCCTTCGCCGCCGACCATCTCGACTCGCCGGCCAGTCAGGCCGAGCCGGCCGCCGACATCAACGACATCTTCGCCTGGACGAGCGCTGACGGCACCAAGCTCAACCTGGTCATGACGGTCTTCCCCGCCGCGACCGCTGCCGCCGCCTTCTCGGACTCGGTGCAGTACGTCTTTCACACTAGCAGCAACGCAGCCTTCGGCGGCTCGAACTCGCCGGTCGACATCATCTGCCAGTTCGACAGCACCCAGCAGGTCGCTTGCTGGGTCGGCAACGCCGACTATGCGACCGGCGACGCCTCGGCCACCGCTGGCGTCGAGAGCGTCAACGGCGACTTCCGCGTTTTCGCCGGCCTGCGCGATGACCCGTTCTTCTTCAACCTGGCAGGGTTCCGAGCCGTCGTCTCGACCGTGACCTCGGTCGCCGGGTCGCTCACCTTCGACGCCGCCGGCTGCCCGGACCTCGATGCCGACACCGCTACTTCGCTCGCGACCCAGCTCGCGCTCGCGCCCGACGGCAGCTCCGCCGCCGATTTCTTCGCACCGCTCAACACGCTCTCGATCGTGCTCGAGGTCGACCTCGACCTCCTCACGGCCGGCGGCCCGATCGTCTCGGTTTGGGGCTCGACCCGTTCGCGCCAGTGACCCGCCACACTCGGAACCCCGACTCAGGAGCAATACAATGACAAGACGATTCAAGAGCTTCGGAGCCGTGGTGAGCGCAGCCATGCTGTTCACCGCCTGCCCCGACGACGACAACGGCAAGCCCGACACGACATCCGACACGACATCCGACACGACACCCGACACGACACCCGACACGACACCCGACACGACACCCGATGTCGAACCGGACACGACACCCGACACGACACCCGACACGACGCCCGATATCGAGCCGGACACGACCCCGGACGGCGACACCACCCCGACCATCCCGACGCCACCGGCCCTGGGCGCGCAGATCGACCGCATCGGGCGGCCGGCTGTGTCGACCGCTCTCATCGGGACCTTCGACGCCGACGCGACGACGAAGGGCGAGCTGAAGGACGAATACAACGCAGCACAGCCCGCCACCTGGGGCACCTACGCACCAGAGATGAGCGCCAACCTCGCCATCTATGACGCCCTCGACACGGTGTGCGGCAACCAGCTCGCAGCTGGGGCGACCGCGACGGCGGGCCGCTACGGAACGCTTGGCGCCGTGCTCGCGGATGATCGCCTCTGGGTCAACACCGCGTCCACGACGTGCACGACCTACCTCGCGGTCGAGGCCAACGCGACGGGCATTCTAGCCAATACCGACTGTGGTGGTCGACGCTTCGCCTACGACGTCATCGACGTGACCTACTCGGCGTTGGCGGTGGGAGCTCTGAGCGGTGTCGGCGACGGCATCACGGCCGACGACGGCATGCCAGCGACCACCTTCCCGTTCCTGGCCGCGCCGGGTCCCGCTGGCTTCCCGACGCCGCCAGCCCTTGGCGCGCAGATCGACCGCATTGGCCGGCCGGCTGTGTCGACGGCTCTCATCGGGACCTTCGACGCCAACGCGACGACGAAGGGCGAGCTGAAGGACCAATACAACGCAGCACAGCCCGCCACCTGGGGCACCTACGCCCCAGAGATGAGCGCCAACCTCGCCATCTACGACGCCCTCGACGCGGTGTGCGGTAACCAGCTCGCAGCTGGCGCGACCGCGACCGCGGGCCGCTACGGAACGCTTGGCGCCGTGCTCTCGGACGACCGCCTCTGGGTCAATACCGCGTCCACGACGTGCACGACCTACCTCGCGGTCGAGGCCAACGCGACGGGCATTCTAGCCAATACCGACTGTGGTGGTCGACGCTTCGCCTACGACGTGATCGACGTGACCTACTCGGCAGTGGCGGTGGGAGCTCTGAGCGGTGTCGGCGACGGCATCACGGCCGACGACGGCATGCCAGCGAGCACCTTCCCGTTCCTGGCCGCGCCGGGTCCCGCTGGCTTCCCGTCAGCGCCCGCGCTGAGCCCGACGCAGATCGACCGCATCGGCCGGCCGGCTGTGTCGACGGCTCTCATCGGGACCTTCGACGCCAACGCGACGACGAAGGGCGAGCTAAAGGACCAATACAACGCAGCACAGCCCGCCACCTGGGGCACCTACGCCCCAGAGATGGCCGCCAACCTCGCCATCTACGACGCCCTCGACGCGGTGTGCGGCAACCAGCTAGCAGCTGGCCCAAACGCGACTGCGGGCCGCTACGGAACGCTGGCCTCGGTTCTCGCCAACGACCTCATCTGGGTCAACACGGCGTCCGCGACCTGCACGACCTACCTCGCGGTCGAGGCCAACGCGACGGGCATTCTGGCGAACACCGACTGCGGTGGGCGTCGCTTCGGGTACGACGTGGTCGACACGACCTACTCGGTCGTTGCCGTCGGCGCCTTCGCGGGCGTCAGCGACGGGATCGCCGCTGACGACGGGACGCCGAGCATGAGCTTCCCGTATCTCGCCGCGCCTCAGTGATGAACGCGACGGCTTGAACAGAGCGTTCGTATGCGCGGGCCAGGTCGGCCAAGAACCTTCGTGTGCTTCCGCGCCTTTATGACAGCCAGACGCTTGCCGCACGGGAACAGAACCGGGGCAACGCGCCTGGCACTTTGGTCCCCTCAGACCGCTATCCCATCGCCATCGACCGAGCCATTAGTGTCGCGACCAGGGTGTTTCGATCCGCAGCCCTCTCCAGCGGCACTGGGGCGCCTGCTGGAGAAGCTGCGCACGCTGGTCGGCATCACGGTCGGCACGGTGCGCAACGTCAAGATCGATCAGATAACGCTCATCGGCGCCGACAAGAACGGGGTCATCCCAATGGCCGGCAAGGTCGCGAGCATGACCGAGCAGTTGAAGGCGAGCAGCAACATCGACGTGCCGCAGATCCTCCTCCCGGCAGGCACGTCGCTGCCACGAGCTTCGCTCGCAGCATCGAGCCTGCAGGTCGTCCGGAGGCATCCGCCACCGCCGCTCCCTGACGTGCTGCATCACGACGCTTCGGCATTGGGTCGGAGCGCCGCGGAATCGAGGGCAGCTTCGCGGCCTTCGCGAACGATTCATCGGCAACAGCGAAAGCCTACACCCGCTGATCGTTCGTTGGCGCCGATGACCAGCCGCAGCTCGCAGCGCGGATCGGCGGAGCCCCAGAAGCCGCCGCGCGCGACCCCGCCCTGAAGTCGTTCCCAGATGTTGCCGACGAGGTCGCGGTGTCCGTACGGGCCGACCCCGAGCTGCCGCAAACCCCCTTCCGGAGCGGCCTGTAGGCGGCCCTTGCCGGGGTGTCGCCCGTACACCGCGTGCGCGACCGTTGGCGCCTTCTCCCCCCATGGATAGGTCGCCGTGCTTGTTGCGCGTTGCCACTGCGCTTCGCTCGGAAGGCACTTGCGGGCCCAGCGCGCGAACGCCTCCGCCTCGGCCTGCGTCACCCCGACGACCGGCTGGTCGGGCTCCTCCCAGCCCGGTCGGTACATCCACGGTGGCGTTGCGGCGCGGGTCGCCTGCATGAACCGGAGCCAGTCGCCGTTGCTCACCGGCCGCACGTCGAGCGCGAAGCCGAGCACCCATCGCGCTGTGCCATTCGGTAGTCGCACCCGCCCGGCCGCGACCTTCGCCATCGGCGCGAGCAGCTCGTCACGCGCGACCTGACGATCCGATCGCCAGAAGGCAAGCGACCGCAACAACGCGTTCACTTCTTGTCGGCGATCGTGATGCCCGGCAGCACGACCTTCGGCTTGACCGGTGCGACCGCCTTCGTGGCGGGTCCTGCGATCGTCGTCGGCGCGACTGCGGCCTTGGCCTGCGCGGCCTTGGCGGCGGCGATCTCGCCCCACTCCGCCTCGTAGCGCCGCAACCGCTCGTCGACGACCGGCACGTTCTTGCGGTTGATCGCCTCGCGCGTCGCTGTGTCGTGCAGCGTCATCAGCTCTGCCACCTCGGTCAGGCGGTCGCACATATCCGAGAGCAGCTGCAGGTTGCGCGACCCGCGCTCCTTGCCGGCGAACTCGCGCTGATAGAGCTGGAAGATCTGGTTGGCCACCTGGCCGAGCTGGTTGGTCAGCTCGCGTGGTTCGATCGCCGCCCGCGCCGCCGTCAAGAGCGGCAGCTCGCTCTTCCACGCACTCAGGTGGTTGCCGAGCAGCGTCAGGTTCTTCGTCAGCGCCTCTTTTGCTTCCGCCTCGGTCGGCGCTGGCAGCCCGGTGAGCCCTTCGATAGACGTCGTCAGCATCGCGCTGAGCCGCTCTAGTCGGGCCGGCGTGCTGGTCGCCCGCGGCTGTCGCGCGAAGTGCACGCGATACTGGTCAAGTGCCGACTGCGCCTCCGCCAAAAAGATCACATTGCGCTGGCTCGCGTCGGACGAACGTCGCAGCTTCTCGATCTCGCCGCGCTCGTCCTTCAACACCTCGAGCTGCCCACGCAGGCCCTCGAGGCTCTCCTTCTTGACCTCGGGGTGCTCCTGCAGCGCTGCGAGCCGCGGCACCGCGAACGCCAGCGTCTGCACCACCTCGTCCAAGCGCGGCAGGTCGCGCGTGCGCCGGTCGCGGCCCGCGTAGTGCCGTCGCCACACTGCCAGGGCGCGTTCGATCTGCTGCCCGAGGCCGTGGATCTCGGCCACCTCGGGGCGCTCGTACTGCGCCTCGGCGATCGAGTCGCGCTCGGCGCGATAGAGCTTCCAGCGCTCGACCACGACCTTCTCCAGCGCGTCGCCCTTTTCGCCCGGGATCCCCTTGGCCTTGTGCGTGAGCCCGGACGCTTTCTCGAGCAGCTTCTCCAACTCGCCGAGGTCGCGCGTGTGCCGCGGCTTGCCCGCGAACTCCCGCATCCAGCGCTTGTGGAGCTTCTCGCTCAGCGTGCGGATCGACTCGATCGTTGCCTTTGCCATCGTTGCCCCAAGCGTATGGTCAGCGTCTCAGAGCGTCTTGAGGTACTCGAGGACCGCCCGGCGCTCCGTATCACTCAACGCGTCGCCGTAGAAGTGCCCGCCGCTGCCATGCCCGAACAGCGTCGTATCATAGACCGCCCGCGCCGCGGCGCCGCTGAGCGCCTCGTGCCCGACCTCGCTCACCTTGAAGCCGAGCCCGACCGCCACCGCATCCCACGCCCCGGCGCGCCGCCAGTAGCGCGGCCGCAAGCGCGAGTCGAGCAGCGCCGCCAGCGTCGGCACGGCACCATTATGGAGGAAGGGCGCCGTCGCCCAGATCCCATCGAGCGGCGGCGGCACATAGCCCGGCTTCGGCGCGAGGTACGCAGTCTCGCCGTAGAACGACTCGTTGAACCACTCGACGAAGCGCACCGCCGCGTGGGTCGCGCCGATCGCGAGCGCCGCATCGGTCCGCACCTCGTCTTCGTGCACCCACAGGTTCGGGTACGTGTCGCCCGTGTCGCCACCCCCAGCCTGACCCTCGTCCTGACCCTCGTCTTGACCCTCGTCTTGATAAGTCCCGTGGCACTTCGAGCACGCGGCCACGAACACCGTCTTGCCTTCGGCAGCCAGCGTCCGGTCGATCGCGCCGAGCTTGTCCTCCGGCCACCGCGGCGCTTCGAGCGACGTTATCCAGGCGCGCACGTCGCCGAACGTCGCGTCGATCGCCTCGGCCTCGGCGCGCGTGTCGACGCACAAGGTCGACGTCGTCATCATGATGCGCGCGTGATCCCCGCGCCCGGCGGCCGCATAGAACATCGAGTTCTTCTTCTTCATGCGCCAGAGCGGCGGCACGTCGACCGGCACCACGACCTGCGGCGGCGGCTCGAGCACCGGCTCGTCGAACCACGCCAACGTGTCGCGGTCGCGATGCGAGAACAGGATGCCCGCCAGGTTGTCGGCCGGGTTCGTGCCCGCGACCGCGGTCTGCACCCACGGCGCGACGATCGTCAGGCGATCGGCGAAGCGCTTCAGCTCGGCGTAGCTCGCGGGCGAGAGCATGTCCTCTAGCAGCGTCACCTGCGACTGGAACCCAGCGATCTGGCTCGCGAAGCCACCGAAGTCGAGGTCGATGCCGGGCGCCCCGAGCACCAGCTCGCCCGCGACCTGACCCGCGTGACAGGTAAAGCAGTTCGGTCCGACGACCTCGACTCCCGATCCGGTCACGAACTGCGACAGGTAGTAGGGCAAGGCACTGTCGCGACCTGGCAACGTCGGCTCGTTGCCGAAGATCCCGGCCTGTTCGGCCACCGGGTACAGCTCGGCCGGCACGCCGCAGCCGACGTAGTCGCCGCCCGCGAGCGTCGCAAAACCCTTCGCCGGATCGCCCGTGCGCTGAGGCTCGGCCGCGATCGGTTCGCCGGGCAGCTCCGCCGCAAGCCCGTCCACGAGCCCCTCCGTAGCGCCCCCGCCAACGTCCGAGTCATCGGCAGCCACATCGCCGCTAGCCACGTCGGCAGTCACCTCGCGTGGTGCCCGCCCCGACTCATCACAAGCGGCCACGCCCATCACCAGCGCGACAACACAGGCGCCTGCTGTGCCTGCTGCGCCTCCTGCGCCCGCCGAGCCCCACCACGTGCCCATCGCTCAGGGCCCGTTCGAGGGCGGCACGGTGAACGCATAGATCTTCGACGGATAGCCAACGAAGCCATCGACATCGAGCCCCGTCACGCGCCAGAACCACTTGCCCGCCGCCAGCGTGCCAGGCACCGGCACCTTCGCGATGTTCGCCTCGAGCACGGTCCAGCCCTCCGTGAACTGCGCATTCTTGGCGATCTCGATCCGGTACTTGTTCGCCTCCAAGACCGGCACCCAACGCAGCAGATCGCCCTCCGAGGCCCGCCCCATCAGCGGCCACTCGGGGGTCGGCGACACCAGCAACGGACGCGGCTCCTCGGGAGTGCCTTTGTGGTCGACGCGCGAGCCCTTGCCCTCGGGCACGAAGATGTTCGCGTTCTTGCCGCCAAACGTGACCGTGCCGCCGAGCGTCTCGACCCGGCTCTTGTTCGCTTCCGGTTGTGCGATGCGGAAGATCGTGCCGCGTACGCCCGCGATGGCGTTGCCGGTGACGATGTAGAACGGACCCTCGCGCTCCGACGCGAGCACCGCCGCCTCGCCCCGCAGCATATGCACCTGCACATTGCGGCGACCGTTGCCGTCGATGTCGACCTGGCCGACCCGCAAGGCACTGTTCTCGAACAGGTACACATGCGAGTCGTCGAGCAGCTTCAAGAGCGCCACCGAGCCCTTGCCGGTCTCGAGGTAGTCGCTGCCCGACAACAGCATGCCCGGCCCCGCGTCGCGCAACTGGCCCAGCTGGTGCCCCGCGAACACACGCCCCGACACCGTCTGGATCTGCGCCACCGAACGCGCCGAACGACGCTCGACGAAGGCGACGTAGATCGCGTCCTTCTCGTCCGGGCGCGCCATCGGCACGACGGTCGACACGATGCTGCGCGCGATCCCGTTGGCGGCCAGGCGGTCGGCCACGAAGTTCGCGACTTCCAGGCCCTTGTCGCGCATCGACTTGTCATTGGGCACGCGCGCCGCGATGGTCACGGTCTGCAGCGATGGCAGCTTCAGGAGCTCCGCGGCGACGGCCTTGAGGCACACCTCGCCTTCGGGACCCTTGGCCGCATCGAGCGTCAGGCGGTCTCCGAAGCTCAGTGCGCCCTCGCCCATCTTGATGCCGCCGCACGGATTCGAGGCGGCCTGCGCCGCGCCCGAGAGCAGCAGCGTCAGCGCGAGCCCAACCACACCAATGACAGTTCGTTCGGTCTTCATGGTCGGCTCATTCCGGGATCGGCACAGGCACTCGGTCGAGCGGCTGCGGCGTGGTGTCGTTGTACTCGACGATCTCGAACTCGACGCGACGGTTGTTCGCGCGCCCCTTGGGCGTTTTATTGTTGTCGATCGGCTCGTCTTCGCCAACACCCAACGCTTCGAGGCGGTCCCCTGCGACCCCCTTCTCGCTCAAGTAGGAAGCCACCGAGGCGGCCCGATCCGAACTTAACCGCTTATTGAACTCGCCCGCTCCGACGTCGTCGGTGTGACCCTCGATGCGCAGCCGCTTGATGTCGTCGCGTGCCACCAGCAGCGTGGCGATCGCGTCGAGCAGCGCGAAGCTGCGCTCCTGGATCGTCGCCTTGCCGGTGTCGAAGTAGATCTTGTCAGTGATCGTGATCTGGCGCGCCAGGTCGTCGATGCGCACGGGGCCGGTCGGCACGTCGGGGCAACCATCGTCGTCCTCGAAGCCGTTCTTCACCTCGGCGAGCGTCGGGCAGCGGTCGGCGATGTCGGGCACCCCGTCGGTGTCGTTGTCGGGCTCGGGGCAGCCGTCGCCGTCCTGGTAGCCGTCGAAGTCCTCGGCCAGGTCGGGGCAATGGTCGTAGGCGTTGGGGATGCTGTCGCCGTCGTCGTCGCGCGACAAGGCGTCCGGGTCCTCCTTGCCGTCGAGGCTCGTGTTGAACGCGAGCGCCACGTCCGGGCAACCGTCCGTGTCCTCCCACTTGTTCGGGGTCTCGGGCTCGTTCGGGCACATGTCGGCCTCGTCCGGGATGTTGTCCCTGTCGTTGTCCAGGTCGGCGCAGGCGTCATTGTCCTGAAAGCCGTCGAGGTCTTCTTCGCCATACGGGCAATCGCGGTAGCCGCCGTAGCGGATGCCGAGCACAGCGCGCACATCGGGCGAGCCGTAGCCGCGCGTGAGGCCGGCGCCGGCCGCGGCATACACCGCGAGGTCTTTCACGCCGCGCCACTCGAGGCCGCCCAGGAACTCGAACGGCGGATCCTCCTGCTTCTGGTCTGGCAGCTCGAACGAGCCTGCGAACGAGGTCAGCACCGAGAAGAGCTGGTCGCCCAGGAAGAACGACAGCTTCATGCCGAGGCCCCAGGTCAGCTCGCCACCGAGTTGCAAGCCACCCGACGGGGTCGTGTCGCGAAAGCGGCCACCGGTGTTCAGCGTCAGGCGGAAGTAGTAGGCCGGGTTCCAATCGAGCACGATGCGCGGCTCGACCGACAGGCTGCCGAAGCCCGCGAAGCTCTGCCCGGTCGGGAACGACAGCGGCACCGCGAGCGCCAGCGCGAACTGGCGGCCGCCGTCGACGATCTTGACCTTGGGCGTGAAGCGCAGGTCGCCCAGCTGAAAGCCATCGGGCGCGGCCACCCCGGGGTAGAGGAGGGAGTAGGACGGGCCGGTCTTCTGCGAGACGACCAGCGGCAACGCGATGCCGAGCTCGAGCCGCTCCCAGAGGCCGAACGAGCCGGACAGGTTGACCGTGTCCTGGCCGTCGACGATGCCCGACTTGAAGCCCGTCCCTTTGCGATCGGTGAGGAGCACGACGTTGGCATGGTCATAGACCATGTTGAGCGTGAAGCCCGTGTGCGGGGCCATGAAGCCACCGAGCAGGTGCAGGTAGTCCGAGGCGCCACCGCCTGGCCGGAACTGTTGCACATCGATACCGCCGTCGGGCGGTGCGGCCTCGACGGTCGCCAGTGACGATAGGGTCACAGCGCCGGTGACCGAGAGCAGGAGCAGGTTACGGTTCAAAGCGAACAAGGAGACACCCCGTTCCGAGTCGTTGGTCGCAGGTTGATACACCGATTCGTTGCAGCGCGCGACAAACCTCGGGCGACGCCTGTCAAGACGCGCGAGCGGTGGTTCGCGACGTCGGTCCAGCCTCACAGGAGGAGGGCATCGGGCCCTCGTGTGATGCGGTCGGTGGGGCATCGCAGCAGCGTCGAGGTTACAAGGCGAGCGCCTCGCCCCGGGCGCTGGCGTCACCTGTGCAACGTGACTTTGCATCCCAGCGAGGCTCGACCCGCAAGGCCAGAAGCGGCCAAAGGAACAATACATTGGAGATGTCGTTGCGTGAGTACACCCCGGATGACCTGCGGCACGGCCGATTCCTGCGTCACTTCATGGGGCTCGAGGCGAGTGCGTCGTTCGAAGACACCCAGGAGATTCTGGCGCTACCGGCCGACGCCGTCACTCGGCCGAAGACCCGCGAGACCGTGCGCCCCAAGTGCATTCAACCGACCGCCCACTGAATCTCGTTGCTTCGCGTCTCGCCGTGAGGAGGCCCTTGGCTCAGGGCGCGATCCGAAAGAGGACGCACCACGGAGACACGGAGATCACGGAAGCAGGGTCAGACAGAGGCCAACCCCCCCGGCCGCACCGCGGCTTGACAGCAACAGCAATATCGCGCCGCTCGCGTACAGGCCGACGCTCTAGACCCCGGTGCCCTGGGCGGCCCGGTCGTGGTAGCGTGCCGTGCCGCTCGGATTCTATCCGACGCGCACGACTCCGACCTACCGTCACAGCGAGGCCCCCATGAGCGATGCCTGGGAGCGGCGCTTGAAGCTGCTCGCGTACCTGATGCGGCGAGGCTTCGCGCAGACCGCGGACGCGGCGCGTTATCTGGAGGTCGAGCGGCGCATCGCGCGCGCCGACTTCAAGGCGCTTTCCGAAAACGGCGTGCCGCTGACCGTGGAGCCCGAGGACGACACGCACGACCTCGAGCGCACGTGGAACCTCGAGAACTCGTGGCGCCTCACCGGGCTCGAGGTGAAGCGGTCCGAGCGGCTGGCGCTGCTGCTCGGCAAGGAGGTCCTGGAGCCGTTGCTCGGCGCGAGTGACGTTGGCTCCGCGATGCAGAAGCTCGAGCACGAGCTCGCGGCATTCGCGGGTGGGGTCGAGACCTCCGACGAGGACCTGTTGCGGCGCTTCCACCTCGTGCAGGAGCCGTCCAAGTCCTACGATGACCGCGGCCCGCTCGTGACCGAGCTGGTCGATGCGATCACCTTTTCGTACCGCGTGACGCTCGACTATCGCCTGCCGCAGTCCGCGACGACCCGCAAGCACGCGCGCGTGCGGCCGCTGACGCTGGCGATCTATCGGCGCGGGCTCTACGTCTTCGTCATCTTCGACAACGACAAGATCGGCCCCTTGTCGGTCGACCGCATGGAGCACCTCGAGCCGCACGTGGAAGACGGCTTCGACTACCCGATCCGCAGCAAGTGGGACCCGGCGGTGCACCTGCGCAAGCGCTTTGGCCTCTACACCGGCAAGGGTCGCCCCGAGCAGGTGCGCCTGCGCTTTCCGGCGCAGTCGAAGGCCTACGCGCTGGAACGGCAGTGGATGCTCGACCAGGCGATCGAGGAACGCCCAGACGGCGGCGTCGACCTCGTGTTCGAGGCGGAAGGGCAGGAGCTGCCCTATCGGGTGCTGGAGTGGGGCGGCTTCTGTGAAGTCATCGAGCCGGCCTCGCTGCGGGCCAAAGTGCTCGAGCTCGCGCAGGCGATCGTCTTGCGCCACCAGCCGTCCTGAGCATCGCGGTCGACATCGGCGACCCGCCAAGGACCCGCGAGACCGAACGCCCCAAGCCACTCGGCCTCCGACCGCGCACGACGTCGCGCGCCTCCATCTGCCGTAGACGAACTCGCCTCGCAGGCAGAGGCTACACGGTCCTGCTCGGCCGCTTCCCAGGCGCCATCGTGGCCACCATAACGGCATCGCGTGGGTCACCGAGGCGCCGCTCGACGAGGAGGAAGCGCGCTACGGCGACTTCGCCACGCGAGTCGAGGACTACCTCGAGCCCGCGGATCCGACGCGCGCCGTGGCCGGGCCGGTGCGCGAGAACGTCACGTTGTGGGGCGGCGCCAAGAAGGCGGTGACCGAGGCCCGCGCGGTCGAGGGGCGCGCGAAGACCGACTTCGAGACGAGCCATGAGCGCTTCGAGCGCACCATGGAGCGCATCTACGGCCGCCTGCTCGAGAAGTACGGCAAGAAGAAGGCCGAGCGGTTCTTCCCGCGCCGCCGTCGTGGCGGTGAGCCCGAGCCCGACGACGGTGCGGGCGGCGGTGGCACGCCGAGCTGAACGGCCCTAAGAATGTTGGGGGCTCGACCCTTCGGCCCGCCGCGAAACTACCCGATCGCTGCGCCAAGGAAGTCACGGTGATCCGATGAGCGCCATGAGGGCGTCGACGTCGAGCTTGGCCGCCGCGTCCGCACCCTCGAGCAGGTCCGCGGCGAGCTCGCGCTTGCTGCGGTGCAGCGCCATGATGCGCTCCTCGACCGAGGCGCGCACGATGAGCCGCACCACGGTCACCGGCCGTTCCTGTCCGATGCGATAGATCCGATCGGAGGCCTGGTCCTCGACCGCCGGGTTCCACCATGGGTCGAGGTGAATCACGAAGTCGGCACCTGTCAGATTGAGACCGGTGCCGCCGGCCCGTAGACTGATGAGGAAGAGCTCGCCCTCACCGGCCTGAAAGGCGCGCACACGGTCCTGTCGCTGCCGCTGTGGCGTGCCACCGTCGAGATATTGATACGATATTGCCTGCGCGTCGAGCCACTCTCGCACGACCTGCAGGTGATCGACGAACTGACTGTAGATGAGCGCGCGATGGCCGCCGTCGCGAAGCTCGCTGACCAGCTCTGCCAGTGCCAGCAGCTTGGCTGAACTGCCCAGGCTTATCCCGGCGGCCAGCGCGTCACCCTCCGACAGGACCAGGCGCGGGTGGCAACAGGCACGTCGCAAGCGGGTGATCTCCGCCAGCACCCGGAGCCGCCGCTGTCCGCTCGGCTCAGCCGCGTGCGAGGCGAGCGAGGCGAGCGCCCGTTGCCGCAACGCTTCGTAGAGCGCAGCCTCCTCGCTGCCGAGGTCCACGCGCACCACCATCTCCGTGCGTTCGGGGAGCTCGTCGAGCACCTCCGCCTTCGTGCGCCGCAACAACAGTGGCCGCACGAGCTGCTTCAACGCCGCGCGCGCGGTCGCGTCCCGGGCCTCGCTGATGGGGCGCGCAAATCGCTCCGAGAAGCTGGCGCGCGTCCCGAGCAGGCCCGGCACCAGGAATTGGAACAGGCTCCACAAGTCGTCGAGTCGATTCTCGATCGGCGTGCCGGTCAGCGCCACGCGAAATCCCGCGCGCAGCCCGAACGCGGCCTTCGCGCGCAGCGTATCCGGATTCTTGATCGCCTGCGCCTCGTCGATGACGACCGTCTCCCACTCCCGCCCAGCGAGCAGCTCCGCCTCGCTCTGAAGGAGGCCATGACTGACCAGCAGCACATCGAACGGCCCTGCCTCCGCTATCGCACGCGCTCGGTCCCCGCTGCCGAACACCTCGCAGCGCAGGGTCGGCGCAAAGCGCGCGGCTTCGTCGAGCCAGCCCCCGATGACCGACGTCGGGCACACGACGAGCTGCGGCCCAGTGGCGCCGCGATGCACGAGCAACGCGAGACTCTGGAGCGTCTTGCCAAGCCCCATGTCGTCGGCCAGGCACGCCCCGGCGCCGAGTCGCGCGAGCCGCGCCAGCCAACGAAACCCATCGTGCTGATAGTCGCGCAGGGTGGCCTTGAGCGTCGTCGGCAGGCTCGGCTCGAACTGTGCCACCTCGTGGCGCGCGGCCACCGCCTTACGCCAGAGTGGGGAGGCTGTGAGGCTGCCCGCCTCCTCCGCCATCGGCTCGAGCGCCGACCCGGCCCAGGGATGCAACGCCAGTCGCCCCCCGCGTTTCTGGGCGTGCGTGAGCTTTGCAAGCGACGCGAGCTGGTCACGGAACCGCTCGGTCAGGGCGACGAAGCGGCCCGGCGACAGCGCGACGAAGCGATGGGGCGAGTCCGCGACGAGTCGCAGGAGCTCGCCGAGCTCGAGCACGCGATCGACTTCTACCGAGAGCTCGCCCGAGAGCTCGAACCAGCCGCCCGAGCCAGCATCGATCTTCAAGCGCAAGGCCTGCGCATCGGCCGTGCCGACCACCTGGATGGGCTTACCGGCGGGCCACTCTACGACGATGCTCGGGCCGAGGGCCGAGAGCTCCAGCAAGAGCTCGCAGCTCGAGGCCGAGCTCTCGAGCTGCCAGTCCCCGCTCGCGCCGACCTCCCCTGCGAACAATGTCGGACAGGCTCCAAGGATCGCATCGATGCGCGCGAGCTCCTCGGCCAGATCGCGTTGCGCAACGACCGTGTGCCCGCTGCGTAGGACAGTCACCGTGCTCGCACCTTGCCCCGGCGTCAGCGCAGGTCCGTCCGGGCCGAGAGGGCGCACCCGGACCCGCACGATCATCCCGTCGCCCTGAGGTGTGAGTTGAATCACCGGCCGCATATCCGGTGGCACCTGCTCGCCGCCGACGTTCGCCCCGATATCGCTGTGGACCGCGACAACGCCCGTCACCGCCGCGACGATACGCTCGATTCGCGCCGCTTCGCTGACCGGCACCCGCAGGCCCTTGCCAAGGATCTCGCCGAGGCGTTGGTGGACGTCGCGCGCCGTGATGCGGGTCACCTCATGGGGACCCGTTTTGTGCAGGGAGCCGCCGACGCGATGCACCTGCGGCTCGATCCGGATGACGAGCTCGCGACCGTCCGAGACGACGTGAAGGCTTGGCTCGCTCTCGCGAAACGAGAGGTGTTGGAAACCGCCATCGTCCCAGAACACACAGGGGTGGGCCGCGAGGGCAGCGAACGCCGCACCACCATCGAAGCTATAGGAGACGTTCCGATAGCCACTCGAGAAGCTGACATCTTCTTCGATGAAACGGCACACGCTCTTGTCGGCCGGCGTCATCGGCTCGTAGGAAGGACGGGTCCCGTGGAGGCGCTCGAGGGCCACTCTACGACCCTTGGTCCAATTGCCGCGCGCGTCACAGCGCTGCTCGCGGGGATGGGCGTCCAGGCCGAACCGCGCTGGATCGAGCATCCAGACAAGGCGCGTGTCGGCCGGCTTCGCTACGGGAGTGGGCGCTTTTGCGGTGGGCGTCACCTTGACGCTGGCGACCGACTTCTCCAGGCGCTGCAGCTTGCGCTCCCAAGGGGGTGCGACCGTGAACAGCCCACGCAGCGCCGTGCTCGACTCGAGCACGGCGACAAGCCATTGGAGGCCAGCCGCCGCGGCGAGGTCGCGCGAGGTCTTGCTTTGCAGTGAATCGAGCGCCTCGAGAGACTCATTGGGACAAAGTGCCAGCAGGAGTCTGACACAGACGGACATCCAGGCGCTCGCCTCGCGCGTCTGGTACGAGTAAGCGACCCTCGGCAGAAAGTGGCGCTCCAACTCCCCGACGCGAAGGAAGTGCGCGAGCGCTTCGAGGGATAGGACACAGGCCGCGAGCACGCTACCCGGCTCATCCCCGCCGCGCACGCCCGCAACCAGCCCGTCGCGGGAGGCTCGTTTGGCGAGTCGCACGATGGTACAGACGACGACTTCGGGTCCTGCCGCCGCGCTGTCCAAGGCGCGCTCGGCGAGCTCGCTGGCCGCCGCGAAGTCACCGCTAGCGACGGCTATCCAGGCCGCGAGTGCGCTGCGCCCTGGCTCATCCGGGTGTTGCTCGAGCACGCGCCGAGCGTCGTCGAAGCGCGCGCGCAAGATGAGTTGGCGGGCGAGCTCGTGGGCGACGAACGCGGGCGGTACGTGGTTGGCGACCGCGACCTCGAGCTCGCGCAGGAGCTCGTTGCCCTGGGAAATGTCTCTGCGTGCGATGCGCAAGAGGTCGGCCAGGACCATCGCGAACACCTCGGGAGTGCCGCGGATGTGCTCGAGCGCGGCCGCGGGCAGGTCTACGAAGTAGCCCTGTCCAAAGCCATAGCGGTCATTCACGCGCGCCCAGTCGAGCGCGCCCGAGAGCGCGCCGCGGTCGCGATCGAGCAGCGCCAGATTGACCTCGCGGCGGATTCGGTCCTTGTGCCCGGCTGCAAGTGGCGCGCGCCTGCGGAGGACGTCGATGGCCCTGGCGAATCCCGCGCGCGGCAGCGACAACAGGATCGACCAGGTGAGTTCGGTCGTGCTGTGAGCGTAGCCTTCGTAGCGAATGAGCCCGCGTTTGGTCATCGCCGCGAAACACTCGTCCAGGCTCTCGTTGTTGAAGGCCCGTCCGGACGCGCGGCGAACGCCGAGCTCCGTCAAGCACGGAAGGATATGGCTCCGTGCCATACCCACGCTCGCCAGCGAGAGGAGCACCGCGAGCGCATGTTCATCCGACGACATCAACGGAAGCGAGGCGATCGTAGTGGGCGTCTTCAAAGTCTTCAAACTCAGCACCTGAGAGAGTCGGGCGGCGTCGCTGTCCGCGCGCCGCGTGATACGATGCTCGGCCTGGGTCAGGCCGGCGGCGGCGAGCATCGCGCGATTCGGGCCGCTGAGGAACACCTGCTTTTGGAGCGGACGTCGGCGGCTCTGGCTTAAACAGGCCGCTTGACGAGTGGGCTCTGATGGCCGTCATCGAAGACGACTTCGGCCTCGGGCCAGCGCACGGCGGCGAGGTGCGTCGCGAAGGGATCGATCTTGCGGGCACGCTCGCGGTAGCGACCGCCCACCGAGAAGTCGACGCAGTAGACGTTGTCGCGGGCGCCTTGCCAGGCGTCATAGCGCGCGCCGTCGAACATGTCGGGCTTGCCATCGCTGACGCTTGCTGGTTTGGGGTCGTCACTGCGCGTGTCGCCGACCAGGCGCCAGTAGTGGCCGATGATGACCGGCACGTCGTCCTCATACTCGTTCCACCAACGCACGCGGTCGCACATGCGCCACTTGCCGCCCGCCCAGAACGGTGTGTCGGTCACCCGTTCGATGCCCGACGTGATGATGCGCAGGGGGTTGCTCATCTGGAAGTGCTCGTCCTTGCGGCCGACATGGCGCAAGAGCGGCACCGGCCGGTGCTTGTCGAAGAGTGCCTCCAGATGGGCGGCCCGCTCGGCCTCGGCCAGGGCGCCGAGTCCCTGCGCCTCGAAGTCGGCGCGCGACCGCTTCACGTAGGCGTTGAAGACCTCGAGCGACGTCTGGTCGCCAGCCTCCCTCAGGGCGGCGATCGACGGCGTGTGCCAGGCGGCGTGCGTCACGCGCAGGTCGTCGCGCTCGAGCGCGAGTGGCAGCGTCAGGAAAAACGCCGCCCACTCCTGCCGCTTCGCCACGGGTGCCGGGCGGCTGGCCGCGAAGTCGCCGCGCTGCTCGCTATGGTCGGGGTCGATGAACCAGCGATTGCCCTCCTTCGAGGCGTTGCGCAGGAGGTTCAGCTCGTGGTTGCCGAGCACACACTGCGCCAGGCCCCGCGAGACGAGACGCTGCACCCGCTCGATGACGGCCGGGCTGTCGGGGCCGCGGTCGCAGAGGTCACCCAGGAACACCAGCCGGCGCCCGTCGGGATGGACACCATCGTCGTAGCCGAGCACGTCCGTCAGCGCGTCGAGTGCGTCGATCTCTCCATGGATGTCGCCCACGATATCGAGCGGGCCGGTGAACAGCGGAGCGATATGGCGGGCCATGGGGTCATCCTCGGTGGGGCACTCTGGTAAGGCATACGAGCAACTACCTGCGCGAGCCTCCGGCCTCTATCACGCGTTGACGTGCCCCCGCGAGTCCGCGAACGTGCCGGGCATGTCGCTGGCACTCTTCATCGTCGGGCTGGTTGCGCTCGCGCTCGCGTGGCACGTGCACCATCCGCTGCGCCGCCCTGGCGAGGCCGCGGCCGCGGTGTTCATGCTGGCCTGGCTCGGGGGCGAGCTGCCGCTGCATGCCGCGGGGCTGTTCTTGGCCGCGGGGGCGTGGCTCGTGGTCGGCGGCGCACTTGCCGCGCCGCTCGGTTGGGTGGGCCTCGCGCTATTGATCCTGGCCGGCCTCGGGCCCATTGCGTCCTGGCGGCAGGCGACGCGCGCGCGGGAGATGTTGGCGCATGCCCTGGGTGAGCCGCTAGCGGTCGACCTGTCGTTTTGGCGCTATCTGTTCCCGCTCCACTTCGCCGATCGCGAGGTCGTGCGGACGGGCAATCAGGTGCGCGCGGGCGAGCGTCTGAAGGCCGACCTGTATCGGCCGCGCACCCCGCGCGACGGGCCGCAACCGTTGCTCGTCTATGTGCACGGCGGCGGCTGGGTGCTCGGCTTCCGGCGTTGGCAGGGGCGCCTCCTCATCCGTCGCCTGGTGCGCACGGGCTGGGTGGCGGTCTCGATCCAGTATCGCCTGTCGCCCTGGGCGACCTGGCCCGATCACATCATCGACGTGAAGCGCGCGCTCGCGTGGGCCCGCCGCATGGCCCCGAGCTGGGGGGCCGACCCCGGCCGCATCGCGCTGTCCGGCAACTCGGCCGGTGGCCACCTCGCTACCTTGGCGGCGCTCTCGCCCGACGTGGCCGCCTGGCAACCCGGCTTCGAGAAGGACGACACGCGCGTCCAGGCGCTCGTGTCCTGGTATGGGATCTACGACCTCGTCGCCGCGGTCGATGGCTCGTCCGACTGGCATGGCGGCATCCGCCGGCTGTGGCGGCTGCTGGTCATGAAGCGCACGCTCGGCGCGGCCGCGGACGACTATAGAGCCGCTTCGCCGGCCAGCCACTTCGGCGAGCACGCGCCGCCGGCTCTGCTCATCCACGGCTCGCTCGACACGCTGGTGCCGGTCGCGAGCGCGCGCGCGTTCGCAAAGCTCTGCGCCGAGACCCTGCCCGAGCGCGTGACCTATCTCGAGATCCCCGGCGCCGAGCATTCCTTCGACGTGTTCACATCCCGCCGCGGCGCCTACGCGGTCGAGGCCGCGGCGCGTTGGCTGACCCGCGAACTCAGTCGCGAACGCATCGGAGACTGACGTCGATCAGAAGTTCTGGTCGCTTTTGCCGGTCGGGTTGGCAAGGCACGCCGTGAGCTTGGGCGTTGTCCTCCAACCACACTCGATGCCGTTGGGCTCGCAAAAGCCATAGTCGGAGTAGCAGTGGTCGGTCGCGCGCGCGAGGCAGATCGAGAACGGCGGCGAGGCGCCGTCGTTGGCGCAGATCTCACCGCCGCAGCCACCGATCTGGCAGCCACGTGCTACCTTGCACTCGCCCGGCGTGCCGAAGCCCGCGCCCATCTGCTTGCGGAAGCAGTCGTTGCCGTAGGTGATGCCGTCGCAGCCGCAGACCGGCTCGTACTGCTCGGTGCAGACGTCGGGCTTCTGCTCGCAGAAGCCGGTGCCATCGGCCATGCCGCAGAGCTCGGTCGGGAACTGGCAGACATAGCCCTCGGGGCAGGCGCCCGTGCGACCGCCGCAGACCTGACCCAGCGCGCTCGCCCCGAGGTAGCGCACGAAGAACTGCGATGCGATCAGCGTCTTGGCCGAGCCACCGAGGCCAGTGACCGTCTTGAGCCTGCCGGCGACGATGATGTTCGTGTCGCGCATCGTCTCCCAGGCGGCGTCGATCTGGTCGTCGCTGGCGCCGGTCTTGCTGAAGTCAACGCCGGCCACGCGCAACAGCGGGCTGGCATTGCGGTTCGAGCGCACCAGCTCGGTGCCGACGCACGGCGACGTGATGCACATGATCCCGAGGTCGTGGGCGCGATAGAAGATACCGGTCGGCTTGACCTCGGTCGCGGCGCGATAGGCCTCGGTCACGGCCAGGACCGCGATCTCGGGGAACTCGGGGTAGAAGCCCTTCTTCAGCTCGCCGCGCACAACCAGGAGGTCCGAACGCGCCTCGTTCTGGAGCTGGATCGCCTCTTCACCGCTGGCGATGGCCGAGAAGTCGTACTGTGCGACGTAGCACTGCTTCTGCCAGGTGCCGTCGATGCACTTGATCTTCGCCTGGTTCATGCGACCGACGAACAGGCCACCGCAGATGGGCGACATGCAGCGACGTGTGTCGTTGGCGGTCATCTCGAAGAACGTCCAGTTGTCGTAGTCGACGCCGTCCGCCTTGCCGGCGTCGAAGGCGACGGGCTCTTCCAGCGTGTCCGTTTCGACTGATGGGCTGTCGGCGCAGGCGCCGAGCGCCAGGGCCACGAAGGCAACGAGGGAAGTTCCGATGAGGTGCGTACGCTGGGTCATGAGCGACATGTGCTGGTCTCCGTCTAGGGGCGCGCGCTCGTATCAAGAACGCAAACCCCGACGCAAGAACGATCCACCACGCTTGTCGAGAAAAGGATGACCGACCGGTCAGGTCCGGGCCAGCCAGCGCGCCGCCCGCTCGCGCACCCGCTCCGGATGACCGTGCTCGCGTTCGGCGGCGAGGTCGATCGCGTCCTGCGTCTCGGGTGCGTTCGGGAAGTGCTGGGTGAGCTGCAGCAGGATCTGGTCGACGTCGGCGCTCGAGTGCGCGCGATCGACCTTCGTGAGGAGCTCCCCCGGGGCGAACTTTCGCAGCGCTCGCAGCGCGGCGACGGTCGGCAGGCGGTTGGCGATCGACACGAGGTTCTCGCCTAGACCCGGCTCACGCGGGACGGCGCCGCGCACCCGGTCCTTGCCATCGATCGTCAGCGACAGCTCCGCGATGCGGGACTTCAGCGCCGCTGGGGCATGCCGCTCGACGAGTTCCTTATAAGGGATGATCGCAGGCTCGAGCTGGACCTCGAAGGCGACCTCGAAATGGCCGAGCGTGAGGGTGACCGGCAGGCCTTCGTAGCTGCCCGTGCCGTGCTCGGAGTCGGTCGCCTTGGCGCCATCGAGGAAGCCCGCGAGCTCGTTTTCGAGCGCGCCGCGACCCTGCTCACGGGCGGCGTTCTGCGCGCCCCGGATGAGCCCGAGCCCCAGCAGGACGGCCGCGGTGGAGATCAAGAATGCTGCGAGGACCATGGGTTGCGCTCCAAAGATTGCGACCCAGGTCTATAGCGTGGAGCGCTACGAGCGACAACAGGTTCGCGATGCGACGTGGACGCGAGGTAAACGCGAGGTAAACGCGAGGTAAACGCGAGTTAGACGCAGCGTGGATTGCGCCAGCGCGCCGCCTCGTGAGAGGCTGCACACGCCTGTTACGGAGAGACACCTCATGCATCTGGCCCGCCTCGCCCCGGCCCTCGTATTGCTTGTCACGCTCGCGCCGCTCGCGTCCCGCGCCACCGAGCCGCTGCCGCCGACCCCGAAAGAGCAGCTCTTCTACCAGAACCTCGTGGCCCTCCGGCTGAACCCGCTCGGCCTCCAGAACCAGTTCGACCTGGACTGGCGCCATCGCCTGTACGACCCCGGCGATTCGGTCGTGATGTCCCAGAACTACTGGTCGATCGGCGTCTCACCGCTCCTCACACCCGCGCTCATGCGTCTGGGCGTGGCCGCCAAGTTCCAGCCTCTGGCGATCCTGAAGCTCGAGGTGAAGTGGGAGTACCTCAACTACTTCGGAAACTTCGACCTCCTCCAGTCGTACAAGACGGCCAACGCGGAGTTCTCCGACACGGACATCGCCGCTGGTGGTGACGCGGGCAACAACTACCCGACCGACGGCTGGCAGCTCACCCTCGATGGCGAGGTGCGCGCCAAGGTCGGCCCCGTGATCGTGCGCAATCGCTTCAAGGCCGGCTACGTCGAGGTCGCCCTGCGAAACAACGACAAGGTCTTCTACGACCCGTTCTTCGATCTCCTGCTGCCCGGAAAGGGCTGGTTCTTCACCAACGACCTCGACCTGCTCTTCCAGCTCTCGAAACACCTGATCGTCGGCGTGCGCTACGCCTTCATGGACGTGCAATACCCCGACGACGCCTTCCTCCCGGGGGAGTCCACCGACACCAGCAGCGCGCCGACGCAGCGCCTCGGACCGCTCGTCGCGTACACGTTCAATGACGAGCCCGGCGCCTCGTTCAACAAGCCGACGATCCTGCTGCTCGTGAACTGGCACCTGCAGCATCGCTGGCGCACGGGCCAGGACGTGAGCCAGGCCTTCCCGTCCATCGTGCTTGGCTTCGCCTTCTCGGGCGATCTCATCGACTGGCGCGGCGAGAAGTAACGCGCTGGAGGTCGCGCGCGAACGCGGCGACCCGTCCCGCGGCGGTGCTGCTGATTGCTGCTGAGGGTCCCGAGTCACGGGATGACGGTGCGCGTTTCGGTCGCTGCGGGGTCGCCCGGCGCGACGGGTCCACGCTCGGTGACGGGCTCGGAGCCAGCGCGGAAGCCGCTTCCATTGGCCGCGAGCACGTCCACCCCACACGACGGCATGTTGCCCATGTTCAAGCGCACGTAGTGTAACGCGATATCCCCGCGCGGCGTTGCGCTGATGCGGTGGAGTTCGCAGCGCTCACCTGGGCGCGGGTATCCAAGGACGATCGAACGATCGACATCGCTGCCGTCGATGTTGGCGGCGATGATCGCACTCCGGCCATCGACGATTGCCGCGGTGACGAGGCGACCCTGTGCATCGACGACGAGACCGGCGGCGCGGCTCGGGCGCATGACGACGGTGCGGCGATCGAGATCGTCGACCGGCGCAATAGATTGGCACTCTGCTTGCGCCCTGCCGCCGCGAGATAGCCGACCTCGTCCGCGACCGTCTGGATCTTCAGCGTGTCGAGCACCAGCCCGAGCCGCCTGCAGATCCATCTCCGCCTCCTCGATGAGCTCGGCCGCGAACTTCTCCTTGTCCTGGTTCACCTGCTCGGGCGTGAGCCGCGCCAGCACGCCGCGCAGATTGCCCTCGAGCGTCTCGCGCGCGAGCCGCCGGATGTCCTCGTTCGACTTCCCGAGGAGCCGCTCGACCGCGTTGTCCAACCCCGGCGGGTCGCCGTCGATCTTGATATTGGCCACCCCGTGCACGTTGATCGGCACGCCGTCGGCCGTGTAGGCCCCGGACACCGACACGTCGACCGACATGTTCGTCAGGTCCGGTCCACCACCTCGAGCATCGGAATGCGCAACCCGCGCCCGCCGCGCACCGCGCGATAGCCGACACGCGCGTCTTCGCGCTTGGTCGGTCCCGAGAAGATGACGACCTCGGACGGCTGGCAGATCACCACCAGCCGCTTCACCGACAGGAGGATGATGACCAGCGCCAACACGCTATCCCCAACATCACCGCGAGCACGCTCATGGCTTCACCCCTCCCGTGCCGGCGTTCGTGGCCGACAGGATCTGCGTCACGTCGATACCGACGGTGTCCTTGATGCGCGCCAGGATCTCGGTCACCACCTGCGGGAACGACCCGACATAGCGCGCCAGCGCCTCGCCATTGCCGGCATCGATGAGCGACACATGCTCGACCGTCGGGTTCTGCGTCACGCTCGCCACGTCGGCCAGGATCTGATCGATCTGCTGCACCAGGAACACCTCGCGCGCGCGCGCCCCAGCCGTCGTCCACGCCCCGTATAGCGCCGCCAGCGCGTCGCCCTGCGCGCGCCCGAGTTCGGCCTTGATCGCCGCATCACCGGCCGCCCTCAGGGCCTGCGCCTCGCCCTCGCGCAGGGCCGGGATGACCTGCTCGGCCTCGAGCCGCAGCGCCTCGAGATCCTTTCTCACCGTCTGCAGCTTCACCTCGGCCATCGCCCGCGCCTCGCGCGCCGCGGCCAGCGTCCGCTCCTCCTCCGACCTGGCGCGCGACTCGAACTCGGCCCGCACCAGCGCGAGCTGCGCCTCCTTCTCGGCGATGGCCGCGCCCGCCCGCTCTGTCGCGACCTGCCCACGCGTCATCGCCGCCGCGATCGCCTGCTCGGCCTCGCGCGTCGCGTTGCTCTCGGCGATCTCGGCATCGCGCAGCACCTCGGCGATGCGCACGCGGCTGATCGAATCGAGGTAGCGCACCTCGTCGGTGACGTGCTGGATCTTGAACGTGTCGACCTGCAGCCCGAGCCGCCCGAGGTCGTCGGCGACCTCATTGCGCAGCGTCTCCGACAGCTTCTGCCGGTCGTGGTTGATCTCTTCGGGTGTCAATTGATTGCGCGAGCACGCCGCGCAGCGTGCCCTCGAGCGTGTCCTTGGCGACCTTCAGAATCTCGGCTGGCGACTTCCCGAGGAAGCGCTCGATGGCATGATGCACGGTCGGCTCGTCGAGCGAGATCTTCACGTTGGCAACCGCGTCGACATTCAGCGGGATATTGCCCTGCGCATAGGCGCCGCGAATGCTGATATCGATGGGCATCGTCGTGATATCCATCTTGTCGACGCGCTCGATGATCGGCCAACGGCTGGCCCGCCCACCGGCGATGTAGCGCCAGCCAACCTCGCCCCCGCCCGGCAGGCGGTGTTTCCGGCCCGAGAAGATGAGCAGCTCGTTGGGCCGGCCGACCTTCAAGAAGCTCTTCACAAAGATGATCGTGACGAAGATCGTGAGGATGATGGCGCCGCTCCAGATCCCGACTGTCTTCAACAGGTCGAGTGTCTCGGCACCGTGGGCTCTCGAAGGTGCGCGTGACGACCAGCGGGCGTCAGCGCGACCTCATGGTGGCCGTGCACACCGCCCCCCCGCCATGCCCGAGATGTCCCATCAGTGCCATTGATGGTGCCATCGATGGTGCCATCGATGGTGCCATCAATGGGTGCCATCAATGGTGCCATCCATGGTGCCATCCATGTCTCTTCCGTGGCCCGAGACGATCGAGAGCCCGACGAAGACGCCGCCCACGATGAGGCAGATGCGATAAGCGGCAAGCACGGCGGCATGATCTGCCGTTGCCGCCGCACGTGAAGGCGCGCCGCGGATTCCGCGCGCACCGACGAGTCTAAGGTTTTGTGCAGGCGAGCAACTGCCGCAAGGGCAGGCCCGAGGTCGCGGGCCCGCTGAGCAGCGTCGCGTCGTGCAGGCCCGGGGCAGCGCCGTCCTGATTGGGACCGTTGGCGGCGGCGATGTTCTTCCGGGTGAGCGTGAGCTCGAGCTTCACGTTGTGGCGATGGCTCCGGTCTTCGCGATCGGCGAGCGGGTTGCCGACCGTCAGGCGCACGTCGCCGCCGGTCGCGGCACCAATGATGAGGCGACCGCGGGCGAGCTCGAGCGGGTTCCAACCGATGGGGCAGGTCGCGTCGCTCGCGAACAGGACGATCCCCGGTGGCGCGGTGTCGGCCGTAGGCGCGGGCACGGCGGGCTCGAGGGCGAGGCACTGGAGCTCGGCGCGCCACGGAAACGTGGTCGCGTCGCTCGTAGACGGGGGCCCCGACAGGACGTCGATGAGCGGGTCCGAGGACGACGCGAAGTCGGCCGAGCAGCACCCGCTCGCGAGTGCCACACCGTGGCTGTCGATGGCAAATGAGCCGTTCACGACGTGGCTGTGCGTGGGGCGCGTCGCGAGCCCGGGCGAGGCCCCAAAGGTGGCGCCCGCGGTGGCACCGGCCGGCACGCCGACGAGCAGGCGTTGGGCGCCTTCGTCGCTTGCGACCCAATCCGCGCCACATCCAAAGGCCTGGTCGGCGAACACGAAGACGCCGGTCGGCGCGACGCCGAGCACGTGGTCCGAGGTCTTGCGACAGGCGAGCAGCTGTACATACGGAAGCCCGAGTGCAGTGGCCTCCGACATGCCGCTGAACGCGACCGTGCCCGGCGCCGCGAGGCCGTTGCCGCCGCCTGCGATGCCGACGAAGCGCTGGGCGCCGATGGCGACCGTGCCCGTTACGGTGTGGCTGTGCGTTGGCGACGCGCCGCTGAGGTAGGGCGTGCCGTCTTCGAAGACGCCCTTGTCGGGGCCGAGCGGTCCAACAGGCACCAACGTGCGGCCGGTCGCGGCGGCATATTGCTCCCAGCCGGTCGGGCAACGCAGCGCATCGAACCACGCGATGCTGCCTTCGGGCAGGCCGTCGCCCTCGACGCACTGGATCGCCGCGTCCGCGTCGGGCGCTTCGGGTGCCGGTCGTGTGACCTCGCAGGCGCTGCCGGCGCCGCACGGGGTGCCGTTGGGAAGTGCTGCTTCGACGCAGCCGCGAGCGGCATCGCAGCCAAGGCTCATATGGCAGATCGACGACGCCTCGCACGGGCGAACGATGCCACCACCGCAGGTACCGAGCGTGCACTGCTCGTCGCTCGAGCACGGGTCGCCGTCGTTGCACGGTCCACCGGTCAGCGATGTGAGGCCGTTCGGGTTGATGTCAGGCGCGCAGATGCGGCACTCCGCGGGGCCGTGGCCTGTTGCGACGCAGGCGCCCGCGACCTTGCAGAAGCCGGCCTTGACGTTGTGCACGCACACCCCGTTGGTCCCGCATACGTCGTTGGTGCAATCGAGCAGGTCGTCACAGTCACCGCAGTCGATGGGCTTGGTATCTGCCTCGACTTCGCCCCTGCCCGCGTCCTCGTCCTCGTCCCCGTCCCCGCCCCCGCCCCCGCCCTCGCCCACGTCCTCGCCCCCGCCCTCGCCCACGCCCCCGTCCTCGTCCCCGCCCTCGCCCACGCCCACGTCCTCGCCCACGCTCTCGCCAAGCGCGTCGACCCCGTCTCCGCCGACCTCCTGCGCGAGACCGGCGCGGTCGTCACTCCCGCAAGCTCCGACCAGCACCGCGACCACCAAGGTGACACCGACGTCTTTCAGCACGAGGCCTCCACATGCCACTCTACATGCCACTCTACATGCCACTCTACATGCCACTCTACATGCCACTCTACATGCCACTCTACATGCCACTCTACATGCCACTCCGGCAGCCAATCAAACCACGATGTCCTCAGTCCTGGAAGCGCAGGTTCAGCTCGAGCCCGACGTCGCCCGAGTCGCCGCCGCGCGCGAGGATCGACAGGTAGCGCGTGAGCCGATACTCGAGCGAGCCCGCGTTCGCGTCTTCACCTTCATCGGGCGCCAGGTCGAGGTAGTAGTTCAGGATGAGGTTGTCGGCGAGGCGCTTTCCGGCTGTCAACCGCGAGTCGGTCGGGTCCGCGGAACGCGCCTCGATGCGCAAGACGTCGAGCGCCAGGCGCTGCTGGAAGTCGCGCGCGAACTGCAGCGTCGCCATGCCCATGACCGCCGTGAAGAGCTGCGCCGACACGGCGTCGCCGACCGCAGCGCCACCGCCCGCCGGCACACCGAGCGCCACGACCGAGAGGATGTTCGTCTCGTCCATCGCGGGCGTCGAGGTGAACTTCAAGCGCAGCTGGGTCGGGGTGCCGGTCACGCGCACGACCACCTCGGAATCGACCGTAGTGCTGAGACCGATCGACGACAGATCGATGTGCTCGATGTTGTAGCGTGCGGTGAAAAACAGCTGTGGATCCGACGTCATGTCGCCCGTGAACACCACCTTCGAGTCCTTGTCGACGGTGAAGTCTCGCCCGTAGAGCAGCACCCGTTCACTCGGCACATCGATCGTGCCGACCAGGCCGAGCTCGCCGCCGGCCGTCCGGATCCGCAGGTTGCCACTGGGATAAAGCAGGGCCCGCACCTCGCCGTAGAGCTGCGTCAGGCTCGGCTCGAGGCGGGTCGACTTCTTCGGGATGGCGACGTCGATGTCGATCAGGATGCTGGTCTTGTAGGGGTTGCGCTCGGGGCGGATCGGCGGCGGTACCGGCGGCCCGCGCACGATTGTCACATCCAATGGATTGCCGATAGGCCGCACCGTCTTCGACTTGAGCTTCGGTGCCAGTACGGCTTCTACCACGGTGACCTTGCCGCGCAGCTCGGGCTCGGCCATGGTGCCCGCCAGCTCCAACTGGCCGTCGACGCGCGCCTTCATGTCGTTTTTGTCGAGGCCCGGGAAGTCGCGCAATCCGATGCAGCCGCCGAGCGTCATGCGCTTCGGATCGAGTGACGCCAGCGAGCCCTTGAGTGCCACCGTCAGGTAGCCGTGCTCGCGCCAGTCGATGGGGTTTTCCTCGGCGGTTGGGGCCTTCGGCGGCGGCGAGGGCGGGGTGAAGCCGCAGCGCTCCAATGGCTCGACGGTGGTCTTGCGGCTCTCGTCGTAGAGCTCGCCGAGGGTGAGCGTCCAATCGGTGCCGTTGGCGAACTCGACCGTGACCGTCGCGAAGTCGTACTTCCAGCCGAGTGGCGCCACGACGAGCGGTTGGAACTGCGCGGTGAGGCTCTGCTCGAAGCGCGGCTGGCTGACCGTGCCGGAGATGAGCAGCTGCCCGCCGAGCTGCCCGCCCGAGATGCCGAGGATGTCACGGAACGACGACGCGAAGCCTTCGAGGCGGAACTCGTTGGCGACGATGCGGCCTTCGATGCCGATGTCGGAGACGACGAGCTTGCCACTGGGCGGGTTCATGAACTGCTTCAAACCCGCCTTGAGCGTCGCCTGGATGATCATCGTCGGCGGCACCGACCTCACGTCCTGGATCATCGCCATGTTGAGCTTGATGTCGTCGGGTCCGATCAGCACGGCGAGGCGCACGTCGTCGGCCGCGTTGCGCCGCACCACCGTCGAGTCGTTCATGGACGGCGGCTTCATGCCTTTGGGCGTGACAGTACGGATGCGGGTCGAGACGTTGGCAACGAGTCCCTGGGGCGATCCCTTGGCGCTGATGTCGAGCATCACGCGACCGTCGGGGAACATCTGCACGGCCAGGGCGCCGATGCTCTGGTTGAGCTCCCAGAAGTCGAACGACGGGATGTCGGCGCTGTGGATGTCGACGACAAGTGCCGGGTTCTCGAACAGTTTCAGCGCGGTCGAAGGCTCCATCAGCACCTTGCCGAGGTCGGGCACGGTGAGCGAGCCGTCGATCAGCGTTTCGCCGTTGGGGCGCGCCGCGGCGAAGTAGGCCTCGACGATGTCGTCATGGGTCCCGATGGTGAGGTTGAAGCCGACATCGACCGGGCTCGCTTCGGGCGACGTGAGCTCGGCCGTGCCTTCGATGACCGGGTGCCTTAGCGTGCCGGCGATGGTCAGGTCGAGCGAGGCCTCGAGGTCGGCGATGCTTTCGGGGGCGATGACGACGAGCGGGGTGTCGGCGATGACGAAGCGCGGCAGGTCGAGCTCTATCGAGAACTCCTTGGTCTCGAGCTCGTCACGCATCCACGCGATCGGGTCCGCCTTGCGAATGGCGCGCGCGATCCCGAAGGGCAGCTCGATGTCGATCTGCGCCTGAGTGCGCTCGGACCTGTCGGCCAGCACCATCCGGAACGCCGTCGTGTCGCCGCGCGCCGAGCCTTCGAGCACGAGACTGCCATCCTTCCAGCGCCCGATATCGAGCGGATAGCCGATGAACGTCGTGCGCAGGTTTGGATCGGCGGGCGTGCCGTCGACCAGGAGATCGAAGCGGAACTTGCCATCGAGGGTCTCGACCCCGGCCTTTTGGCGGAGCTGGTCGCCCGTCGGCGTGCCGGTCACCGACAATGCGTCGGCCCAGGCGAAGATCTCCGAGAGGTCCGACTCGTCGACCGACAGGGCGAGACGGATCTGCTCGTTGTCGCGCCAGGTCAGCCCGAATGGCGACAGCGACATGAACGCCGGCAGCGACGCCTCGAACGAGAGGTTGCCGCCTGCGTGCCATTGCAGCGCCGCCAGGACGTGCACGCCGAGCGCGTCGAGCTTCACGTCGATCTTGGCACCCGCGCCCTCGCGCTCGCCCCACTTCAGGTGGTCCAGCGCCAAGGCCGCGACCAGCGTCGGGCGCGCCAGCGTGCCGCTCAGGGCGAGCGTCATGCCGAGTTCGCCCCCGAGTTCTTCCGGGACGCCCTCGGGTGGCGGCAGGCCCGCCCAGCCAAACGCATCGGTCGTCAGCTTGACCCAGCTCGGGATCGACAACGCGTTACCCTCGATGCTCGCCTCGACCGCGCCATCGCTTGGCCGGAAGCGCCCCTTCACGACGAGTGAGCCAGCCGTCCGTGACGACCGGACGACCAGCTCGCCGAGCGTCACCCAGCCGTTGCTGCCGTAACGTGCATCCTTTAGGACGAGCACGTTCGTCAGCTCGCCGAGCCGCCCGAGCTGGAGTGAGTCGACGACGACCGACAGCCCGCGGCGACGACCGGGCAATGTGACGCTGCCTTCGAACTGCGCGACCAGGATCTCGGCCGGCTTGCCGTCAGGCCCTTTTTCACCCTTCTTGCCGCGCGTGGCGGATCCCCGATAGGTGATCTTGCCATCGGGCGTGGCGGTCGCGTCGATGTGCGCCTGGTCGATGCGCCGGCCCTCGGGCAAGACCACCCCACCGAGGTCGAGCCGCGCATCGCCCGCGAGTGCCAACGTCGCTGGGTCGAGCCGCAGGTCGAGGTCGACCGTTGCGAGGTCGACCTTCACCTCGGGCGCGGCGACGCCACTTACGCGGATGGCCCCCTGCACATCGACCGGCCCCGTCGGCCCGCGCGGCAACGCCACCAGCAGGTCGTCGAACGTCACGCGGTCGACCTTGCGTTGGCCCTGGCTGGGTCCTATCAAATCGCCCGAGACGCGTGCCGTGATAGGCCCGCCGATCGGCGCCCCGTCGGCGCCGGGTCCGATCCATGCGTCGACCAGCAGCTCGACGCTCTTGGCGCCGCCATCGATTCCGCCCCCGAGGAACAGCTTCACCCCGCGCGTGACCCCGCGTACGCGCATGCCGTCGCGCTCGGTCGTGATGTCGTAGTCGCCCGAGGCACTGGCGACGCGTTGCTCGCCGAGGTCGACACCGGTCGCGCGCCAGCCGACGTGTCCGGTCGGTCGCAGCTTGTCGCTGCCAATGCCTTCGATGACGAGGTTCAACGGCAGCTCGAGCGTGGCGACCGTCACCTTGTCCCAGCGTAGGCCCGCGGCCTTGACGCTGCCTTCCACCTCGGCTGCGCCGTCCGAGCGCGCGCGCACGTCGAAGCCGACGTCGAGCTTCTCGACGCCGCCGAGATCGAAGCCGAGGCCGACGCCGGACAGATCGACCCGGCCACTGGGTGCGCCCGCTCCGTCCCACTGCACGTTCGCGCTGCCGCTGAGGTGCGGCGCGCCGATGATCTTGTTCGCCGCCACCAGGCGACCCCTGGCGGACGCATCGAAGCTCGCCGCCGCGGCGATGCGCGGAAGCCCGCCCGAGGGCAGCGCCAACGTGCCGCTTGCGTAGAGGACCGCGATTTCGCCCAGGATCTCCGGCTCGCCGGCGATCGCCAACCACGGTTGCAGGTCGAGCGACTCGGCCGCCAGCTCGAGCTCGAAGGTGCTGGCGCCATCGCGTGGGTCGTTCTCGATGCGCGTCAGCACCAACGTCAAGGCACCATCGTCGTGCGGGGCGCGCTCGTTGATCTTCACTTCGAGTCGGATCGTGCCGTCGTCCGCGAGCGGCATGCCGCGCCCGTTCGCTTCGACGCGAATGTCGGCGCGCGCGGAACGCACCTGCGTCGGCAGCTGGTCGCGTAGTGTTGGCGGCGGCACGACGTCGACGAGGTCGACCGTCGCCGCCCAGTCGAGGAGCGAGAACTCCGTAGCGCCGGGCGCACGCACCGTGGCGGCGCCGTACACCAGTGCAAGACCGTACGGTGTGCCGACGGTCAGCTCGACGGTCGCCTCGCCATTGAGATCAAGGGTAGCGTGACCGCGCCCCTGCAGGTCGCTTGTGACGCGCTGATCGTTGTCGCTGCCGAAGGTCCCATCCGGGTTCTTCGGCACCAGCATCGCCCGGATGGCGGAGGGCAGGCGATCGAGCGAGACCTTCAGATCCGTGATGTCGACATCGGCGACCATCGGCGGCTCGAGGCCGACCCTGCCGTTCAACGCAACTGCGTGCTCGCCGGCGATGACCTCGAAGGTGTCGAGTCGCAGCGTGTCGCCCGATAGGCCGCCGCTCGTGCGCACGACGACCCTGCCGCCGGTCTCGCTCGGGTCACGCCCGCCGAGCATGGCGACCAGCTCGGAATCGCCGACCGGACGCGCGCGCAGTTCGACGTGCGGCCACTTCAAGCCGTCGGGGGCCAAGCCCAGCGACAGATCGAGTTCGAGCTCGGTGAGCGTCAGGTCTACGCCCGGCGCGACCGAGTCGACGCGTCCGCCGTCGAGGTGCACGCCCTCGAAGCGCACAATCCAGGGTGAGGGTGTGTTGTCGGTCGACGGCGCGCGGGGCTCGAACGCGCGCAATAAGGCGATGCGATTCTGGTCGTCGAAGATCTCGACTGTCGGGTTCGTGACGAGCACGTTCGACAAGTGGATGGTCGTGTCGAACAGCCCGAGCGGTTCGAAATCCGCGGTGAGCCGCTCGACGCTCAGCACCAGCTTGCCTTCGGGATCGTACGCGCGCACCCCGACGAGCTCGGCGTCGAACGGCAGGAACCCATCGAGCTCGTCGAGCTCCACCCGACCGCGGAACGTATCGTTGAGCACGCCGAGCACGATGCCCTTCACCAGGTTCTTGCCAGGCGCTGTCTGCAGAAATGCGAACACCAGCAGCAGCAGCAGCACCACGATCCCGACGGTCCACGCGAGCGTCTTCAGGATCATGCGCAGGGCACGGAAGCGGACCTTCGGCTTGGGCGGCTTGGGCGGCTTGGGCGGCTTCTGCGGGGTCCCGGCAGCCGGCGCGGGCGGCGTCTTGGCAGGTACGTCAGGCGGCGCACTTGCGGCGTGTGCGGGTTCGTCCGCCATCAGAACGCCTGCCCGAGCGAGAAGTGGATCTCGGTCGCGCGCCGCTCACCGAGCAGGAACCCGAGGTCGAAGCGCAGCGGACCGACCGGCAGGTCGTAGCGGAAGCCGGGCCCGGTCGCGACGTAGATGTCGTCGAGGCTGAAGCCGCCGATGCTCCAGACGCGCCCGACATCCGCGAACCAGACGAGCCCGATGCCGCCGCGCAGGTGGAAGCGCACCTCGAAGTTCGACTCTATGATGTAGTTGCCGCCGATGTAGGTGCGGTCGGTCGAGCCGTTGCCGCACTTCGGATTGTTGAGAAAGGTCTTCGGGGGCGGGTCGGGCGAGAAGTAGCGGCGCAAGGCGACCGACGGGGTCGAGCAGATGTAGTCGCCAACGCGGTCGGTCGCGAAGCCGCGCATGCTCGTCGCGCCGCCCGACTTGAAGCGCGCCGGCTGCGGCGTGCCCATGTCGGTCTCGAAGAAGTTCGCGCCGAGCTTCACGCGTGCTGCGAGCGTGAGCCACTTCAGAAAGCGCGGCGTGTAGTACCCGCGCACGTCGCCAAGCAGACGCGTGTAGGGGACGTCGCTCCCGACGTAGCGCGCCGACAGGTTCAGCGACAGCGACGCGAAGAAGCCGTTGCGCGCGTCCAGCGGCGAGTCGCGCAGGTCGAGCACCAGGGCCGCGTCGATCCATGCGAGGAAGTCCCGCTTCTGGAAACGCAGGGCGGCGTCCTCGATGAGGGTCGTCTGCTGCTGGTCGGCTTCGGCTGGCGTGAGCCCCGACAGGACGCTCGATCCGAAGTAGTTGAAGAAGGCGATGTTATATCCGAGGCGCGCCGTGAGGCCCGGCAGGAGGCGCCGCGAGAAGCCGAGGGAGGCGCCTATCTCCTGGCTCTTCGTGTCCTGCGACGGGTCGCGCTTGTAGGTCGCGTCGACCGCCAGCCGCGTGTACTCCTCGAAGAACGACGGCACCTGGAAGCCAAGCTTCGCGTCGAGACCGAACTCGGGTTCGTCGAAGCAGCCCTGCTTGCTCGCGAAGCAATCCGGCAGCACGACCGCCGGGCGCGCCGACGCGGTCACCGCGACGACCTCGCTGAACAGGTTCCGGTGCGTGAACGCCATCGGCAGCGCGAGGTCGAGGCGCGCGAAGTCGGTCACGACGCTCGGCCCGACCGTGAACTCCCAGCGCGGCGCCTCGGCCACCTGCACCTTGACCTGCATTTGCGCGGGTCGCAGCACGGATGGCGCGACCGCGTCGGTCGGCGTGGTCTTTGGTGGATCACCTTCGAGCGTGTCGACTGGTGCGACTTCGGGCGCGACCGCATCGTCGGGCGCGTCGCCCTTGGGGGCCTCTGGCTTGGCCTCCTCCCCGGGCACCACCTCGGGCACCGGCGCCTCGGGCGCGACCTTGGGCAGCGGCTCGGGCGCCGGCGACGACGGCGATGTCGGCCCGCCGATCTCAGGCACTGGCGTGCCCTTCGGGCCATCGGTCGCGGGGGCCCCGGGTGCCAGCTCGACCGGGCCCGGCATCGGCGGCGGCTCGAGCTTGATGGGCGGCGCGTTCGCTGGCGGTTCGACGGCGGCCTCGCGGATGACTGCCGCCTGCACCGAGAAGAACGGACCGAGCTCCTGGATGTTGCGCTCAGTCGTGCGCAGCAGCTCGTCGTCGATGACGTCGCCTTCTTTGATGTCGATGCGGCGCCGGATCCGATCGAGCCCGACGTTCACGTTGCCCTCGACCAGCACCTCACCTTTCACCCGCACGAGCGGCCCGCTGTCGATCTGGTACCAGACCGCCGCCTGATAGCGGTCGCGCGACACCCAGGTATCACCGATGACGCGCGCGTGAAGGAAGCCCGCCGCCCGCCACGCCCGCGCCAACACGTCGAGCCCATTGGCGTACGCGCTTTCGGTCCACACATCTCCGACCAACATCGGGATAACGTCGCGCGCGTCGCCGCACAGCGAGCGCAGGCGTTTCAGCTTCTCGCTGTCCGGATCCTCCTTCAGCTCGCAGGCACCGAGAAAGCGGATCTCCGTGACGGTCGTCTCGGCGCCTTCGCTGATGTCGAACTCGACGACCGCGCGGTCCTTGCCGCGCACGATGATCTTGTGGCCGAGGTTCTTGGCGCGGAAGTAGCCACGCGCCATGTAGATGCTCTCGAGTCGCCGCGCATCGGTCGCGAGCTGCGCCTCGTCGACCACCGCATCCTCGGCAGTTACCGACAACCCTTGGACATTGCTTGCCATCTCGTCCTGCGCTTCGCTCGACGCAACGACCGGCAGGGGCGTCGTGATGAGCACGCCGACGCTGGTGTCGGAGACCGCCGCCGCCAGCTCGTCGGCCGCGACGTGGGTCTTGCGCTGCGGCTGCACCTCGAGGTCGACCAGCGTGCGTGCGCCTTCGGGTGGCTCGATCTCACCGAATCGAATGAGCGGCGCGCACGCGGTACTCGCGATGCTCAACGCAAGCCAGAGGATCAGGAACGGGCGCGGCAACATCCGGGGAGGATGATCAAATACCGCGCGCCGGTCCACTCCCGACGCAGCTTTGCACTGTTATCGGGGTGGGTCGCTTGACACGATAGCCACGAGGCGGGGCGCTGCCCTCACTCGGGCAGGCACACGTCCGCGCTGGCCGCGGCCGCGCT
>Ga0105046_10001408_pt1 | contig 36929 bp, 22 predicted proteins | sample MAT03_FD_78385 | JGI IMG/M metagenome (GOLD analysis project Ga0105046, IMG submission 78385) | Freshwater microbial communities from Lake Fryxell liftoff mats and glacier meltwater in Antarctica - MAT-03 (megahit assembly) | ecosystem: Environmental > Aquatic > Freshwater > Ice > Liftoff... | reverse complement strand
CCCTTAAAAAGGGGGACTTTGAGTCCAGTTCCCCCCTTTTTATAGACGCGAAGCGGCTTCCCGAAGGGTAGGGGGCTAGGGGGATCAACAGGTGCCTAAAATCACAGCAGACCACTTTTCAAACATCCTCTTAGAACGTTTAATGTTTAGAACCCAGTTTCAGGCTCAGATCAGAAACCGATTGCCGATTACGATACTGAGACAACTGGGAGAGAATCAGATCGTAGAAATGGCGAATGGGGGGAATTTGGAGGCGATCGCTAGTGGTCACCATCACCACTTGACGGGTCAAGGGTGGATCGCTCACAGGATGAGGGTGACCCGTATCGATTTCGCGAATTGCCAGCGTTGGGTCGGTGTAGGCTTCTAGCAACGCTGATTCGGGCAATAGCGCCACCATCGTGCCTTGACGTACCACGCCGCGAAAGGCATCGGGGGTATTTAGCTCTAGGGCCGCATAGAGGGGGGTACCTCGGCGAGCAAACTGCTCTTGCACAATGCGCTGCATCCCGTAGCCGTCTTTGAACACCACCTGCGGAAATTTAGCAAGCTCTAGCCAGGGTACAGATTGGTAAACGGTGAGGGGGTGATCGGCTGCCATCAATACTTTGATCGGCTCATCATACAGCGCTTGCACAATCATTTCGGGGCTAGCCACCAAAAAGCGATTATTCATCACGATCGCCAGATCCACCAGCCCATCTTTTAAGACCTTAAGGGCGCGATCGCTGCCTAAGGCCGTCACCCGTAGCTGCACCTCTGGATAATCTCGACAAAACTGCTGCAAAACAGGCGGCAGGTGATAAGAGCAAATTGAATGAATAGCTGCCACACAGAGTTCTGGCTGCTTGCCAGCTTTCAGTTCTGCCAATTCTTGAACGGCGGTGTGCCATTCTTGCCAGATTTTGCGAACACGAGGCACGAGGCGATCGCCCGCTACCGTTAATTTCACCTGGGCAGTGCGATGAAATAAAGAAATTCCCAGATCGCTTTCCAGCGCTTGTACCTGACGGCTAATCGTGGACTGGGTTACGCCACACCGTACGGCTGCCTGCTGAAAACTGCCGGTTTCCGCCACTGCTAAAAATGCTTGCAATTGTTCCAGGCGCATACGAGATGTGATCGGGATAACATTCCTGAAATCGCTATGACCATAGCGGATCTAGCGATTGGGTTCGGTAGAGCCTGATACAGCATTGAAGACAATATTTTCTGATAAAAGTTATGAGCGATCGCGGCGGGCACTCTCTCTAATGCCGATTTATAGCCATAGACGGATTGGTTAGGACGGGGTGCAGGGGTGGAACCCCTGGCTGGGGGCAAAGCCCCCACACCCCCTTTGATCCCAGTGTCCTAACCTTTGTGGCGACAGCTATAGATAGGCTGGCGTTGCTGAATGGGTAATGATTTGGAAGTATTTTTGAAAAACATTTCAGATTCAGCTCTACCAGATAATCAGCTCTGCCAGATAATCAGCTCTGCCAGATAAATAGATGGGCGTAATTAAATGTAAAACCTTAAAAGTCTGCGCCGCCCGCGCAGCGGGCGACGCAGACTTTTAGAATCTTGTTTTTATTTAGGTTGAGCTACTTAGTTGTAGGGCAGGTAGCCACAGCTCTCAGTTTGAAAGCCCCAGGGAGAATTGCTGGTCAGATGGCTTTGATTCGATTCTCTATACCCTAAAGACGATAGAATATCTTTTCGATCCCTTGGGGATCAACCGAGATGTTAAGTTGTGGCGCGATCGCATGGTTCAGTTGAACAGTGTTCTGACCCTTTTCTTCAGTTTGCTGGTAGAAGCGATGCCATTTTTGCTGCTAGGGGTTCTATTCTCTAGTGTGCTGCTGCTCTTCATAGATGAACGCCGACTGATTGCAGCCGTGCCCAAAAATCCTCTATTAGCAGCGCTAATGGGAAGCAGCATTGGGTTTTTGTTTCCGGTTTGCGAATGTGGCAATGTGCCCGTGGCGCGGCGGTTATTAGTGCAGGGAGCCTCTCCTGCAATGGCGATCGGCTACTTGTTAGCAGCACCAACGGTCAACCCAATTGTTTTTTGGGCTACCTGGACAGCGTTTCGCGATCAACCGGAAGTGGTATTTCTGCGGGTGGGGTTTTCGCTGCTGATTGCGGTCATCCTCGGCTGTGTCTTTAGTACCCAAGCTGACTTACGGCCTCTGCTACAACCCTCTGTGGCGCGTGCCATGCCAACCACCAGGGCACAACGGCTGCCGCAGAACCGACTTGGCAGCGAACCCGTGTCAAACCTATTGCAGTCGGGCACGTTTTTGTTGGGAAAGGCAGGCGAACCACTGCGATTGGATGGGGGTGGAGTGCAGATGGCTGCGTTGGTCAGCAACCCAATGCTGACAAAATCACTGCCCGAGAAATTGCGGCTGATGGTAGACAATATGGTGCAAGAGCTGCGGGAGCTGGGTGGCATCCTGATCTTAGGTGCGGCGATCGCCGCTGTTCTGCAAGTTGCTATTCCCCGTGAGGCGATACTGGGGTTGGGTCAAGGGCCAGTCACGTCCATTTTGGTCATGATGGGGCTTGCTTGGATTGTCTCAATTTGCGCCACTGTCGATTCATTCTTTGCACTATCGTTTGCCTCTACCTTTACCAGCGGCTCTCTGCTGGCATTTTTGGTATTTGGTCCCATGATCGACCTGAAAAACATCGCCCTTTTACTCTCCGTCTTCAAAGGACGGGCGATCGCCTACATGTTTATCCTGGCAGGTCAGTTAACCTTCATTCTCACCCTGCTAGTCAACTTATACGTGAGCTAAGAATACGTGAGCTAAGAAAAGCCTTACTGTTGGATGACGTTGTGAGCGCTCCGCATCCGCAACGTCATGCAACTCCTCTTAATTTCAGGTGAGATTACAGCTCAGGTGAGATTACAGCTCAGGTGAGATTACGACGAAACCGTTAGCCTTGCTTGCTCCTTGCGTATACATCCGTTGTCCTCTATCTTTCTTTCCTATGCCGTCTTCCCGCTCAACGTCAGTCTTACGGTTACTTTGGCTAGATGTCTTGGCAACTCTGGCCTGGGGCATTTTGCTCTTGCAGTTTTGGCTAACTGGGCGAATCAACATTTTGCTCCATCCAAACTACGTATGGCTGGTAATCGTCGCTGGTGTTACCTTGGTTGGCTTAGGGCTTGTGAAGCTAATAGATGTCGTGCGGCTAATGCGATCGCGTCAGCCGCTGGTACAGGCAGCACACGTCAACATTCTGCCGCCGGGATGGGGCAGTATGTTGATGCTGGCGGTTGCGCTGTTTGGATTGCAGTTTACGCCGCGTGCATTTGCTAGCCAGGTGGCATTAGATCGAGGGGTGACAGATACCCTCACTCTGACGCGATCGCAGCCCCAGGCTTTTCGCGCCAACGTTCGTACTGAAGACAAATCCTTAGTCGATTGGGTACGAACCCTAAACGTATATCCTGAACCGGATGCCTATACAGGGCAGGCTGCCCGAATTGAGGGATTTGTAATCCATACTCCAAACCTGCCCGACACCTACCTGACCCTCGCTCGCTTTGTCATCACGTGCTGTGCCGCAGACACTTACCCGGTTGGTCTCCCCATCAAATTAGCAACTAGCCGCAGTGCGTATCCGCAAGATCAATGGCTTCGAATAGAAGGCACAATGATCACTGAAACGGTTGGTGGAACGCGGCAACTTGTCCTGCAAGCCAAGACGTTGACACAAATTTCTGAGCCTGAGAACCCTTACGACTCTTGAAGAATGGCGCTACGCACCTGGACTTGCTTCTCTTTTTGTAAAATTGTAAGTAGGTGGGCTTAAGCAAATATAAAATCCTAAAACCCTGTGCCGCCCGCTGTGCGGGCGGCACAGGGTTTTAGGATTTGGTTTTTATTTAGGTTGAACTACGTAAGGATTTTCAGATGGGCGGGCTTCGCCCGCCCATCTGAAAATCCTTACAAGCTTTATGACTATAGCCATAGTCATAAAGCTTAGGACATGCTAGCGTCATTCCCGCGCAGGCGGGAATCCACCCCCGCACCTATCGAGCAGATGGATTCCCGCCGGCGCGGGAATGACAGGGAGGCGTCCTATTGATCATGGCTACCGCTATACCTTTGTATTAAGTGGGGTGGTGAGGTTGGTAAGAAAACAGCGTGGGGTTAGGAATCGTAGTTCTTCGCTAGTTCCCCACTTGCCTACGGAATATAATGATAAGTGCGATTATTTCAGGTGTATTCCGTTTAAGTGGGCTAAGTTAAGTGGGCTAAGTGGGCACCATTTCTATGGAACTAATCAGTTAGACTTAATTAGCTTCTTCACTAGAAGCCGCACTCCACACGGGTCTTGGTGAAGAAGGTGCTTCAATCTTTATGGCAGTAGCTGTAATATAGCCATAGACGGATTGGTTAGGACGGGGTGCAGGGGTGGAACCCCTGGCTGGGGGCAAAGCCCCCACACCCCCTTTGATCCCAGTGTCCTAACCTTTGTGGCGACAGCTATAACTTCTTTTTAGTGTGCTAGGGATTTTTTTGTAACGGTGAGTAATGCTTATCCGTTTAGGAAAATTATCAAAAAAGACCCTTGATCTGTTGATTTCACCCTCGATCCCTTGGTCACACTCATGGTGTATTTCCGGAACTCTTTGTTGGCGTACCCTTTGGTACATTCATGAAACCGTTCCGCCTGTTCATCCAACAACTAGGGCAGCGGCGATGGACTAGTGCATTTGGCATTACGTCTAATCGCTCTCAAAGTCATCGCGCTCAAAGAGCTAATTTCAAGATCGATGCACAGGCGGCTTCAGATCAGGGTAATGGTTTGAAGCTAGTCGGGGCATGGCAAAAACGGTTACTTCGCCTGTCGGATTGGAGCTGGAAATACCTGCGGCATTCTCAGCCACCCCGCCGTAAGGATGTGTCGCTAAGACGGCGATCGCACAATAGCCTTTACTACGTTTTAGCGGTTTTGTTGCTGACTAGCGCAATTGGCTATCGGTTTTATAATGAGCCGCAGCTAGCGGTGGATACAATCGCTCCCAGTACCCTGAGGGCACCGGATTCAGTGCAGATAACAGATGCTAAATCGACCGAAGAAAAACGAGTCGCAGCCCGACTAGGCGCTGTTCCGGTCTTAAAGATTGATCAAGCGGTCAATCAGCGAATTTATCAATCGCTGCAAGGGCTGTTAGATGAGGGCGATGGGTTGCGTCAGAAGGCGGGTACATTTCCGTTTGTGTCTACCTCCACGCTGTCAACGGCTACCCAGCGGTATTTACGCCAAACCTCAGAGGCCGAGTGGCAAGTGGCGATCGCCCGCGTAGAGGGTAGCAATCCGTCTAGTAAACCCTCAACCCGCCTGCCGTCATCCGCTGGGGCATCTGGTGAGGCTAATAGTTCGGTTGCCTCAATTCAGCAATTGGCAATTCTAGAACTCGAAAACCATCGGCGCACCGTTTCAGCCGAGGATTTCTCTACCCTGAAGCGACTGATTTTGCAAAATCGCCAAAGCTATAGCTTGGCGTTAACAGCGCTAAATGCATCCTCTAGCGTGGGAGCCGGACGTGATGCCGTAAAAAGCATATATATCAGCCAAATTTTTAGCCTGACAGATACAGACTGGCTCACCGCCAAAGTGGAAATGCGCCGAATTTTGGAGCGCGTATTGACTCAGGGCGTGGCTCCGGGATTGCCTGATGCACTGCTTGAAAATGCCGTAAAAGCGCAGGCGATCGCCGATATTCCACCTGCTGCGGTGCCGCTGGCTGTAGGAACCCTAATGGCGGCAATTGAACCGAATCTGACACAAGATGTAGACCAAACACGGTTACAGGCAGAGCAGGCCGCTCAGGCAGTGGAACCTGTGCAGGTCGATGTGCGCCGGGGCGAGTTGATTGTGAGCGCAGGTGAAACCATTACCCAAGAAGATTTTGTCTTGCTGGACTATTTTGGCTTGAGCCAGCGCGGCATTAACTGGTTTGGGTTGACAGGATTTGCCGCCTTAATTAGCGGCGGGATTGCCGTGTTTTTGCTGGTAGAACGGCGGTTTCACCCAGGGTTGCGGCGCAGAGACTACATTCTGATCCTGCTCCTGACCCTAACCACACCGCTGTTACTTGCGTTGGGGCTATCTGCCACTAGCCTGCCTGCAATTGGGCTGCTGGTCAGCAGTTTTTACGGGTCGCCGTTGGGAGTGGTGGTCGTCTTGCTGCTTAGCGTTAGCCTGCCGGTTGGCTTAGAGGTGAGCGGGCGGCATCTAATTGCAAGTGCGGTTGGCAGCTTATTGGGTGCTGTAATGGCAGGTCGGCTGCGATCGCGTGAGGAGCTAGCCCTGCTGGGGGGTGCGGTTGGTCTCACCCAAGGAACGGTTTACCTGATCGCCAGCTTGGCTTTGAGTGCTGGCACAGGCTCCGTTTGGTACACCATCCTGACGGCATCGGCTCTGCAAGGTCTGTTGGGGGTGGCCTGGAGTGTGGTGGCGTTGGGGATCAGCCCCTATTTAGAACAAGTGTTTGATTTGATTACTCCGAGTCGGCTGGTAGAACTCGCCAATCCGAATCGTCCCTTGCTTAAGCGACTGGCGGCAGAGGCTCCTGGTACGTTTCAGCACACTCTGTTCGTGGCGACTCTGGCGGAAGCGGCGGCTCGTGCCCTCGGCTGTAATGTAGAGCTGGTGAGAACTGGAACGCTGTATCACGACATTGGCAAAATGCACGATGCCCAGGGGTTTATTGAAAATCAGATGGGCGCACCCAATAAGCATGATCTGATCGACGATCCGTGGAAAAGTGCAGACATTATTAAAAAGCATGTCAGTGCAGGTCTAGTGATGGCGCGTAAATATCGCCTGCCTAAGGCGATTCGGGCATTTATTCCTGAACATCAGGGCACCATGTTAATTGCCTACTTTTTTCATGAGGCGCAGCAGCGATCGCAACAAAACCCCCAGATTCAGGTCAACGAAGCCACCTTCCGCTACGATGGCCCCATTCCCCAATCGCGGGAAACCGGTATTGTCATGCTGGCCGACTCTTGTGAAGCTGCCCTGCGATCGCTCAAAGATGCCACTCCCGAAGAAGCACTGGCCATGGTCAACCGCATCCTGCGCGCGCGCTGGCAAGACAACCAACTGGTGGAGTCTGGACTCCACCGCTCTGAGATGCACTGCATTGCCGAAATCTTCGTTCAAGTCTGGCAACAGTTCAACCACAAGCGCATCGCCTATCCCAAGGCCATATCATCTGTATCGCTTACCAAGTAGAGAATTGAGAGATGGTAGTGGTATTGATGTAAGGATTTTTTGATGGGCTGACTTCGCCTGCCCATCAGAAAATCCTTACCAATTTAGGACTACCTTGAGAGATTAAGATTAGATATTAGGCAAACACTTTCACGAAGCATGTTAGACACCATCGAAATTAAACGCGACGTTGATCTGTTATCTGAGCGCCTGGGTAAAACCCAGGACTATCTTTGACGTTCCTGCACTGACGGCAAAAATTCAAGACTTAGAGCAAGTCGCCTCGCAGCCCGCTTTTTGGGATGACCAAGACAAAGCGCAAACCGTTCTACAAGAAATGAACGATTTGAAGTCGCACCTAGAGCAAATGGAGCGATGGCACTCTAGCCTCAACGATGCCAGGGCTGTCCTAGAGCTGCTGGAGTTAGAATCCGACGAAACGCTGCTCCAAGAAGCCCGGACTAACCTGACCCGCTTGAGCCAAGAGCTTGATCAGTGGGAGCTACAGCAAATGTTGTCAGAACCCTACGACGACGGCGGTGCTGTCGTGACGATTAACGCAGGCGCAGGGGGCACCGACGCTCAAGACTGGGCTGAGATGTTGCTGCGAATGTATACTCGCTGGGGTGAAAGCCACGGCTACAAGGTTTACCTGTCGGAACTGTCAGAAGGGGACGAAGCGGGAGTCAAATCGGCCACCCTAGAACTCAATGGGCGGTATGCCTATGGCTACCTCAAAAACGAAAAGGGTACCCACCGACTGGTGCGAATTTCGCCCTTTAATGCCAATGACAAGCGGCAAACTAGTTTTGCTGGGGTGGAAGTGATGCCAATTCTGGATCATTCGGTGGAGTTAAACATTCCCGATAAGGATTTGGAAATTACGACCACTCGCTCAGGTGGTAAAGGCGGGCAAAACGTCAACAAGGTAGAAACGGCGGTGATTATCAAGCATGTGCCAACTGGGTTAATGGTGCGCTGTACCGAAGAGCGATCGCAACTGCAAAATAAAGAAAAGGCACTGGCTCGCCTTAAGGCCAAGCTGTTGATCATTGCTAAAGAACAGCGCGCCCAAGAAATTGCCGACATTCGCGGCGACATGGTAGAAGCGGCCTGGGGAAACCAAATCCGTAACTATGTCTTTCATCCATACCAGCTCGTTAAAGATTTACGCACTGGCGTAGAAACCACGGCGATTATCGATGTAATGAACGGCGAATTAGATCCTTTTATTGAAGCCAGCTTACGACACGGCAATCAGGTCGTGGAAGACAGCACCGTTTAGATTAATTGTAGAGACGCGATTAATCGTAGAGACGCGATTAATCGCGTCTCTACGATTAATTTAGACAGAAATAGCAGGAGTGGTGGTAGGCATTGCAGTTAGATCTTGCGATCGCCATACTTGCCCATCTAGCGCCATCTGTTCAATCAAACTAGCTAGACGTAGCGCCTTCAACGCTTGTTCGCCACCCACCGAGGGTTGGTTGCCACCCCGAACGCAGTTAACGAAATGCTCTAATTCTGCGTGCAGCGGTTCAATATTACTGGTGTAAACCTTTTCAATTAGGCCATCTTGACGATAAAGCACCTGCCCATAATCCGTCAGGTAGTTGGCCGTCGTTTGGCGATGAATCAGAATCTCGTTATTGAGAAAATCGGCTTCAGTGAGAGAGCTTTTACAGTGGGCAGCAATGCGGCGAATTTTGCGATGCGTTACCTTGCTGGCGGTCAGGGTAGCCACAATGCCATTGACAAAGCCCAAGGTTGCCGTCACGTAATCTAGATAGCCCGAATCGGACGCACGGCTGCCGCTGGCAGTAAGCTTAGCAACGGGTGACCCGGCCAATTCTAATAGCAGGTCGATGTCGTGGATCATCAAATCGAGCACCACAGATACATCGTTAGCCCGCTGAGAATAGGGACTCATGCGATGCGCTTCAAGTGCCAGTAGCTCTTCGGTCTTGAGCACTTTGCTGAGTTCTTGAAACGCTGGGTTAAAGCGCTCAATGTGCCCCACCTGCAAAATGCAATTAAACTCAGCCGCTGCGTTCACTAATGATTCCGCCTCGGCAATGCTGGCAGCAATGGGCTTTTCGATCAACACATGCACCCCAGCATGGAGGCAAGTCATCCCGACTGTATGGTGTAGACGAGTCGGCACGGCAATGCAAACGGCATCGACCCGATTTAGCAACTCGTGGTAGTCTTCAAAAAACCGAACGCGGTACTTGCTGGCGGTGTCTAGCCCTCGCTCAACATTGACATCTGAAATGCCGACCAGTTCTACATCTTTTAGTAAACTGAGAACACGGGTGTGATGTTGACCCATGTTGCCAACACCGATTACCCCAATTCGGATGAGTTCATGCGGGCTGCGCTGTGCATGAGCACTGGCAGAACCAATGGATGTTTTATGCACTCCTGTCCTTCTCCTACACCACAAGAATCGTCCCAGATTTGCATTAGGCTGCTGTTATGCTAGTCGCTAAACCAGACAGCCGACTGCGAAAACGTTAGAAAAGTCAAAGCATTAAACGAAACTTAAAAATCTAAATTCTTTTTAAGAACTATCATATCAGCGGTTTGCTTTCATTTTCTGGGGTTGTTTAGTAGGACATAAATGGAGATGTGGCAGTTTCTGACCTGTCCTTAAAGCCTATGGGGAAAAATGCCAACCCTAACGCGCATCACACAAAACGCCCTCATTCGAATGAGCAAACCCAAATTACCCATCTTCTTTGATCTCTGGAGCTTATAAAAATGTGGTAGTCCTAAACTTGTAAGGATTTTCAGATGGGCGGGCTTCGCCCGCCCATCTGAAAATCCTTACGTAGTTCAACCTAAATAAAAACCAAATCCTAAAACCCTGCGCCGCCCGCGCAGGGTTTTAGGATCTTAATATAGCCATAGTCATAAAGCTTAGGACATGCCAGCATCATTCCCGCGCAGGCGGGAATCCACCCCCGCACCTATCGAGTAGATGGATTCCCGCCTGCGCGGGAATGACAGGGAGGCGTCCTATTGATCATGGCTACCGCTATATTTACTTAAGCCCACCTACTTACCTCAATACCACTACCAAAATGTCAGCGAGGACAGAGAATCGAGGAAATATGCTTAGGATTATGGATTTAATTAAGATCGGGAATTTGATTGCTGGTAGGGGCGAACGGCCGTTCGCCCCTACAGAAGAATGGCGGAGTTATTTAATTCTCATTCCTTAGCAGCAGCAATTTTTTTGAAGATTTGATTTAGGCTAGGGATGTTCATCATTCGCTACCTAGTCTTTATGCAATGCCTCTAACAATTTTGGTGGCAGATGACGATTTGGGAACTCGTCTGGCTGTGAGTGATTACTTAGAGCTGGCAGGCTATCTTGTGGTGATGGCAGAAGACGGTAAGAAAGCGCTGGCTCAAGTCGATCAGTTTCAACCCCATCTGATTGTGACGGATGTGGTGATGCCACAAATGGATGGCTATGAGCTAGTGCGGCAGGTGCGTCTGAAGCCCTCTTTGCGACTACTGCCTGTAATTTTCTTGACAGCCCGAACCAATACGGAAGAGCGGATTAGGGGCTATCAACTTGGCTGTGATGCCTACTTGCCAAAGCCATTTGAGCTGCCCGAATTAGGTGCTGTAATTCGAAATTTGCTAGAGCGATCGCAATTGATTCAGTCAGAATGGCGACTGCATACGCAATCTCAATCCGATGACAGAGTCGCAGACGATAGGCTGCTCCACAGAACTCACGCGATCGCCATGGTCAAAAATCTTGACTTGACGCTGCGAGAGCAGGGAGTGTTGTCCTTACTCACCGATGGGTTATCGAATAATCAGATCGGCGATCGCCTCCATCTCAGCTCTCGCACGGTCGAAAAATACGTTAGCAGCCTCCTCCGCAAAACCAATACCAGCAACCGTGCCGAGCTAGTACGCTTTGCGATGGATCATCATTTAATTGAATGAGGTTGAAAGAACGTGAAGGCTGATGTTTCTGATGTAAAGCGTACGAAACATCAACCTTGCAAACCGCTTATGCCTTTAATTCTTCTAGCAGACCCCCACAGGAATCCATCAGTAAATCAATCACATAATCGAAGCCTTCAGCACCACCGTAGTAAGGGTCAGGCACATCGCGATCGGGGTACTTGCGGCAATAATCGCACATCAGTTTTACCTTGTGGTCATATTTCCCCTGGGGCGCAAGACATAAGATATTGGCATAATTTTCATGATCCATGGCCAAAATTAGATCAAATGCTTCAAAATCTGATGGCTGAAACTGGCGGGCAGCCCCCTCTAGCTGAATGCCTAGCTTTTTAAAGGCAGCGGCTGCCATTGGGGGATTGGGTGGGCTGCCTACGTGCCAACTCCCGGTACCTGCCGAATCACAGACAATTTCCCCCTCTAGCCCGTTTTCTCGAACCAGCAGATTCATGATATTTTCAGCAGACGGCGAACGACAGATATTACCCAGACAGACAAACAACAGCTTAGAGGGCATAATTTAAGCTCAGTAAATAATGTTTTTTGAGTAGCTGCACCACGTTTTAGAGTGCGTGGGATACAGATGTTGGTAGTCCTAAATTGGTAAGGATTTTTTGATGGGCGAAGCCCGCCCATCAAAAAATCCTTACATCAATACCACTACCCAGATGTTTTGTAGAGAGTGGCAAAGGGCGCAACTCTCTACAAAACATCTGGGTTGTTCAAGGCAGAGGCTTAGGAAACAGCGGCTCGATTAACATTTGGCCAAGAATTTAGCCAAATGTCACGGTGGTTCTACCCAACACCCGAAACGACTATCTCATAAACCTTTAGAGAAAGTCACACCAGACGCATTCTTCAAAGTGCTATACTCAGCAAGTGAACGAGGGCATGTAGCTCAGTGGATAGAGCATCAGATTCCGGTTCTGAGGGTCGGGGGTTCGAGTCCCTCCATGCTCGTTGATGTTGTCATTTGACTCAATAAGTGTCGTTGTTGGCAAGGTTTTGTCGCTCCGACACTTTTTTTGTCGTTTGCCATATTGCTGTCGCTCAAAACACCGTTGAGGCATTGCTTACAGCAATTTTCAATTGCATAGACCACAGTTGTTTTGTAGAAGCCACGCTCCGCGTGGCTTCTACAAAACAACCCACATTCAACCAAGCGCAAAGCGCTGTAATCTGGGTGTGATTTTTTTTGAAAGGGGCGTGGAGCGCCCCTTTCAAAAAAAAATCACACATGAAATCAGGAACACCAACACGCTAGCTGTCGTTTGTTAGTCAATGTGATTGCATCTAAATTCTTGCTTAGAACCTGATGCTCCATCCTTTCAACCCTCTCTAATTTTGTAGCTTTTAAGCGGTTATTTCCCGCTTTAGACCCTATATTTTGCTGCACAAACTTTACGCAAGGTCTGCTGCGATACAAAGACGAGACTGCACTGAACGCTCGGAAGAATCATCACGTTAGACCCATCCCTATACAAGGAAGGGCGATCGCGATCGCAGCTCAAACCCCTATCAGGCTTGCTTTCTAGAAACGTTTTTTGCAAAACTGCTAAACCGTTCAGTGTTGTCGTAATAGAGTTGCAACTCGCTTCTTTAGAATTAGAAAAACCCAACTAAAATACGGCTTCTGAGGATTCTGCGGCTTGGCAAACCTTAGTGAAAGGTACTTATGTCTTTTGTCGCATTCGAGACTTTCTTTCCACTCTCAAAAAGCAGGGACGTAATCTGCTAAATGCTCTAGAAAATCTATTACTCGGGCATCCAATTTTCCATCAATCTTCAGCCTGAATAGTTACTATTAAACTAAATAAATGAGCATCTGCTTCAAGATCTACGCATGTCTAGATCACTCAGGGTTTGTCAGGCATCGATTGATAACGTTAAACTGTCCGTTCGTCGCAGTGGCTTCCCCAGTCAGCGTGCGTTGGCGGAAGAGATTGGCTTATCACTAGCAACCATCAGTAACTTCCTCACCGGCAAACCCGTCGATCGTGCCACCTTCCTGGAACTGTGCGACAAACTATCTCTCGATGCTGATGCGATCGCCGACCGAGATCCAGAACCAACTGATCCCCTAAGCCAGCGAACCCTAGCCGCGATCGTCTTTACGGATGTCGTGTCCTCCACTCAGCGCATGGCTACCAATGAGCGTCACACCCTAACCCTGATGCAGCAAGACTTTCAGCAGATGCGAACCCTCTGTCAACAGTCTGGTGGCCGGGTGCTAAAGAACCTAGGCGATGGGCTACTCCTTTATTTTCACAGTGCAGAGCAAGCTGTATCCTGTGCGATCGCCATCCAACAAACGCTGAGGGCGATCGCCACCGAACTGCCGCCTGAAGGTAGTTTGCAACACCGGATTGGAATTGACCTGGGTGACGTGGTGTATGGCAACAACGATGTCATGGGCAACTGCGTTAACATGGCCGCTCGCCTACAGGCTGAAGCAGAACCAGGCAGCATTTGCCTATCTCAATCTGTGTATGATGTCGTAAAGTCTCACTTGCCCGTCCCGATTCGCTACGCTGGAGAACGGCACTTAAAGGGCTTACCCGATCCATCACCCATTTATCAGATTGATCCCCTTGATTCTGCGCCTTCCTCCTCTCCCCAACCTGGCCTACCCCTGAGTGCTGCCACCGCTACCCCTGCTGCGGCCAAACAAGACTGGGGCGAAGCCATGGACGTCTCTATATTTTACGGACGTGCTACAGAACTGACGACATTGACACAGTGGATTGCAGCAGATCGCTGCCGCCTGATCACGCTAATAGGCATGGGTGGCATTGGTAAAACAGCTCTAGCGATCAAACTGGCAGAACAGGTTCAAGCCGAATTTGACTATGTAATCTGGCGATCGCTACGCAATGCCCCACCGCTGCTAGATTTATTAGCAGATCTGCTGAATGTCCTTTCTCGTCGGCAACAGCTAGACTTACCAGAGGCAATTGGAGGCAGAATCACGCGCTTGATTGAGCACTTGCGGATGTCTCGTTGTTTGCTAGTGCTAGATAATGCAGAATCGATTTTATCTACAGGTGACAGTTCAGCAGACAAGTCTCACGCGCGAGCTGGTGCATACCGAGAAGGCTATGAAGTGTATGCCCACCTGTTTCAAAGTGTAGGAGAAGGCCGTCATCAGAGCTGCCTGGTAGTCACAAGTCGCGAAAAGCCTAGCGGTTTGACAGCCAAAGAGGGCAAAACATCACCGATTCGCTCGCTGCGCTTGGCGGGTCTAGACCCCAACAACGCCCAAGCCATGCTTGAAGAGAAAGGGGTTTCAATTCTGGCAACTGACGGTCAAGCCTTAATTGATCACTATTCTGGCAATCCTCTAGCCCTAAAAATTGTCGCGACCACCATTCAAGAACTATTTGATGGCGATGTAGCTCAGTTTCTAGCCCAGGGTACCGCTGTATTCGGCGATATATCTGATTTACTAGAGCAACAATTCAATCGTCTTACCCAGTTTGAACAGCAGGTGATGTATTGGCTGGCAATCAATCGTGAATGGGTTTCACTGGCAGAATTGCGTACAGACATCTTATCAACTACGTCCCCACGGCTTGTTTTGGACGCGTTAGACTCCCTGCGGCAGCGATCGCTAATCGAAAAAGCGACAGCCACTGCACCCGATGGCAAAGTTGCCACCTTTACCCAACAGCCCGTGGTCATGGAATATGTCAGCGATTGCTTAATTGAACGAGTGTGTGACGAGTTAATGTACGGAGACATAACTTTAATTGATAGTCATGCCCTCAGCAAAGCCCAAACAAAAGACTACTTGCGCCACACCCAAGCTCGATTACTTCTAACGCCAGTCATAGATCGATTACAGCAGCGATTAGGAACGAAAGCACTAGTAACTCAACAGTTAAATCAAACCCTATCCATCCTCAAAGCGCGATCGGCTCAACCACCAGGCTATGCGGCTGGCAATCTGCTAAACCTGTTGAATCGGCTGGATATCAACCTAAGCGGCTATGATTTCTCTCATTTAACCGTGTGGCAGGTTTACCTACAAGGAGTGAACTTACATCGCGTCAATTTTGCCCATGCTGATCTCACCCGTTCTGTATTTACTCAAACGCTAGGAGATGTGTTGGCGATCGCCTTTAGCCCTAGTAGTGCACTACTAGCCACGGGTATTGACCGGGATATTCTGCTATGGCGCATTGCCGAGCGGCGACAGATTGCCACCTTTGAAGGGCATACTGCCTGGGTACGCTGTGTCGCATACAGCCCTGACGGCAACCTGCTAGCGAGCGGCAGCAATGACCAGACGATCCGCCTCTGGGATGTACAAACAGGACAATGCCTCAAAACTCTGCATGGTCATACGAGTGGAATTCAAACACTCGCTTTCAGTCCCGATGGCACCCTGCTCGCTAGTGGGAGTCATGAACCGACTATTTGCGTATGGGATGTGAAAACACACCAATGTATTAAAACATTGAAAGGACATGGCGATCGCATTCTCACCGTCATCTTTACTCCCGACCATCAGACATTAATCAGCACTGGTGATGATCAGACTATTCGCGTGTGGAACCTGACATCCGGTGAGTGTATTCAAACCATTGCCACTCACGTTAATTGGATGTTATCTACTGCGTTGAGTCCCGATGGTAAAACATTAGTGACTGGCAGCGATCGCGACACCGTGAAATTTTGGAACGTGCAGACCGGAAACTGTGTGGCGACCCTGCCAGACTATCATGCTACTGTGTGGGCGATCGCCTTTAGCCCCGACGGTCAACTGCTGGCAACGGGTAGCGATGACAAAACCGTACGTCTGTGGGACGTAGAGACGCGCCAATGTCTCAGAATCTTACCAGACCATCAGCATCAGGTGTGGCTAGTCAGCTTCAGTGCTGATGGTCGGCTATTGGTCAGCGGTGGTGAGGATCAGACCGTCAGGCTATGGGATGTAGAATTGGGACAATGTTTGACCACGATTAAATCCTACCGAAATTGGGTAGCGGCTGTTGCCTTTAGCTCCGACGATCGGATTTTAGCCAGTGGCAGCAAAGACCAACTCGTGCGGCTATGGGATGTGGAAACGGGGGTTTGCACACATGTGCAGAAAGGCCATAGCGATGTAGTTACCGCCGTAGCCTTTAACCCGGCTGCTTCAGTTCCCTTGATGAAGCAAACTAGCAGCAGCCTCCTAGCCAGCGCCAGTGATGACCACACGATCAAACTCTGGCACGCTTCTACCCTTGACTATGTGAAAACGCTGGCGGGGCATACAGGCTGGGTGCAGGCGATCGCCTTTAGCCCCACGGGTCAAACGTTAGCCAGTGCTAGCAGCGACAAAACGGTGAAGCTGTGGGAAGTCCGCTCTGGTGAATGTTTACACACATGGTCAGAGCACACTCACCGAGTCACATCGGTCGCTTTTCATCCGCAGGGATTAGCAATTGCCAGCGGCAGCGATGATCACACTGTAAAACTCTGGGCGGTGAGTACAGGCACCTGTGTGCGAACTTTGCATGGACACACCGATCGGGTGCGTACAGTGGCCTATAGCCCCGACGGAACGCGGCTGGCTAGTGGCAGTGGCGATCGCAGCATCAAGCTCTGGGATTTGCAATCCGGCCAATGCCTCCACACATTGGCACAGCATACTCAGGGAGTGCGATCGCTAGCCTTTAGTCCCGACGGCTTAACCTTAGCTAGTGGTGGCGAAGATTGCTTGGTGAAACTATGGGATGTCACCACCGCCACCTGTCGGCAGACCCTGCACGGTCATGACCAAGTGGTCTGGATGGTTACGTTTAATCACAAAGGAAGAATAATTGCCAGTTGCAGTGATGACGGTACCATTCGTCTGTGGGATAGTAAAACCGGAGAACCCATGAATAGCCTCAGCGCCGATCGCCCCTACGAAGGCATGACTATTACCGGCGCGATCGGGTTAACATCTGCCCAACGTGCAACCCTTTGTGCTTTGGGGGCGATCGCAGAGTAAGGAATTTCCCATAAAACAATTACCTCCGCACTGCGGACATCTTGTCGCTGTGAGCGAGACGTTCATGCAACTCTTGAGACATTCTTTGCTAGAAATCTCTTCAATTCTTTGCTAGAAATCTCTTATAGCCATAGACGGATTGGTTAGGACGGGGTGCAGGGGTGGAACCCCTGGCTGGGGGCAAAGCCCCCACACCCCATTTGATCCCAGTGTCCTAACCTTTGTGGCGACAGCTATAAGTAATCACCTACGTCAACTAAAAGGAAACTAACCATGAGCAACGAGCCAAAAAAAACCGACATAACTGAAACCGAAGTCATTCGGAAACTAGTCATTCCTATCCCTGAAACGGATGCCAACGATGGCTCCCGTTCCGTCACAAAAGACAGAGATCTGGGAGATAGCATCATTTCTCAGACAAACGATACTACAACGGATGACAAACCCCTCGTGATCAGAAAACCGATCGTGATTGAGGATCATCCTGAAGCATGAATCAATTAGATTCAGCAGCATTCAGCTACTATTAGGCAGCTAGCAACAGTACAGGGTGGACGCGATCGCAACTCATAGCACCACACGGCTACCAATCAGCACAAGTCAGGTATTCTCAGGTTTGAACTCAGGCACGTGTGACCTTGAATAGAGAGAGGTCACCAAAGGTTATCGAACGTCATTTCGTGTGAGAACAACAGCATGAATCAGGCTAAGGGATATCAGGGTTGGTATGTTGGGGTTCTTGTGGCCTGGGGGTTACTTGGGGCGATCGCCGCTCCTTGTGCTACTGCACAGATTACGCCCGATAGCACGCTGGGGAATGAGGGGTCTCGTGTTACTCGCAATGTGACAATTCGAGGGGGAAATGCCGACCGGATTGATGGCGGCGCACCACGGGGATCAAATCTATTCCACAGCTTCTCAAACTTTAATGTGAATGCAGGTCAGCGGGTTTATTTTGCCAACCCGGCTGGCGTCCAAAATATTTTGACGCGGGTAACGGGGAATACGGCATCTGACATTATGGGCACGCTGGGGGTAGACGGCAGCGCCAATTTGTTTTTACTCAACCCCAATGGCATCATTTTTGGGCCAAATGCTCAGTTAGATGTGGGTGGTTCGTTTACGGCGAGTACGGCCAATAGCTTTACGTTTCCCGGTGGCAGTGAGTTTAGTGCGACTACGCCTGGGGATGGGTCTTTGTTGAGTGTGGCGGTGCCGTTGGGGGTGCAGTATGGCGCTATTCCACCGGGGGCGATCGCGAATGCTGGCAATCTAGCAGTGGGGCAAAACCTGAGCTTAGCTGGAGGCAGTGTCACCAGCACAGGGCAACTGGCGGCTCCTGCTGGTCAGCTATTGGTAGAAGGGGTGGCTGGCGATGTGCAGGTGCGGCAGGCAGTTGCACAAACGGCAACGCTTTCGGCTAGCAATAATCTGATTTTGCAGGATAGTCAACTTCAGACGGCAGGGGATCTGAATTTGCTGGCAGGAAATACGGTACAGGTGCGGGATAGTGTGGCGAATCCCTTTGTTGCCTATGCTGGCGGAAATCTAACAGTGCAGGGCAATCAAGCTGTTGATATTTTTGCGTTAAACCATCCGTCGAGTGGGCTGGTTTCTGGTGGAGATATGGTGTTGCGATCGGCTAACACGGTTGGAGGGGATGCTCATTATTGGACAGGTGGGAGTTTTCGGATTGAGCGATTAGATGGCAATCCTGGCAATCTGTTCAGTCCTTATGACCCAATCATTCGTTCTAGTGGAGATGTCGTCTTTGGTGACTACACTGGGGCTTCCTTGCATATCTTTGCAGGGGGAAGCGTAACAGCAGGCAACATCACGATTACGGGTGGAGATCCAAACGGGATTCAAGAAACAGTAACTTTGTCGAATCCGATCGATCCGCTAAGACCTGTAGATCAAGTACCAATCGATGGGAGAGACCCAACGCTTGATATTCGAGCGGGAACAACTGCGTTTGGTACTCCATCGCTGATACCACCAGATCCGGGCTTTCCAGGAAGTGGGAATCAATTTACACCTCCCAATCCCAGTATTAATATTCCAGGAACGAGGGCTGATATTGTTATCAACTCTATTAAGGTTCCATCCGCTGGTAATGCTCAAGTTTTTCTGACCAATCAGTACTCTCCCAACTCTCTCGATCCGTTAACTGGTCTTGTCGAGGTTGCCAGCCCTATTGAATCTTTTGCAAGTTCAGTAATCATTGACTCCAGAGGAGATATCACGCTCAATGGAGTCTTTGCTAGTAGTGGGGTAAACGCGGTAGGAAGCATTCTGCTCTTAAGCGGAGGAAATATCCATGCCAGTGGGTTTTACTCAACTGGTAGCACTGTGACCAATGGAGGACCAATCACTTTTAATGCTGCTGGTAACATCATCACAACGGATACTTTGGTGTCTGACGTTAGCGGCGGAAATAGCAATCGTAGAACGGCAGGCTCTATTAATTTCTTCAGTAATGGTTTCATTCGCGCAGACTCTATCATCGCTTCAAATAATATCGATATACTTGGCGGCGGTAACGGAGGAAATATTACACTTAATGCCCTCTATAACATCACTACTGGCGAGGGTACATTCATTGGTGGTGGTGGCATACCAGTTACCGCTGGTTTGGCATCCTTCGCACAGAACGGTACTAGTGGAGATATTACGCTAACTAGTCGCGCAGGCAGCATTGATACCACACGAGGTGCTATACGTTCTGCGTCTCGGAATGGTCGAGCTGGAGATGTATCGTTAGAAGCTCCTCTCGACATCCATGTTGGCGACATAGAAGCAGATAGCGTTACCGATAATACTAATGATTTCAACGAAATTACAGTTCGTTCAACAAACGGATCTGTTTTTATAGACAACGCTACTCTAAATACTACAAATAGGGGTGCTGGGCTTGCGGGTGTGATAGATATTGATGGGGGCGATCGAGTTGGAATCCGTGGTAGCAGACTTGAAACTAATGGATATGCAGGATACATTATTGTACAAGCTCCCACTAGTGTTCGTATTATCAATAGTCAACTCAGTGCTACAACCAATAATCAACAAGTTGCTCCTGAATTTTTCAGTACAATTGCAATCGCATCGGAAGGTACAGTTACTCTAAGTAACTCAAATTTATCTACCACAAACAGAACGAATACTAATACTCCCAGAGCTATTGCGGGATATGTAGTTGTTACTGCTGGGGATCGGGTTTTAATTAGGAATCGGTCTGAACTCTCTAGCGAGGGATATTTTGGGCAAATTTCTATTGGAAGAATTCCCGATTTTAGTGATTCTTACTTACAACCCTTTGAGAGTAACTTCAGCAGAGTTGTACCTGAACATGTCGTAATCAATGGCTCCTCTAGAGTAACCTCCAACACCACAACAGCAGTAGTAGAACGAAATAGTAATGGAGAGCGATTAAATAATAGAGGAGAGATCAATATTACAGCCAGGGATAGTATCCGAATCCTAAATGGAAGCCGAGTTACATCTGTCACTATCTCTGATGACCCAGATGCAAATAATGGAGGAAATATTAACATTACTACGCGAAGGTTTAGTCTTACAGGTGCTGATGCGTTTGGACCAAATGCTACTAATTTAGAGGCAAGCACTTACGGTCAAGGTAATGCTGGAGATGTTAGTATCCTGGCGAATGACATACTTTTCAGAAATGCTATTGTCTTCAACAATGCAGAATCAGCCGAGATATTTAATAATGTATTCCCTTCGGAACCTCTTAGAACTATAGGAGCAAGGGGAGATGCTGGCGATATTACAATTGGAAGAGTATTTGATACTAACAATAATCTTTTGCCGGCACATACGTTCAGGCTGCTTAGTAGATCTGAAATTCAATCTCTTATACGTAGTGGAGCAGATAGTAGATCAGCAGCCCGTGGAAATGGTGGCGTAATTACTATTAATGTTCGCGACCTTATCCTGAATAATGGGAGCCAGTTTGTATCTGCTGTAGATGGAAACGCGATCGGGACTGGTGGCGATATTGACATCACTACCAACTCACTTCGTCTCACAGATAGCTCTTTAGATGCTCGAGCATTTAATAGGCGTAGTGTTGCTGGTAGTATCGCCATCAATACTAACCAACTTAATCTTCAGAACAGTAGTGTGACAGTTAGTAATAGGGCAGGAGCGGCAGGCAGTTTAGACATTACGGCGGGTTCTATCGGTTTAGGTAATAGTTCAGATAACAGTATTTTCGAAGCAGTAGCTGGTGGTAACAACCAGAGAAGTGGTGGCAACATCACTCTTACAACATCAACATCCCTGCTATTCTTGCAGAACGTAGAAAACCAACGAGTGATCTCTGCTCAAGCTTTAGGGAATGCCACTGGGGGTAACGTTACGCTGAATGTACGTGATGGCTTTATTTTGACAAATGCAAACGACAATACTGATATTGTTGCCGATGCCGGAGCAGGTAATGGAGGGGTGATTACGATCAACACCAATCAAATTTTTGGTTTTGAAGAGCGTCGTGCTTCTCCCCTCAGTGATCTGGATGCCAGTTCTGAATCTGGTATTCCTGGCATAATCACCCTTAACACCCTCAACGTTGATCCCACGCGAGGGCTGGGTGAGCTGCCAGTTGATCTCGTTAATACTGCCGATTTGGTTGCCGATGGTTGCGTCGGTCGTAACCGATCGGGTGTCACCGACCAGGGAGAATTCACCCAAACTGGACGCGGTGGCCTGTCTACCAATCCCAGTGACCCCCTGACCAATGAAGCCACAATCGATCGCCTAGCCACCCTCGACCCCAACACCACCCCATCTGGTTCTGCATCCATTCCCGATGCGCCAATAGTTGAATCCTTACTCGTTGAAGCCCAAGGCTTAGCCCTAAATCCTCAAGGCAAAATTTCTCTTGTTTCTAATTCGTTTAGCTCAACCCCCTCCCCCTCTGTTGAGCAACCTGCGACCTGTATTGCTCCTTAGAGGATTGTTGTAACCCTATTTCCACCATCGACCTTATCCTATTTATTTGTAATGCCCCCCAAAAAATATGGATGCCTCTACTGTTCCATCCTATTGACAGTAGGAACCTCAGCCCTGAGCCTAAACTGGAACCTGCGTTCTGCTCAAGCAGATGAAATCAGCCCCCGTCTTGATCAAAGAGTCCATCTTGATCAAAGAGTCCATCTTGATCAAAGAGCAAGAGAATCGCCTACTCTTCTGCGATCCCCTGTCATGCTTGCCCAAAACCCAGTTTCAGCGCCAAACTCGACAGTAACTGGATCACCCGCCCTCACAGCCCAAACCCTTCAAGATATTCCTCGCAATCCGCCGTCTAACATAATTCCCCGCATTCCGCCCCCTTCCACCACGCCACCGCCGCCGCAACAACTGCCTCCTCCCTTACCTCCCCCTGGCGAACTGCTGCAACCGACTGCACCATCGCCAATTGAACCAGAACCACCTAGCGATGTGCTTCAAACTGTAGAAGTGCAGCAATTTGAAGTGCGGGGCAGCACTGTATTTGATGCAGAACAACTGGCAGCATTGGCGTGGCAGGCGGCACGCTCAGACCTAGAAATTCCAGAGCTGGTTCAATCTTACTGCCCATCCGCAGCATCCCCATCACCCGATCCAGCGGTAACCTCAACCGCCACAGAAGACGAAGGCAGTACTGCAACAGGTGTCTCAAGTTGCTGTCCTAACGCCATCAGCCTTGCCAATTTACAATATCCGCAGCAGCCGATTCCTCTGACGTTTGAGCAACTGCTACGGGCGCGTGCTGCCATCACCCAGCTCTACCTCAACTGTGGCTACATTACCTCTGGAGCCATTCTGCCGCCCCAAACCCCGGCTGATCAAAACAACATTGTTACCCTTCAGGTGGTTGAAGGTAGCCTGGAATTAATCAACGTTACCGGAACAGATCGACTTAATTCCAGCTATGTACGTAGTCGATTGGCGATCGCCACCACAGCGCCAGTGCAACGACAGCGGCTACTGCAAGCTTTGCAGCTATTGCAGCTTGATCCCTTAATTCAGCGCATCTCTGCCGAGCTTCAGGCAGGCACCCGCCCTAGCACCAACATTCTGTTTGTAGAAGTCACTGAGGCCGATAGTTTTCGTACAGAGGTGGCTTTAAACAACAACCGTACTCCCAGTGTGGGTAGCGTTGAACGTGGCATTAGCGCGACTGAAGCCAACCTGCTAGGGTTTGGTGATGGGCTAACCGTTGGCTATACCAACACCGATGGCAGCAATGGAGTTAATGCCAGCTATCGAATTCCTATTAACCCGCGCAATGGTGTGATTAGCCTCGGCTATGGGTATACCCACAGTAATGTGATCGAACCGCCCTTCGATATTCTAGATATTTCATCCGACTCTTTTTACTACGACCTCACGTTTCGGCAGCCGCTTTACCAAACCCCAAATACAGAATTTGCCCTGGGGTTAACGCTGTCTCGGCAAGAAAGCCAAACTAGTCTGGGGTTCGATGATATTGGGCCGTTTCCGCTTTCGCCCGGTGCCGATGACGAGGGTCGGACTCGTGTTACAGCCATTCGCTTTATGCAAGATTGGCTGCGTCGATCGCCCAGTCAAGTGCTAGCAGCTCGTTCTCAATTTAGCCTGGGCTTAGATCTGTTCGACTCTACAGTTAATGAAGTTGCGCCCGATAGTCGCTTCCTCTCTTGGCGTGGTCAAGGGCAGTGGGTACGCCAACTGGATGAGGCTGGAACGTTGCTGCTGGCACGAACAGATATGCAGCTCACTAACGATCCACTTGTACCGCTCGAACAATTTGGCCTGGGTGGACAAGACAGCGTCCGGGGCTATCGTCAAGATGCATTGCTAACGGATAGTGGCATCTTCGCCTCGATCGAATTACAGTACCCAATTTTGCGATCGCGTCAACTAGGCGGAAAACTGTTTTTGGTGCCTTTTTTGAATGCAGGAATAGGCTGGAATGTAACGTCGAAAGACCCAGATCCAAGCACGATAGCGGGAACAGGCTTGGGATTGATCTGGCGACCTGAGAATAACAATCTATCTGCTCAACTGTACGTTGGTATTCCATTGGTTTCTATTGAAAACGCAGGAGACAGCACATGGCAGGAAAGTGGGGTTTATTTTTCCATCGTGTATTCACCTTTCTAAGCAGTCGTAACCTGTGCAGGAAAAGTCAATTGTCGATACCTCGCCGTCTACGCCGCAGTATTTACATCGTGCTGGGGGGCATCACTGTTCTGTGTTGCCTATTGGTTTCACCGGGCTTGGCCAGAATCTCGATCGCCAATATCACTATTACCAACAGCATCACCAACCCAAATGAAACGGCGATCGCCCAAACACCTCCAACGGCAAATCTAGCAGGCGCTAGTGCCGAGCAAGCCGATCAGATTGCCAGAGAACGCTACACAGCCAGACAGTTTAGCGAAGCGGCGATCGCTTTCGATCAAGCTGCCCAGCGATATGCGGCGCAAGGAGACTCCCTACGGCAAGCACTCAGCCTCAGTAACCTGTCTTTGACCCATCAACAGCTTAGTTTGTGGAACGAAGCCGAGCAGGCGATTTCAGCCAGTTTAGTTTTGCTCAAAACCGAACTACAACAGCAAGACTCTCCCGCTCACCAATCGGCTTACGCTCAAGCATTAGATATTCGCGCCAAACTCGAACTATCACGTGGAAAGGCAGAGGAGGCGATCGATACTTGGGAACAAGCTGTCACGATTCATCAACAGTTGGGTGAGTTAGAACGAGCAGTAGAGAGCCAAATTAATCAAGCGCGTGCCCTTCAGCACTTGGGTTTATATCAACGCTCAATCGTGGTGCTACAAGATGTTCTAAAAACACCGGAGCATCCTACGTTACTGCTAGCAGGATTACAAGATGAGTCGTCAGTCTTGCCTGACGAGGAAATGGCTCAAGAATTGAACCGCCGACTGCAACTGCTCCCTGCTTCTGTAACGACTACTATTGCATTGCAAAGTCTAGGGAAATCGCTGCAAGTAGTAGGGGATTTAGCGCAAGCTCATACAATCTTGCAGTACAGCTTAGACATGGCTAAATCCTTAGCGTCTGTTAACACGAAGGATTTAACCCTAACCGACGCGATCGCCTCTGCACATCTCAGTTTAGGAAATATTGTGCGTGCCCAAGCGATCGCTGAACTGAGACTAAACAACACATCGGTTGAGCAGGCAGTAGACCAACTAGAGAAAACGTCTAGCCTTAGCCCAGTTCAGAAAGAATTTCAGCATCAATGGATTAAATCGGCTGAACGGTTTGACGAGCAAACTCAGAAAGCCCTTGATTCTTACCAGCAGGCTGCTGACAGTTCCAGTCCCGACCTCATCCAAGTGCAAGCACTGCTGAATCGCTTAAATTTGTTTTTAGATAAACACCAGGCGTTAGACGCAGAAACAGCCATCGCTCAAATTAATCCACTGCTTGACCGTTTACCCGCAAACCGAACCGCAATTGATGCCCGCATCAACTTCGCTCAAACCCTAAGCCGAATGGCACAGAGCGCAGTAGAAAACTTTTTTACCGCTAACTCTGGTTCTAGTGCAGCGGCTCAACGGCTTCAAGCAGCTCAACTGCTGGCAACTGCCCATCAGCAGGCGATCGCTCTGGGTGATACCCAAGCAGAATCCTACGCGTTAGGTAGCCTCGGTACGTTGTATGAACATACCCAGCAGTGGACTGAAGCGGCAAACCTAACTCAGCAGGCACTTGAAAAGGTCAGTGCAGCCTCTGTTACCAACCTGCCACGTACTATCAATGATGCTGACTTAGCCTACCGCTGGCAACACCAGTTAGGGCGCATTCGTGCTATCCAAGGGGATCGAGCAGAGGCAATCAAGGCATATGAATCGGCAGTTAAAACCCTCCAAGATCGACTTCGCAAAGATGTTGCAACTAGCAACTTGAACTACCAGTTCTCGTTTGATGAGGATGCCCAGAAACCAGTCCATCAAGATTTTATAGAGTTGTTGCTGCGCCCAGAAACAGAACAACCCAGTCAAAAGGACTTACAGCGGGTTCGAGAAGTCAGCTCCTTGCTGCTAGAATCCCAGTTGACCAGCTTCTTGCAAGAGCCTTGTGCCGTAGTTACCCCCCAGCAAGTTGATACCGTTGTTAAAGAGAAAGCACCAAACACAGCCCTTTTCTATCCCGTTATCTTGCCCGATCGCTTAGACGTTGTTGTTAAGATGGCCGGGAAAGATCAGCTATTGCACTACAGCACCTTAATTCCTCAGGACAAACTGTTAGAAATCCTGAAGAACCTTCAGGTTGCGTTAGAGGAAGAGTATACGTTTGAAGCGGTGCAAACTCTCTCGAAACAACTCTATGGCTTGCTGATTCAACCAGTCGAGGCAGAGCTACAAGCAAACCAGGTAGACACCCTCATTTTCACACTGGATCGGCGACTCCAGTCTATTCCGATGGCTGCTCTGTACGACGGAACGGAGTACCTAATTGATCGGTATGCCATCTCTGAAGTGTTGGGTTTGAGGTTTGCTGATACCATTAAGCCCCTCCAGCCAGAGGAGTTAAAGGTAATCGGAGCCGGTCTCTCGACCATCCCTACCTCGCTCCCTCAAGAGATTCGAGAGAAGTTCTCCCCGTTGAGCAATGTCGAGGCTGAAATGGTAGTACTTAAAGATTCAGGGATCAATACAACTATCCTCATTAATGAGAACTTTACTCTGAGCAACTTCAATGCCAAGCTCAACGAGCAAAAGTTTCCGGTGGTTCACCTGGCTACCCATGGACAATTTAGTCTTGATCCTCAAAAAACATTTTTATTGACATCTCAAGATTCATCGAGCCAAGATTCATCCAAAAATGGTCTGATCAATGTGAATGAATTGGGTGCGCTGTTTCGGGTTAGAGGACAGATCAGGCTAGATTCAATCGAACTACTGGTGCTGAATGCTTGTGAAACGGCCAGTGGAGATGACTTAGCCACATTAGGACTAGCCGGAACCGCCGTTAGAGCCGGGGCACGCAGTGCGATCGCCTCGCTTTGGACATTGGATGATGCGCCGAGTGCGACCTTTACGCAGCGGCTTTATCAAAACCTGCAACAACCGGATGTTAGTAAGGCCGAAGCGCTGCGCCGGGTTCAGTTGGCACTCAAGCAAGATCCCCAATATAAGCACCCCCGCTATTGGTCGCCTTATATCCTAGCTGGCAATTGGTTACAACTAACATCAGCCGCCAAACCATCAGCCTGACTGGCTGATAAACCACACGCGACTTTTTCTTGCTTGAGTGGTTTCGTAGATTCTAAAAGATAGAGTTGATTGACATCTGGAATCTGTAGTTCTGTTAATAAGCTAATCCATGCTTCTTCGTTGATGTTGGGAAACTCACGGTAAATCTTTACCAGTGAGTTGATAGTTTCAAACCAGATTCCGTGGTCTGCATAAGTCGTATACTGCTGTAGAGCAGACGCTTCTCTCAAGGCTGTTTCTAGTTCGGGAGTAGATTCTACTCGTTGTACCCATCCCTGAACAACAGGGTTGCGAGAAAGTTTTTCAGAATCACAAATCACTGAAAAATACCAGTGATACAGCTTATCTGTTTCTAGTTCATAAGACAGGGGATATTCGACCAGTCTCGGCTGATTCAATAACTCGATCGTCATCAATTCATTCCAAACTGGGCGATCGGCATCATCCAGCAGTACAAATTGAGCAACGCGCTGGTCAATGCGATCGCGGGAAGTTTCAGGAGTTGAAACATAGGGAATGTAGAACCAAAAAGTAGGTCGGGCCTCGACGGTTAACCCGCCTACTTCTGTATCGGAGCCTGTCTTAGTCTCCTGCTTTTCCTGATTGTTTACTTGAACGTTACGTAGGGCAGGTATCAAGGCCCTAACAGAATTCTCCTTCTGGCCATTATCAACCAATGCACAAATTGGACCTCGCCCTGCTCCGCCCACTCGTCTACCTCTCGGAGCCGTTCCCTTTCGAGGGGGGGTATACAGTCCGGTACGCTCAAGCAGGTCTTGAAATATAGAAATTCCACTCCTTTGAGCATTAGCAACTGGGGTTAACCAGGGTGAGAACGGATTAGTTTGAGAAACTGGAAATAACGGAAATAGAATGAAGCTGGCAGCTACAAGTGTAAGTACCAGAGTCAGTAGTTTGGTTCGGACAAATCCCTTAAGCCAAGTCATCATCACGACAAAAGCCTCTCAACCTGGTTGATAGATTGTTGTTTTACAGGCTTAACAGACGCGGCTGACCTCAGCCGCGCATTAGACCAAAATACATAGCTACTGGTGGTTAATAGCGCTAAAAAGTGAGGCATTAAAGGTACCCAACCACCAAACTGGAAGATAGCCACGCTGACGGCCAGAATAGCACTACCGCTCAGCACCACAATCACCCCTAATTGTCGAGGCGAAAGGAACCACCATCCCAATCCACCACCGATCAGAGCAGAAATTAAAATCAAAAGCAAATCTACTTGTCCAGGCAAAACCCAGATTAATGAGTTGTCCTTTAAAGCAGCATCAATAATCTGATCGATCATCTGAGCCTGTATGATAACTCCTGTGGTTACTTGGTCTGAACCTTGATCATAAGGGGTTCTAAAATTATCGCTGATGCCATCAGAGCGAGCAATCCCAATCAAAACAATAGAGTTTTTGTAATCTTGAGCTGGGAAGTCTGGTTTCAGAAACTCTTCTAGGGTGACAGTTTTATACGTTTGGCTCTCTTGCTGATCTCGATAGTTCAAAAGAACTTGGCATCCACTGAAGAGATCACGCGCATCACCCGAATAACCTTGATATCCTCCTGTGTTAGATAAAAAATTTGGTAGTGCTACTCCAGTATTAAACTCTATTTGACAGGCTTGTTCTGTTAGATCAACGTTGGTTTGAATTTTTTCCTTACTCTGTAAATAGCGTTCTGCTATCAATAAATTAAATGATTTGGTTGATGAACATTTTGAACCAGCTAAATTACTAGGATAAAATGCTAATAAATGACGACGCATAATTCCGTCACTATCTAGAGAAACATCACTAAAACCAACCTGCTCTGATTTAGCACCAAATGGAGGTGAAACTCCATTTGGATCTTTCTGATCGGGAGCCTTACAAACAGTGAAGAGATCTGGTTGCTGAAATAGAGCTTCCAAACGCTGCTTTTCAGCTGAGTTAGTTTGGATTAGCGTTTGATCTCGGTAGACATCTAAACCGATGGCGATCGGCTTAAGAGTTTCAATTTTTTGTAACAGTCGGATTAACGTTACATTCGATAAAGAATACTTTGGGTTCTCTTGCCTGTTTTCCTGTGCTTCAGCGTCTTGTTTTGTAATTGTGACAATTAAGAAGCGATCGCTTGGTTTTGGTGGATTCAGCCGATTTCGCATCAACGTATCATAAAAACCAAATTCAATCGGCTGAAAGACTTGAAAAGCTCGAACAAGTACGACCAGAGCCGTCATTCCCAAACTTGCCAAAACAACAGTACGAGGTTTACAGCGAGGTAGAAGCAAATTGCGCCAACGGTGGTCTTTCTTGTGAAATGCTCTTTGCTCTTGCTTAAGACCATCAACGGCTGTCAAAATCGTTGCGGCAGAAGTGGCTTTTCCCACCATCACATCATCGTACTGATCTGGCATAGTCCTGATGTGATCGTGTGTGGATTGGACAATACCGCAAACTTTCAGTGTTTTCCAATTCAACAGCGGTGAACTCTGTAATTTCAAAGAGTTCTGATGGGTTTCAAACTCCATGACATCTCGGTTTCGCCCAGTTTGCTTTTGACACTTACCGACACCATAGCCACCTTTAGCCAATAGCTTGGAATAACCATAGGTACAGAATGGATCATCCACCCGAAAGGACTGATCCAAATAAACACAGGGATGGCTAGAGTGAGGCGATGTCAATTTTAAGATCGCTAACGTATCCGACTGAAAGAGGCGATCGATTGTAGCTTCGTTAACGTTAATGTTCTTTTGGTCTTGCCAAGTCGCTTTAATGGGTTGTGCTCCTGCCGCCGTGATCTCAGAAGCACAGGTCAAAATCTTTCCAGGCGCAACAAAGAAGCCTGTACTTGCTCCAGCTTGACCAGGAAGGCTCAGCTTAACCGTACAGGATTCTAGCAGTTCCATCAAAGCAGCTCTTCGGTCGTCCCCCGCTGCTATGCGGATTTTCAGCTCTCGCTGCTTTTGCTCCTCTTTTTTGCGCTCGGCAAATCCTACACTGGCATCAATAAATTGATTAGCATCGGGGTGAAAGCCGCCTAGTATCTCAATAAACTCTCGATCTTCTCTCAGCCTCACCACATTGTCTAGCTTTCGCCCACTCCACAATTCATCATCCGATTGTGTCGTTTGCCATTGCTTAACGTCGTCGTTCAGGCGATTTCGCAGGGTAATCGCTTCCCGGTGTTGTTTAATCCAGTTATTCAACTGCGTCCACGAAGTTAGTAGAACTTCATGAGCAATTTCCACAGTAGCGTGTTGAACGACCGACTGCGGATCGTCTGATGTCGGATTTGACTCACCACTTACCAGCAGATGTGCGTCAATCAAAGTTCGGAGAACTGTTTTTTCTTGCTGGCTTGTAAATTCAGAGAGATCGGCACGACGACGAAAGGGCTTCCATTCCGTTCCGGCTCCTTCATTCGTACCAATTTGCACGAGTTTCAGAAAAATGCGCTGCGCCGCCAATTTTTCCAGCGGAGACAATGCTTGATAAATTTGATCCACCCGCTGTTGCAGTGCCCCACGAACCCCGCCTAACCGACGATAGCAACTGATGCTTAAGAGGCGATCTTGAATTCCACCATTTTGCGTTTCGATGTCCCACAGCAGATCTAGCGTGTATTGCAACAACGGCAAATAACCCGCCTGTCCCTGCACGTCTTTAGTGATTTCTTCCACCAACCCCTTCTCAAACACCACCCCATGCTGAGCGGCGGGTTGCTCGATCGCCAACCGCAACTCATCCGGTTGCATCTGTGTAATTAGAGGACGGTGTTTCTGTGTCAGGTGGGCCAACTGATTTGCCGGAGATGGATCAAGCTGATCTAAAAAATCGGCTCGCATTGTTGCCACAATCTTGATTGATGGATCAGTGGCTCGTTCTTGACTTAGCTGTACCAGACTGAGAATAAAGCGATCGCGCTTATCTGGATCACTAACGGTAAACAGTTCCTCAAATTGGTCAATGAAGATCAACCAAAATGACTCCGGTGGTTTCAATCGATTCGCTACTTGGCTTAAGGTATCGACTGCTCCGGTTCTGGCAATTTGAGCCTCAGACTGTTTATAGCGACGGGTTAGCAAACTGCCGTAGAGTGAATCAAACGGATCGTGGTCAGGGGTTAGCAGCAAGCTTTCAAACTGATTTCCCCACTTCTGCTGAAGCCAGGGAACCAACCCAGCTCGTACCACTGACGACTTGCCACTGCCCGATGCACCTAGCAGCAGCACTAAATTTGTTTGTTCTAGTTCATTGATTAAACTTGCAAGGAACTGATCTCGCCCAAAAAAGCGATCGCCATCCTCCGGCTCAAACGTCTTCAACCCTTTATAGGGCGATGTAGGGATTAACTTACGGGTTTTGATCTCATCCACCGAGATCTGAATAATTTTGGTTTGAGTTAAGGTGACAACCTGTGCCTGAATCACGTTAAAGGTATTGTCATCTCCATGCACCTGCACATCGCCCAGTGCTTGCTGTTGGCTAGATACTGGATCCCCTAAAGCATCCTGGTTTTGATTCTCGTTCATGGCAGACCTACCCAAGCTTTTGCCACAAGTCCGGCTACTTGTGTTACTGGACCTGCAAGAGTTGCCACCCCATTCAACCCTTGCTTTAGCGCATCCACCACTTCATCCACAAAACCCTTGTCCGGTTTAGATTTCTGCAACTCCTCCTCGATCATATTGATTTTTGACTCTGTGTCTTTTCTGGCAAACGCACTAAGCGCGTCTGTTGCCGAAACCTCTTGCTTAAGCTTTACTAACGATTCCAATGCCGCTTGCAGGTCGGTATTACTGCCGCTGGTCTGAGTACTCGTTTGGTTCAGGTTGACACTGTCTCCCGACTGAATCGCATTGAAGGGGTTATTGCTGCCACTCATCGAAATATTGCCAAACGATTGTGACTTCTGGGCATGGGGTGAAGGCGAAGGTTCAGCAACCTGGCTCTGTTGGGTTTGAATAGCATCTGGTGTTGCGATCGCCAACGGATTGTTGCCCTCGTTACGATTCAACAGTTCTGGAGTGGAAGATTCTTTGCTGCCTGACAGATCGAGCGCTGTACAGGCATATTCGTAAGCAGACTGAAACGATTCCCCATCCACTAACGCCTGATAAAATTTAGCTGCAAACTTAATGGCTGATTGATCCCCGATCGCCTGATTCATACCGATTACGCAGTCAATATTTCGGTGAATTGCTTCAGCTTGTACTTGGGAATAGCAAGCATTCAGAAAAACACACTTGACGCTGTTTCTAGCCCATTTGAATAGTCTGCTCAATGCCTCTGTTGTTACGAGTTGAATCTTTCCAGCATCATCTTCTAAAACTAACCCCTGTTCCCCAGCACCATGCCCTGAGAAGTGGACAATATCTGGCTTATGTTGCAGCAGGGCACGCGATAAGTCATCAACCCGCACAGCTCCTTCATTGATGAACTCAAAGCGATCGCGGTATCTAGCTCGTTCTAGCTCTTCTTTGATGCCTCGAACTTCCTCATCCAAGCGTAGAAGGCTTGTATTAGTCGGATTTGACCTAAGAACTAGAATCTTGATAATTTTCATTTTTTACAATCCTGATGGGAAGTAAAGGAATAAGAAATCTTACCCAAGTAGGTGGGCTTAAGTAAATATAAGATCCTAAAACCCTGCGCCGCCCGCGCAGCGGGCGGCGCAGGGTTTTAGGATTTGGTTTTTATTTAGGTTGAACTACTTATAACTTGTACATAATTTTGGAGAGGTCTGTTGGTAATCTTCAAAGCAGTTGAGTTTTATCATATTTTGCTTGAGTTTTATCATATTTTGCTTTAAATAATCGGTAGGGGTATTGAGGTAAGGATTTTTTGATGGGCGGGCGAAGCCCGCCCATCAAAAAATTCTTACCAATTTAGGACTACCAACACTCCAAAATTTGAAAAGTAGTTGGTTGTAGCTCAGGTTTGACTTGTTTAAGGTCAATCCGGTTTTTGGGACTTCCCCCAAGCACTTATCGTGTACATCAAGTTGATAGGTGCCCGTGGTTTTAACTAATGCAGTAGGTAAGTCGATTGAGTTGAGTTTTGAGAAACCCAACGTTATTTAGAGTTGATTTTTCCGCTGTCTCATGATTAAGACAGTTTTTTGCTGGAGTCTAGCTGCCACAGTTGGTTCAGATGTTGAATTCGCCATTGCACAACCATAGCTCGGTGTTTTCGATAACCCGCGATCGCCAAGATAAATGAAGCCAACGCAGATTCCAGAGCCCGCTGTGGTAATTTCTAAGCTGGCTTATCAAGCTCTTCTGACAATTCTTCCCCTCCCAAGAGGGGTGCCCGTTCGCAAAGCGTTTCGCAGAAAAGAGCGAGGTGAGTCAAATTAGTCGTCAAAAAAGCTACATCATCCCCTCCTGGGAGGGGTGCCCGCAGGGCGGGGTGGGTCAACCTAAAACCAAAAGCACCTATTGGCAATGGGTAAGTTGACTGGCGGTTAAGATTGCCCCACCCCTGCCCCTCCCAAGAGGGGCGCAATCTGTGTCTAGAAACCGGGTTCCTTTTTCGGCAGTTCGCCTGCAATTGAAATTGCGCAGTCTAAATAGTTTAAGCTTCTGGCTTAAACCATGGTTTAGTGCATTCAACCTTAGTACGGTTTCCGGCTTTGCCACAGGCTCGCATTGATCGACCCTTATTATCAAACATCACCGTGTATTTTTGGGTATATCGTTTATTAGGAAAGATGGGGCCACTGATTTTGGCGGCTCCTAGCTTAGGTTCCCAGGTACGCCCACCATTGTTTGATCGATCAACCCAGATTTCATCTCCTGGAGAACCATTGCTAATACGTCCCCAAGCACATCGTGAGCTTGAATGATAACGTAGTTCAATTTTGCGACCAAAAAGCTCTTCAGTACGAACGGTACGAGGTGGGCCAAATGTAGCAGGGTTATAGCGATCGCACCATCCAAATCGATTTTGCAAATTTCGTGTTCCAACAGCCTCTTCTTCCTCGAAATTAGGGTCTTCTGCGCTATAGTTATCGTCTGCCTCCATATCCGGTTGATTGCTTAACTCAGGGACATGTATTTCTTCTATATTCTGCCCCTGAGGGACTGCATAAGCAGCTTGAGGAACACTGATTCCTAAAAGCATCATTGCCAATAGAATGAGAAGAGTACCCTTCCAAAGACGATAGAATAATGCTTTGAAAAAATTCGATAAATTCATTTCTTTTCTCCTGAATTAGGTACAGTAGGGTGATCCAATCCCCCATGCAAAATTTGGAATATGCATAGGGGATAGGCGAAACGTTCGAAAAAGTTATTACAGAGATTGCGCGGTGAGCTTAGATTTCAACTCATCAATTTCCTTCCGCATAGTTTGCAGATCTTTAGCTTGAGCATCAAGGATCGCCTTTAGCTCTCCGCTACTGACCGGCAATTTACCAGCAATGACTTCGCCCTTTAGAATGTTGACAAGAGTTTGAACTGTCCCTAGCGTGGCCTTGCTGGTGCCACTCCAGTGGGTTTGTCCTGGCGCAGTTCCTTCATTCAGAACTTCGCGTACGGCATTTTTGAGATCGTTGCGAGTTGTCATGGTTTTTCTCCTGGTTAAAGTAAGTAATCAGCGATGTAACTGGAAAGTATTCGATTGTTCGATGGATACTAGCGATTCGATGGGCTAATGAGTTTTGCTCGTTCTTCCAATGCGGTCTTTAGCTCTTGGGTATTGGCTGGCAGCTTGTTGGCAATCAAGTCACCTTTTAGAATATTGACAAGAGCCTGTGCCGTACTAAGGGTTGATTTGCTCGTGCCACCCCAATGGCTCTGTCCTGCTGCGGTGCCTTCATTTAGCACTTCACGCATGGCATTTTTGAGATCATCGCGAGATAGCCCAAAGTACCAGTTGCTAGTGGTGCCGCCGCCTGAGTAATTAGGCCGCCCGTAGCCCACAATGCTGCTACGCCGCCGCATGCGTTTCACCATGTCACTCGTGTTGCCTTCAATGGTGGTAATAGAACCGTCCCCATTGACTGCCTCCACAATGCCAACGTGGTTAATACGACCACCTTCAAAGTTGAAAAACACAACATCTCCAGGTCTAGGGCTAGAGGTATGCCACCGCCCTTGCTGCTTAAATTTGGCAGCTCCAGAGGGAGTGTAAGAAAACCCTTTGCTGGTGGTAAAGGCAAGTGGTAACCCTTCGTGGTAAAAAACCCAGGATACAAACATGGCGCACCAGGGCTGGCCATCCATACCTGATCCATACCAAGCACCATATTTTGTGCGGTTTATTCCGGTCTCTCTGTAGCCAATTTCTTGCTTGGCGCGATTGAGGATTCGAGCGACGGTAGTCATAGTGATGGTTCCTCATCTTCAATTTGCTCACTTGGGTCAACAATTTGATCGGTTTCGATGAGCAGACTGGCTTCAATGGCCATGGCCTCTTCATCGCTTTGAGCTTGGGCTAACTTGGCTAACCCTTCGTCGGTATGTACTTCTTCGCCATACTGGCGAGGTTGGTCTTGGGGATTTTCATCAGGCATCGTGTTTTTCTCCAGATGTAGTCGTTTGACTGATTAGACATTAGCGATACTACTTGCCCTCGTTTATAAGCCAGCGAAATAGCGCTGTTTTAAGGCTGATGGGTAACGCTAATGACGGGAAGAGCGATCGCCAGTAGCCGCTGACGGCATTCGACAGCGCAATATCAGCTTGCTGAGCTGCGTTGTGATGGGTAAAAGTTCCTGTTTTCAGAGTGCCTGAGTTACCTCGCATTTAGCCCTCTACAGGTTGATAGCGCCAGTTAATCGCGCGGGGCTTTTGATAGGGTTTTTGAGATTGAATTTGACGCTCGTAAGCATTGCCCCGATAGATTAAAATTACGGTTGATTTATCCATTTCAACCGCTTCAGAAACCATTACAGGATATGGAGTGTAATCGTATGTGTGACCCCGGTAAATGAGTTTAATCTTGGGTTGATCTGTAGCAACAGAGCCAAGCCGAATGGGAGTAGGAAGGTTGTAAGGGTGTCCGCGAAAGGTGAGTTTCATAATTTAGAACCTTGAGGGCTGAACCGTTTATGAGTAATGATTGAGATCAGGTTTGAACCCGATATATTTATCAAACTCCACGACTAACTAAGTTCAAGCCTGAGAACGACTGACTTGTTTCCAACTTGTGACTCTTTTGTTATGACTCTTACTTGCGTTATGACCTTCGCTATGATGTCAGCACTGGGGCATTGAATGAGAGAGGTGTTTATGCCTAGATCTCTCAGAGTTCAATAGGGTTGCATTGGAAAAAGTCAAAATCTACGGTAAGTAGGTGGGCGTAATTAAATATAAAACCCTAAAAGTCTGCGCCGCCCGCGCAGCGGGCGGCGCAGACTTTTAGAATCTTGTTTTTATTTATAGCGGTAGCCATGATCAATAGGACGCCTCCCTGTCATTCCCGCGCAGGCGGGAATCCATCTGCTCGATAGGTGCCAGCGTCATTCCCGCGCAGGCGGGAATGACGCTGGCATGTCCT
>Ga0105046_10001407_pt1 | contig 36980 bp, 26 predicted proteins | sample MAT03_FD_78385 | JGI IMG/M metagenome (GOLD analysis project Ga0105046, IMG submission 78385) | Freshwater microbial communities from Lake Fryxell liftoff mats and glacier meltwater in Antarctica - MAT-03 (megahit assembly) | ecosystem: Environmental > Aquatic > Freshwater > Ice > Liftoff... | reverse complement strand
ATGGGGGATATAATGCTGATACAAAAAGAGTTTTCCTTTTCGGAAAAAATCACATGTTCAAAGACATTGAAGACATGGCCAATACTAAGATTTTTCACGATCTTTGTACCACAAATGCATCCGGCCAATTTGAATTTGAGGTTAACGGACTATCAAATCTGAACGCAACGATTCAACCAGTAATTTATTCTGGAAATATCAGTTTTAAGAAAAAACAGTTAAAAAATGTAACGTTTTTCAAAAAGAAGATAGGTGATAAATTCTTCAGAATTATAAAAACCAATGGAACTTTAAATGCACTTGGTTTTACATTAACCGAAGAAGCACAAAAGGCATTTACCGGGCAATATTATATCACTTTTACCTCAGAGATAAATTAGATGTTAAAAACATGAAATTACTTTTTACCGTTTGGCTTGTCTTATTTTCGATTTTTGGTGCGTATGCACAAAGTACTTCGTGCCCAGCCCCTCGACCACGTACTTCTGGTTGTTATCAAACATCTAGACCAAGAGTTGGTGGAAGCGCTTTAACCAATTGGCCTCCAATTCCCAATCAAGATTGCTGCAATGCAATCGCACTTTGTTTTGATGTCAATGAAATCCAGAATGGAGTTATCATTCCAGTAGGTGCTCCTGATAATCTTTTTTATCCTGGCTGCGTTAGAGATGAACTGCCAGACGATAGAAATACCTGTTTTGCTAACAATGAAAAAGGGACTACATGGTATAAATTTCAAGTAAGGCCCTTGCCTGGTGGTTCTGAGTCAATAGGTGCACCAGCTGGAAAACTTAGGTTTAAAATCATTCCAAAAGATGTTGGAACAGACCCAGACTACGATGAATTGTCGGATTCAGGTAGAATCAACTACGGGGATACTGATTATGATTTTTTATTATTCAAAATTCCATCCAATTTTCGCACTGAGGGTGCTGCATGTACAGCCATTAAAAACAGTTCCAGCTTCGGGGCATTTAATTCAATAATTGCAAGTTGCAACTGGAATGGCACTTATGGCCCGACAGGATTGTTTGAGCCAGGCGCAGGAACGGAAAGCTCAAGTGGCAGATTTTTAAGATTTAATAAGCCTTTAGACGTATTTGTAGGTGACCTTTTCTATTTGGCTATTGATAATTTCTCAATAAATCAACAAGGATTCACTGTTGACTTCAGAGGCTTAAATGCTCCACAACAAAATACTGCGATAGTTGCACCACCGCTTGTCCCTTTTATAAAAATTGCTACTATTATTAATCCGAACTGTAGCTCTAAGCAGTTTACGCTTAGGTTTGACAATCCCGTTCGTTGTGATTCTGTAAAGCCAAACAAATTTCTTGTAAAAGGAAGTGCTCCAAATTATACCATTTTAAATATAACACCTGAGGGCGGCTGCAATTTTGGTGATCAAGATACCTCTTTTGTTTTTACCATTTCGCCTTCCGATCCAGACACCACTTTAGAAATATCTATTACCAATACGATTAGGGACATTTGTGGTAATGCAGTAGTTGCAGATACTAATAAAATGCGAATCGAGTATCCAACGCCATTGGTATATAACATTGTCGGGGAGCAACCTTCGTGTGGAAAGCCAGAAATCACAATACAATTTACAAAACCAGTATTTTGCGATTCTGTAAAATCCTCAAAATTTAAAGTTTTAAGAAAGGGTGCGGTATTTGGAAAAGTTTTGCAAGTTAGGAGAGCCAATGGCCTTGCCTGTTCTATTGGTTCACTTGACACTACCTATGTTTTAACACTTAGCCAGGTAGTCAAAGACAGTACAAATTTTAGTTTGGCCTTAGATGGAGTTGTAACAGACTTTTGCGGAAATCCTGTATTGCCTGATACTTTTAGTTTTAAAGTCAATCCATTTTTAACAATAAAGGCGGATCCAAAAGTAGCCTGTCCTAAAAAAACCATATTGGTAACTGGTATTTTGGATAGTACCTTTAAAGACGTTCCTAACGATTTTATTACCTACGCTTGGACCAATCTAAACAACGGAGAAACTCTTGTAGAAGATGATTCAACAACAATTACGAATCCTCGAAATACGGTTAAAATTAAAAGAGACCTTGTTGTTTCGGAAAATGTTACCTATCAAGTTGTTGTACAAAACATTAAAAATAACTGTGTAGATACCGCTAAGGTTTCGGTTCTTTTCTCTGCCCGTCCTAATTTAATAAAACCAGATGTGCTTACCTATTGCTTTGGAGAAAACATTGCATATAAACCTCAATTTACGAATGCCAAAAGTTCGGAGCTTACATTTTTCTGGTCTAGGGCAACTGCACAATCGGTGGGCATTTCAACAGATAGCATTTTTACGCAAACCGTTGTTGACTCCATCATTCAAAAAGGCCTTGAACAAGTGTTCACACTGAGAACTAAATATTTAGATTCATTGGGTGGGTGTTCATCTGATCCATTAGAATTTAAAATTAGATACGGAAGAAAAATTGAACCTAAAATAGATTTGGATTCCTTGCTAAGAAATGCGTCCATTACGCCAGCAGAATTTACTTTTAACAACCTAAGCACATTTGAACCTTCAAAATTTGGAGCAAAATATGAATGGAACTTTGGACAAGGGGACAAGCAATTTATTTTTGGAAATGGATCTGCATCAAGCACATATGTTGATGGTAGAGAAGGTGGTTTGCCATATACTGTTACACTAACAGCAATTGATACCGTCATGATCTCCACTAACCAAATAGGGAGAATTTGCAACAATTCTGATACGACATACATCTCAGTACAAAATCTAATTCCTTCATTGATCACATCAAATGGAGATAAAATGAATGATTTTCTTTTCATAAAAGGAATGAAGCCAAATACCTTCTCTATGAAATTATACAACAGATGGGGAAAATTGGTAGGAGAACAAGATCCATTGGATTATCAAGAAGGATGGGATCCCAAAGATTTAGGCAACGGCAATTATTATTATATTCTAACCGAGAAGAGAAGCGGAAAAACAATTGTGAGCTGGTTGGCCATCAAAAGAGATTAGATTGTTTTTCAAAATGAAAATAGTGGGTGCTTAGTGAAACTGCCCTCTATTCATTTAAATTTTTGAGGCGAATTTTCTTATCGAGGGATCATTTGAAACCCTCAATCAGAAAATAAAAGCTGTAAAACTAATCTGGTTTTATGGTTAAAAAAACCAACAAGGATTACCCTTATTTTGATGGAAGTATACTGTTTGGAAGATGTTTTCTTGATCCAGGATGTGTGGTCCTTTGCATAATATCAACCAGGGTAAAAATTACAAACGCGGTAAAGCCCAGTCCCAGAATCAATAGAATCAATTTATTACGCTTATTTTTCTTTGCCTCATTCATGCCTCAAATTTCTAAAAGAAGTTTGTGAAATCAACAATCAAAACTGTTATTTTACCGCATGGTTTTAACTTCCGAAATTCGCATCCACGATCTTTCATTTGTTCCATACATCAACCAGGAACAAATCCTTGAAAGAATTTATGAAATGGCCTCCGAAATAAACAAGGACTTCGAAGGAAAAACACCCTTGTTTGTTCCAATTCTGAATGGCGCTTTCATGTTTGCATCTGATCTTTTAAAGCAGATTTGCATTCCTTGTGAGGTTTCATTTGTGAAAGTGGCTTCCTACCAAGGCGAAAATTCTTTGGGTGAAGTTGAAGAAATAATTGGACTGAAATCAAATATCAAGGGACGTCATATAATTCTTGTCGAAGACATTGTAGATACGGGACTCACTATGAGTCAAATAGTTAGAACCTTTCTGACTTACGAACCTGCTAGTTTATCTGTAGCTACCTTATTTGTAAAACCTGAATCCGTTCAAGTTGAACTTCCATTAACGTATAAGGGTTTCGAAATTGAAAATAAATTTATTGTGGGGTATGGGCTGGACTATAACCAACAAGGAAGAAATCTAAGAGATATCTATATAAAGGTGGATTAATTATTTAGGAATTAAGGGAGATTTAGAATTCCTTTTTGGATGTAATTTTCTTACAAACTGAACTTGAATATAAGGAATTAAAGAGTATATATTTACGAAAAATTAAAATTCGAATGAAAAATCTATTAGTAGCCTTTTTGCTAACTGCATTTGTTGGTGGTGGATACATCGCAAAAGCAACATCCACTTTCTCTATCGTTGTGAAAGAAGACGAGAAAGATAAAAAAGAAAAGAAGTCTTGCAGCGAGAAAAAATCTTGTTGCAAAATGAAAACTGGCGAAGCCAAAGCTTGTGCAGGTATGTCCAAAACCGAAGCGAGTGCAACAGATGGTTCAGCTTCCACAGCCAGTACAGAGGCAAATGCTTCCGGTTCAAGTGAGAAAAAAGCTTGCTGCAAGAAGAAATCATCCTGCTCTGACAAAGAAAAATCAGATAAAGGAGCCGCTCTTTAATTTCTTACTTAATTTATTTATAAAAAATAGCATCTTGCCGATGCTATTTTTTTTGTCCCTATGCAAGTATATCATACTCTTCTTCAACAGATTATAGAATACGGATCCCGAAAGACCGACCGGACAGGAACCGGTACCCTAAGTCTGTTTGGAACTCAAATGAGGTTCAATCTTTCTGAGGGTTTCCCACTTATCACCACAAAGAAGGTCCATTTGAGATCAATAATAATTGAACTTTTATGGTTTTTGAAAGGAGATACAAATATTGGATGGCTTAAAGAAAATGGGGTAAGCATTTGGGACGAATGGGCTGATGAAAATGGCAATCTCGGCCCCGTTTATGGACATCAATGGAGAAATTGGCCCAGCCCGGATGGAGGACATATTGATCAGATTTCGGAGCTGGTTCGACAAATTAAAAAAACACCCGATAGCCGACGTTTGATTGTAAGTGCCTGGAATGTAGCAGATATAGCCAAAATGAAACTCCCTCCATGTCACGCACTTTTTCAGTTTTACGTAGCAGACGGAAAACTGTCCTGTTCACTATACCAAAGGTCGGCCGATTTTTTTCTTGGGGTGCCTTTTAATATTGCCTCTTATGCCCTTTTAACCATGATGATGGCCCAAGTTTGCAATCTGGAACCAGGAGATTTTGTTTGGACTGGTGGCGATACACATCTTTATTTAAATCATTTAGAACAAGCCAATCTTCAACTTTCAAGAGAGATGAGAGGCTTACCCAAAATGGAAATCAACCCAGATGTAAATGATATTTTTTCTTTTCAATATACTGATTTTAAGCTAATTGGCTATGATCCTCATCCAGCAATAAAAGCTTCAGTGGCTGTTTAGATAAGTTTCTACTTTTTATCAGACCTAAACTCAATAACAATCTTTTTCTTTGCGCGATGGAAATGAAGCATTGGACTGAAGTATTAATGGAAAAGCTCCGAAATCCAAAGAGCGTTAAGAACTTTGCCGTATATTTTATAATAGCCTGTGCTGGTGTTACATCCAACATAGTTTCCGCAACATTTTTGAGAAGACAATTTGGCACTGGTTTCGGTTCATCCATTGTTTTGGGTTATTTGACCGGAATGGTGGTTGGCTTTACATTAACCAAACTTTTTGCCTTCAATGCCCGTAATTCCGGAAATTTGACCAGAGAGGCGATTAAATTTTTCCTTGTTTCAATGGTTGCCTTAACTGTAACCTGGTTCTTTTCTGAAGTTATCTTGCGTGTAATCAACTATTGGTTTGGGGCTTATCCAAACACACAATTCCATTTGGAAGCATTGGTTGGAGAAATTACAAAAATGGTGGATGACATTCTGGGAATTCCTCTATCTCTTGCTTTTGTGGACAGGCTTTTATTCTCCAATCTTGGAGGGATATGCTTTGGCTTTTTTGCGAACTTTTTTGGTCACAAATATTTTACCTTCAAAACAACTGGCTATTATGACAGATTTTTGGAGAAGAAAAACACCGTATTGGGTAGATAGGATATTGACTTACTTGCTCTTATTCTCTGAAGCAAGTACCATTTTCACTTTTAGCTTTTCCCCGATCGCCATCACATCTGCCAGATTTTGAATGGTCAGACTTTTATCCAACCTCAGCACGATGGTGGGCTGGTCTAGTTTTGACATTTCAACTTTGATTCTTGGCTCTATTTGATCAAATGCTATTGGTGTCTTATTGATATAATATTGCAGGTTTTCTGTAACCGAAAGTGTGATTTGCTGCTTGGCCATTTGCTGGCTTTGCTTGGCATTCGGAAGAAAAAGCTTGATCACATTCGGGTTTACGAGCGTAGAAACAATCAGGAAAAACAACAACAAGAAAAACATGATGTCATTTAGCGACTCGGTGCTTACCTCCGCTGTTTCTTTTGGCCTTCTTCTTAAATTCATCAGAATCAGATATTTAGACGATTACTATTTACTTGGCTCAAAAAGAAGATCCATAAAATCCAATGTGGCTTGCTCCATTCGCTCTACAACTTTTTCGATGCGCATGTTTACCAAATAATAGCCCAAAAAAGCAATAATTCCAACCGTTAAACCGGCCGCCGAAGTAATCATTTTTTGGTACAGTCCACCCGAAATAACACCGATCGAAAGGTTGTCGGTCATTGCAATGTCATAAAAGATTTTAATAACACCCATGATGGTTCCTACAAAACCAAACATTGGTGCCAACTTGGCAATAAGACTTAAGTAGCCAATATTTTTCTCCAATTTCGTAATTTCCAGTTTTCCAACGGCCTCCATTGCGCCTTCTATTAACGCAGGAGCATTGCCAATTCGGGAAATTCCTTTCTCAAGCATTCTGCTAATTGGCGTATTTACAGTTTGACACAACCTTTTTGCTTCAGAAATATTGCCATTTTCTAAGCTGGATTTTAAGCTATTCACAAAGCCAGCATCATACGACATGGCTTTTCCAACTGAGAGAAATCGCTCTATAAAAATAGAAATTGAAACTATCGAAAGAATTAAAAGGACTAAAACAATGGTTACGCCCGTCGATCCACTCGAAAGGAGTAAATCGACCACTGTTTGTTTATCAACAGATTGAGTTGCTTGGGCAACTGATAAAGTGTCTATGGTTTGTAGAAGTATCATTGGCGGTTAAAGTATTATTTGAATTGGAGCTTGTAAAGCTTTTGATTTTCAGACTTTATAATAATAAAAGACAAACCTAAAACAGTGACAAGAGAATTGCAAAAAATAAATTATTAATTCAGCTTGGGGTTGTTTTTATGGCGGTCAGCATCCCGCAAAGTTTTCTTTTCCAGATTTTGTTTCAATGCGGTTTCAAGATCAACTCCTGTTTGGTTTGCCAGGCAAAGAAGCACAAATAAAACATCGGCCATCTCATCTGCCAAGTTTCCTTTGTCAACATCTTTCTTCCAAGATTGCTCTCCGTATTCTCTGGAAATGATTCTGGCGACCTCTCCTACTTCTTCCATCAAAATTGCGGTATTGGTCAATTCTGAAAAATAGCGAATGCCAACCGTCTTTATCCACTGATCTACAATTTGTTGAGAATCGCTTATTGTCATTTTCTGTAAGAAAAATCTTTTTCCAAAAGTGCAATATCAAAAAGTTAAAATCTAAAATTTTGTTTTTAAAAAACTCACACCTAATTTTAAACTATGAATATGCGCTTTCTTCTAAAAAATAGAAGGTTTGAAAAAATTGTTTTTGGACCGGCTGCAAAAACACAAGATTTAGTGATTGATTGATTATGAGCTTCATTTTATTGAAAAGGGGCATAAAGAGCCCTCTTACAACAATACGCTTTGGAAAGCTTTTGCTAAATATCTAATCAACATCAAGACCACTGACCATGCCCACAAACATGGGAATGAGAACAAAAACACGATAGAAGACGTTGAGAAAGGGGGGTATTTTGAAAATAAAAAATATAATTAAATTTGTAAATACCTGACTTGTTTTGAGATGTCTGTTGGTCTTAAATCAAGCTTTTGAACCTCAAATATTGTTTTGATAGTTATCAATTGATTTTATGAAAAATATTTTACTCCTCTATTTAACTCTGGTTGTTCAAAGCATTTTCAATCTGGCTTTTGGTCAAAACGATTACTATCAAGAAGATAAATGGCCAAACTTAAAATTTATTTTACCTGTTGCCATGCACACTGCGCCAGACAACAGCAAAAGAATATTTGTGATTGAGCAAAATGGACGTATAAAAGTTTTTAAAGACTCTGGGAATGTAGGCGCAAATGACACAAGCACATTTCTTAATTTGAGAAACAGACTTCCAAATGGAAATGGAAATGAAACCGGTCTTTTGGGAATGGCTTTCCATCCCAATTTTAGCCAAAATGGACACGTTTATATAGATTATACAACCAATACAAATCCGGTTACTACGTATATCTCCAGATTTAAACTGGATTCACTTAATCCAAATAAGCTCAACACAGCCTCAGAAAAAAGAATTCTTCAGGTTCCTCAGCCGTATTCGAACCACAATGGAGGCTCCATCGTTTTTGGTGATGATGGCTATTTGTATGTTACAATGGGTGATGGTGGGTCATCGGGTGATCCAGGAAACAGGGCGCAAAATAAATCTGAGCTTCTCGGAAAAATTTTAAGAATTGACGTGAATGTTCCTGAAAATGGGCCTGCATATGCCATTCCACCAGATAACCCTCTGGTGAACAACATTCAAAACTGGAAAAAAGAGATTTATGCCTGGGGGTTTCGAAATCCATGGAAAATAACGAAAGATCCCCAGCAAACTACCATTTGGATTGGTGATGTGGGTCAAGGTGCTTTTGAGGAAATTGATACCTTGCGAAAGGGAGCCAATTATGGTTGGAAGATTTTGGAAGGAAATGCGGCATTTTCTCCTTGCAATGGTTGCGATACTTCTAATCTTGAGTGGCCACTTGCTACGTATGGCAGATCATTAGGTGTATCTGTAACAGGGGGTTACGTATATAGAGGATCCGAATTAGTCAATTTAAAAGGCTCTTATTTCTATGCAGATTTTTCTTCACAGCGTGTTTGGAACTTGAAAAAAGGGATTGATGGAAAATATAAAAACACATTAATTCCGATAGGAACTCCATCTGGTCCAATAAGCTCATTTGGACTTGATTATGAGAATGAATTGTACACAGTTCGATATAGCGCAACAAATGGAAAGCTTTTGAAATTAAGATGTGGACCTCAAACCCCAATATTGGCAAATCCTTTAAAAGCAAGTGTTTGCATTGGTGATTCTATAGTAATGCAAGCACCTTCTTTGCCTGGAGTGGTTGGCTACAAATGGTCAACCGGAGACACAACAATGAACATAGTTCTAAAACAGGTAGGTTCATACAACGTAAGCCTGCAAACCAGAAACGCTTTGGGTTGCTGGAGCTATATTTCAGGTTCTATAATACTTAAGGTTAAGCCACTTCCTCAAAAGCCGGTGATCGGAGATTTATCCTCTTGTTTCGGCGAAAATGCCTCAATTTCTCTTCCAGCTACAAACTTGTATGCCTGGTCTGCAGACGGAAATGAAAATCGGTTTTCTACCGAAACCGGAGGGAAATTTTGGGTCATAGCAAGTGATTCCATTGGATGCAAAAGTGATACTAGCTATTTTAAGGTGTCAATCAATCCGACTCCTCAAAAACCAGAAATTTCTAATTTCATTGCATGTTTTGGGGACACAATTTCTGCAACACTTCCTTCTAAATATGCCTATTCCTGGTCTTCTGGGGGCAATTTAAATTTATTTTCTTCCGCAATTGCGGGTCAATATTGGGTGATGTCTACCGATTCGAATGCCTGCAAAAGCGATACTAGTTATTTTGGGATTACACTAATTCCCTTGCCAGATACGCCAATAATCACTATAATAGGAGATGAAGTAACAACTTCGCCGATTCCCGGAGCAAGTTACGATTGGTTTAAAGACAGCACCTTTATTGAAACCACGACTATCCCGTCACTAACTACCTCATTAGATGGTATTTATACTTTAGTAATTACTTCTGCGCAAGGATGCAAAAGCCAAATGTCTTTGCCATCAACATTGGTTTCTATATCGAAAACAGAAATCTCAGAATCCTCCATAGTTTTAAAACCCAATCCGGTAAATGATCAATTGAGTATTTCAATAAAATCGAGAAAAACCGAACGAATCGCTGATTATGAGATATATGACCTGATTGGAAAATCGATTTTTGGTGGACAATTTGATTTAAATAACACCAAAGGAGATTACTTTGTTGATGTCAAGAATTGGCCAAAAGGAATATATCTTTTAAAGATAAAAATTGCCGGGAAGTCTTTTTCCAAAAGGTTAATGAAGAACTAGTAGCTGCGATTATTGAATGATAATTTTTTCTGAAAATACATTTTCAGATGGTTCTATGGTAAGATAATACAGATCACTATTCAAACCGGAAAGTGAAAATTTGATGGTGTCAAATTGTAAAAACTTCTTCCATTAAATGCTTTTCTTGTTTGTGTTAATTAATCATTACTAAGCATGGTTTGAGTCACTGCTTTAATTATTCCAAAACAGAAGAAAGCAAGAATATAGTGTCTAAACATATTATTATGATTTACAGGCAAATAAACAGAATTTATACATATTACAGGAACGTTGCGTATGATCTTTTATCAAGTTGAAGAATTTGCTAGAAGTACTTTAAATAGCTTCAAAAAACGAAAAATCGACCTATTTTTGCCAATTCTGCAAAGCACCATTTTGTATTCAGATGTCAATCACAAATCAGCGCATTCATTTTATTGCCATTGGGGGCGGAGCCATGCATCAGTTGGCCATTGCCCTCAAAAGAAATCAAAACCATATAACAGGTTCTGACGACGAAATCTTTGAACCATCAAAATCAAGGTTAGAAGCCGAAGGTCTGCTACCCAAAGAAATGGGGTGGTTTCCTGAAAAAATAACAAACGAAATTAATCTTGTTGTTTTGGGAATGCATGCCAGAGCTGACAATTCAGAATTGAAAAAGGCAAAAGAGCTTGGGCTGGAAATACTATCTTATCCAGAGCTGGTTTATAGACATTCTACTAATAAACAGCGAGTTGTGATTGCCGGAAGTCATGGAAAAACGACAACTACAGCCATGATTATGCATGTGCTCAAATATTGGAAGCGCAAGTTTGATTATTTGGTTGGCGCCCCGGTGAAAGGATTTGATTATACCGTTAACCTAACCGAAGATGCTCCAATAATAGTTATTGAGGGAGATGAATATCTGGCGTCTGCTGAAAATCAGGTTCCAAAATTTCTTGTCTATCAACATCATATAGGGCTGGTGACAGGAATTTCCTGGGATCACATCAATGTATTTCCAACCGAACACGTTTATGTTAGACAGTTCGATCATTTCGCCGATTCTACGCCAAAAGCAGGTATTCTGGTTTACAATGAAGAAGACGCTTTGGCATCGGTAATCTGTAAGAAAGAACGGGAAGATGTAACCGTTTTGGAGTATGGCACACCAAAACACGTTGTAAGAAATGGCATCACATATCTAATCAACACATTAGGTAAGGAGTTCCCTGTCAAGTTTTTTGGTGCACACAACCTTTACAATGCAAATGGAGCAAGAACGGTTTTGTCAAAATTAGGGATTCATGATGAGCAGTTTTTTGAGGCAATACAGTATTTTGAAGGTGCTTCAAACAGGCTCGAGAAGCTTGGTCAAAATGATAAATTAATGATTTTCAAAGATTTTGCCCATGCCCCAAGTAAACTTGAAGCAACAACCATGGCAACAAAATCCCAATTTCCCTCCAAAAGACTAACAGCTGTTTTGGAGCTACATACTTTTAGTAGCCTAAATAAAGATTACATTTCTACGTACAAAAACACTTTAAATTCTGCAGATGAGGCTTTTGTATATCTCAATCCTGAAGTCGTAAAGCATAAAAATTTAGAGCAAATTTCAAACGAAGAATTAAAATCCGCATTTCAACGTCAAGACATTCAAATCTTTAATGACAGCAACTTGCTTTTTGAAACTTTGGCCTCAAAAAAATTCGATAATTCTGTATTACTTTTAATGAGCTCTGGCAGCTTCAACGAAACCAATTTAAAATCATTCGCAAGCAAACTTCTAGAATCCAACTCTTAAACAAATGACACACAGCCTAAAACTAAAAAAGCCACTTGCGTTTTTCGATCTTGAAACCACGGGCATAGATCCTGTTAACGATAGAATAGTGGAAATCTCAATGATCAAAGCACTGCCCGATGGAAGTTCTGTGGTTAAGACCCTGAAAATCAATCCGGAAATTCCAATTCCATATGAAACAACTTTGATTCATGGCATAACAAACGAGGACGTAAAGGATGCCTTAACATTTAAAAAAGCAGCTCCAGAAATTTCAACATTTTTGGATGGTTGCGATCTGGCAGGTTATAATTCAGTAAGATTTGACTTGCCGCTTCTTGTTGAAGAATTCATGCGGGTTGGATATGAATTTGATTTCAGCAAGAGAAAAATGGTGGATGCCCAAAAAATATTCCACTACATGGAGCCAAGAAATCTCTCGGCAGCCTTTAAATTTTATTGTGGAAAGGAAATGAGCGAAGAAGGTCGTGCGCACTCAGCAGAATTTGACACTTTTGTTACCTTTCAAGTGTTGCTGGAACAAGTGAATCGCTATGAGAATCAGGAAAGAAAAGATGAGAAAGGCAATGTGACAATCCCAATCCAAAATGATGTTGAAATTTTGGACAAATTGAGCAGAGGAAACCAATTTGACTTAGCCAATCGTCTGGTTTACAACGATAAAGGGGTTGTTGTGTTCAATTTTGGAAAACATAAAGGCAAATTGGTTACCGATATTTTTCGGCAAGAGCCTTCTTACTATGACTGGATGATGAGAGGTGATTTTGCGAGAGACACCAAACGAAAACTCACCGACCTAAAATTGAGCCTTTCCGGGATGTTAATTAAATAGAACTTCAAAATGAAAAAGCTGTTTAAAATACTGGGAATTACACTTTTGGTGTTCCTTCTTATTTTGATTTTGGTCCCATTTTTTTTCAAAGACAAAATAAGCGCAGAGGTTCAAAAAGCTTTGGATGAAAATCTGGAAGCCAAGGTTTTGTTCAATCCAGACAAGGTTGGCCTTTCTTTAATTTCAAATTTCCCCAATTTTTCGTTCGAAATTGAAGATTTTGGTGTCATCAACAAAGCTCCTTTCGAAGGGGACACTTTGCTTTTTGCCAAAAAATTTGAATTGGAAGTGGATTTCTTATCCGTCATTGGAGGTGGACAAATCAATATTAAAAAGATTTTTCTTGATGAGCCTTTGATCAATGTTCTTGTTCTGGAAGATGGAAGAGCCAATTACAACATCACCAATCCTTCCAAAGAACCCACAAAAACTGAGGAATCGGCTGGTGCATCAAAATTCTCATTTAAAATTCAGGGTTGGGAAGTTAAGGGATTGAATCTGAACTACATGGACAATAGTTCCGGCACTTTTGCTGCACTTAAAGGTTTGAATCATGAAGGCTCCGGAGATTTTACGCAAGCCGATGTTGATGTGAAAACCAAAACGACCATCGAGGACATGAGTGTAACCTTGGATTCGACTAACTATTTGAAGCACAAAAAATTCGCATCTGACTTGGCATTAGCCTGGAATATGCCGGAGAAAAAAGGAAAGTTTGGAGATAACTTTCTGCAGTTAAACGATTTTAAGTTTTCGTTTTCAGGGGATATTAATTTGGGTGGAAGCAAACCTACATTTGATCTCAAATTTGCGACAAATGAAAATGAGTTAAAAAGTTTACTGTCGCTCATTCCGGCACTTTTTACCAAAGATTTTGAAAATCTGAAAGCGGAGGGAAAAATGAAATTTGAAGGCATGGCGAAAGGGTTTTACGACAGCACCTCTTTGCCGCAATTTGAAGCCAAATTATTGGTTCAAAATGGAAAAATCCAATATCCAAATCTGCCAAAAAGCATTGAAAATTTGAATATTGATTTTGCAGTTTCTCACATCCAGGGAAGTTTAGAATTGCTAAAAACCAACATTAAAACTTTTGGCTTAAAGCTTGGTGAAAATCCATTTTCGGCATCAGGACTTGTCGCTGGAGTTTCAAGGCCAATTGTGGATATGAAGGTAAACGGCAGCCTAAATTTAGCCGATATCCTTTCCGCATTTCCGGTTGAAGGTCTTAGCTTAAAAGGATTGTTGAAACTGAATTTGTTGGCGAAAGGACAGTATGATCCTTCTAATCAGCTATTTCCAGTGCTTTCTGCAGCGGTTAGTTTCAACAATGGGTATGTGAAAAGTAAGGACTTTCCAGAACCTATTGAGGCCATCAACATGAAAATGAATGCTACAAATTCGGATGGGAAAATGCCTTCTACCGCAATAGATTTGGAACAAATGACTTTCAAACTATCCAATGAACCGTTTGAGTTGAAAGCCAAAATACAAGATCTTAGCAATATCAGATACGACGTCGCAGCCAAAGGTATTATTGATCTGGAAAAAATGACCAAGATTTTTCCGCTGGAAAACATGAGTGTAAAGGGCAGAATCAATGCAGATATAAAAACAGCTGGTATAATAAGCGATGTCACTGCCAAACGCTATGACAAATTGCCAACTTCCGGGACGATGGACTTGACTGGTTTTGTTTATACGTCAAAAGATTTGACAAAACCAGTTTCAATAAGTTCAGCAAAAGCCATTTTCAACAGCCAGGAAGTAAAGGTTGAAAATATGAGCATGATGATTGGGCAGAGCGATTTTTTAATGAATGGAGCAGTTAGAAATCATTTGGGCTACATTCTTAAAAATGAAACTCTGCAAGGAACACTATCAATGGCTTCCAAGTCTATGAATGTGAATGAGTTAATGACTTTAACAGGAGAGCCAAAAGCCATTGATGCAAAACCGAAAGAAATTCCGATGGAAGCTGTGGCATTGCCAACCAATATTGATTTTACATTTAATACAAATTTAGGTAAAGTGCTGTATGACAATATGGTAATGGAACAAATGAAAGGTGCAATTCTTTTGAAAAATGGGATCTTAAATATGAAGGGCCTCAGTTTTTTAACAATGGATGGCAGCATCAAATCAGATGGGGAGTACAATCCACAAAACATCAATTCCCCTGCCTTTTCTTTAGATTTAGATATGAAAAATATTTCTGTTGACAAGGCGTATAACACATTCAACACCATTCAAGTAATGGCACCTGCCGCCAAAAACGTGACAGGTAAATTTTCGACCCTTTTCAAAATCAAGGGTAAAATGACCAAAGAAATGAAGCCCGATATGTCAACAATAAATGGAGGTGGCCTGGTGAAATTTACTGAAGGTCAGATCAAAGATTTGAAGATTATGGAAGGGATCAATAAGTTGGCTAAAACCAGTTTACCTACACAGACTGATATTAAAGATATTCAGATTAAAACGACCATCAAAGACGGAAGACTATTTTTCGAACCCTTCGATTTGAAAGCTGGTGGTCAATTGGTAAATATTGGTGGAAGCAATGGATTGGATGGAACAATTGATTATATCATTAAAACTTCGGTTCCAGCTGGTGCGGCGGGTGCTGCAGTAGCCAGTGCATTAAGTGGACTTACGGGGAAGTCAATAAAGTCTCCAAAAGATATTAAATTTGAAATTGGTGCAACAGGACCCGCTTCGTCTCCAAAATACAGAATCATAAAAGTCGATGCTGGCGACGTTAAAAATGAAGCCAAAGCGGCTGTAAATGATAAAATAAATCAAGTAAAAGCAGATGCAGAAGAAAAAGTCAGAGCAGCTGCAACTCGATTGAAAGAAGAAGCTGAGCTTAAAGCCAATGCAGAGAAAGAAAGAATTAAAAAGGAGGTAGAAAACAAAGCCAAGGATGAGATTAACAAGTTGAAAAAGAAGTTTCAATTCTAACTTATAGCCATCCTAAAAATGAAATCATACAACAACATTGATTTTAATGAGGCTTTCAAATCAACTAAAAGCAGCTTTCCAAGGCCGATTTCATACTTAAAATCTGCGCCTGGCTTTGCACCATTTGCCCGAGGGCCATATCCTGCAATGTTTGTAACCCAACCTTGGACAATTCGCCAGTATGCAGGCTTCTCTACAGCCAAAGCATCGAATCATTTTTACAGGCAAAATTTAAAAGGGGGGCAAAAAGGATTATCAGTTGCATTTGATCTGCCTACACATCGTGGTTACGATTCTGACCATACCAGAGCTCGGGGGGACGTTGGTGCAGCCGGTGTAGCGATTGATTCTGTGGAAGATATGAAAATACTATTCGATGGAATTCCGTTGGATAAAATTTCAGTTTCAATGACAATGAATGGGGCTGTCATACCCATTTTAGCCTTTTACATTGCTACAGCAGAAGAACAAGGCGTATCTCCAGACCAACTTGCAGGTACAATTCAGAATGATATTCTTAAAGAATTCATGGTGCGCAATACTTTCATTTATCCTCCAGAGGAATCGATGAAACTAGTTGCTGAAATTTTCGCTTACACAACCGCTAAAATGCCAAAATTTAATTCCATTTCTGTATCGGGCTATCACATGCATGAGGCTGGAGCTACCGCGGAACTAGAACTGGCATATACCTTAGCAGATGGATTGGAATACATTAAGATAGGACTTGAGACCGGTTTGGATATTGATGATTTCGCACCAAGAATTTCCTTCTTCTGGGCAATAGGGATGAACTATTTTGCAGAAGTGGCAAAACTGAGGGCTGGTCGCATTCTTTGGGCAGAATTGATGCAGAGATTGAACCCAAAAAATAAAAAGTCTCTGATGTTAAGAACCCACTGCCAAACATCAGGATATAGCCTAACGGAACAAGATCCTTACAACAACGTAGCCAGAACAACATATGAAGCAATGGCAGGGGCACATGGACAAACTCAAAGCCTTCATACAAATTCTCTAGACGAAGCGATTGCTTTGCCCACGCCAGATTCGGCAAGAATAGCTAGAAATACCCAGTTGTTTATTCAAATAGAAACAGATACATGTGCCAGCATTGACACTTGGGGCGGATCGGAAGGCATTGAAAGTTTAACACAAGATTTAATAGTCAAAGCAAGAGTAGAGATCAATAGAATTGAGGAAAAGGGAGGCATGACAAAAGCAATAAACCTTGGTCTACCTAAAATGAAAATAGAAGAGGCCTCAGCTTTAAAACAAGCAAGAATAGATACCGGCTTAGAACATTTAATTGGGATAAACCTGAATGAGCAGCCAAGATCAAAAATGGATGTATTAACCATTAATCTTGAGGAAGTTAGACAAGAACAGATTAAATCAATAAAATCCATCAAAGAATTGAGAGATGAAAAACAAGTTCAATTCACACTCAAACAAATTGAAAATAGAGCTCAAGAACTAAAAGATAAAAAAGCTGGTGGGAAGAAAGAAAATATTCTCAAACTGGCAGTGGACGCAGCTAGAAGTAAAGCAACTTTAGGTGAAATTTCAACGGCAATTGAAAATTCGTTCAGCCGATACATACCTACAATAAATTTAATTTCAGGCATTTATAAATCAATTGTGGAAAATGATGAGTACTTTATAGAAGCTCAAAGGTTAACCGATGAGTTTACAAAAAAGGAAGGAAGAAGACCGAGAATACTGATTGCCAAGCTTGGTCAGGATGGCCATGACAGAGGTGCAAAAATCGTAGCCTCTGGTTATTCAGACCTTGGATTCGATGTTGACTTGGGGCCCCTCTTCTCCATGCCAGAAGAAATATCGAAACAAGCATTAGAAAATGATGTAAATATGGTAGGCGTTTCATCCCTGGCTGGAGGTCACAAAATATGGCTCCCAGAACTAAAACAAGCTATGATTAAAGCCGGAATTGGCAATGTAATATTGATTGCAGGTGGAGTAATTCCAGCTGAAGACTATCAATATTTACGGGAAAATGGGGTTGACCACATATTTGGACCAGGAACAAAACTTGCAAAAGCTGCGGTTGAAATTCTGAAAAACCTAATAGACAAAAGCTAAATTGATTTAAAGATTTCAAAATCAGATTGTTCATTTCTTTTTACTGTGCCAAATAATTACGATTTTTGCACCTTGAAAAAAAACTAAGGCCCAAAGAATGGAAGTAAGGGAACTGGCACTGTCAGGAGTTTTAGAAATTATTCCAAGAATGTTTCATGACAATCGAGGTTACTTTTTTGAAACTTATAATAAAGCAGATTTTAATAAAATTGGAATTCAGACAAATTTTTTACAGGATAACCAATCATTTTCAAGAAAGGGTGTTGTCAGAGGCCTGCATATGCAGCTAAAACCAAACGAGCAAATTAAACTTGTAAGAGTGATTACAGGTAAAGTGCTTGATGTTGTAGTTGACTGTAGAATAGGCTCCAAAACGTTTGGTGAACATTTGGTTCATGAATTAACCGAAGAGAAAAATAATATGCTATATATTCCCGAAGGATTTGCTCATGGCTTCTCGGCAATAGAAGATTCACTATTCCAATATAAATGTTCTAGCACTTATGATAAAAATTCAGAAATTGGGATAAATCCATTTGACAAAGAACTAAAAATAGACTGGAACATTGAAATTCCAATTGTCTCAGAAAAAGATATGGAACTTGAAGATTTTAGATCATATAAAATCTTGAAAGGAATTATATGAAAAAGATAAATTACATACTGCTTATGTTACTTACAATGTCATCATGTAGGTATTATACCCGGGACATATTGTTCAAGGCGGATAAAGAAAAAGAAAAGGAATTTAAAGAAATTGCAAAAACAATAACAACCCCTAAAAACTATATTATTAATAAAAATGATAAGCTTGAATTTGTTATGTTTACAAATAAGGGTGAGATCATGGTAGATCCTACATCAGAGTTCGCAAAACAAATTTCGGGTGGTGGTAGTGCACAAGGATCTAATCTCAGCTTTCTTGTACAATATGATGGCTGTGTCAATTTACCAATATTAGGTAAAGTTAAGGTAGATAGCATTACACTTAATGAATGTGATAGTTTACTTGCCAAACTGTATTCTAAATATTATTTTGAGCCATTCGTTAAGACAAAAATTGCCGATAGAAAAGTATATATACTTGGTCTTGGATCAGGTGGTGGAGCTGGTGGTGGAGCTGGTGGTGGTGGTGGTGGTGGTGGTACCAGAGCAATCATATTAGATAGGGAAAATATAACATTACCTGAACTTCTAACACAAGCAGGTGGTCCAGCACTATATAGTTTTGCCAATAGAGTCAAAATAATTAGGGGCGACATTAAAAATCCTACAATTTTTTCGGTGGATATAACAGGTTGGAATTCCATGCAAAACCTTAATTTGGTAATCCAGCCAAATGATATTATTTATATACCACCAGGACGAAGAATTATCTTTGATATAATAAGAGATGCTACATTTTATACCCAGATAATTACTACTCTTCTAACATTAGTTTTAATCACGAAATTATGAAACCTCCTACAAGTAAAAATTCAAACTCAAGACTTGAATATGCTGACTTACCAATTGAGCTAAACAAGGGGGGTGAAATTGGAGGAATAGATCTTGAAAAACTTCTTTCCATTCTAAACAAAAGCTTATGGTGGATAATTTTGTTTGTAGTAATGTCATTATCCGGGGCCTACTTATATCTACGTTATACAAAGCCTATCTATGAATCAGACTCTACGCTAAAACTTGATATCCAAAAACGGGCCGATGAAGTTTTAGGTTTAAAACGTGACGAGAATGCTGGAAATAATCTTGTAGGAGAGATAGAGATAATTAGGTCGCAAGTGCTATATGAAAAGGTATTAGAAAAAATTGATATTGATGTTACATATCAGCAATCTGGAAACTTTTTGTCAAGCGAACTTTATACAATAACTCCATTTAAGGTAGTTTACGAAGTAAAGAACAAAGCTTTCTATAACACGCCCATTGCCTTAGAGTTTATAGATAAAAACCAATATATTATGAAATATAATGTGATTGGTCTTGAAAACTCAGAAATATTTAAATTTAATACAGCATATGAAAATGAATACCTGAAGTTTAAAATTAACTTAAGCCAATACTATTCTGAAGAATGTAATGGCCAAAAATATACATTCACTTTAAACTCAAAAGACTTTCTAATCGCTTTTTTGTCACGAGGAACGATTGCCTATATCTCTAATCCTGCTGCGAGTACTATAAATGTGGGTTTTCAGGATAATTCTCCAAAAAAAGCCCAAGATATAGTTAACGCAATTGATACTATTTATAGAGAGCAAACACTGGCAACAAAAAATCTTGCAAATGAACAAACTCTTAAGTATTTGGATGAACAAATTGAATCCACCTCAAATAAATTAGATCTTTCAGAACAAGAAATACAAGATTATATTAAAAGAAATAATATATCTGATATTAATATGACTGCAGATCAATTGAAGACTAAGTCTGAAGATCTCATGAAGAAGAAAATAGATTTTGAACTTCAGAAAGCTCAAATCCTAGATTTGGAAAACTTGATAGTAAATTTTTCGAATAATCCAGATAAGAAGCAAGTATTCCCTTCACTTGATTATGTGAATAATCCATTCTTACTAGATCTAGCAAAACAATTAAATGTATTGCTATCTCAGAGAACAATGATGCTCTATAATGCCAAGGAATCAACCGCGGCATATAAAATATCATCTCAAAAGATTGAAGAACTGAGAAAAGAGTTGATAGCGGTTATTAACCTCGCAAAAATAAGCAATTCGAAAATGGCCATTGAGTCTGACAAAACATTAAGAAAACTTGAAGCCGAGTATTTATCTATTCCTACGAGAGACAAAGAATTAATGCAGATTAAACGTTTTTCTGCTCTCAATGAGCGATACTATTTGATGTTCATTGAGAAAAAAGCGGAGTTTGAAATTGCCAAAGCGGGTACTATTCCGAACTTTCAAATTCTAGCCCCTGCAAATTTGCCAACTTCGCCAGTGGTACCTCAAAAAGGCTCGGTTTATAGCACTTGGATCATAATTGGAGTTATTTCTGGGTTAGGGCTCATCGTTGTCAGATACCTACTACAAGACACCATCGTTACACAAAAAGAACTTGAAGCAAACTCGATTGCACCTGTTTTGGGTATTGTGCCGGTATATTCAAAAGAGAAGCTAAGGATTGCACGCTTGGTTGTGGATAAAAATCCAAAATCAGCCATAAGTGAGTCTTTGCGGTCAATTCGAACCAATATTGATTTTATTATTCCAGAAAAAAAGAAAATAATTTCCGTTACAAGTACGGTTGCCGGGGAAGGAAAAACATTTTTTGCTATCAATCTTGGGGGAGTGCTTGCCATGTCGAACCAGAAAGTAATCATGCTAGACATGGACATGCGAAAACCTAAGCTTCATTTGGCATTTGATGTGAGCAATGACATTGGTGTAAGCACTTTACTTATTGGAAGAAATGAGGTCAGAGAATGTATTTCAAAAACTTCGCTTGATAATTTGGATATAATTTCTGCTGGTCCCGTCCCACCAAATCCATCAGAACTTATTATGCGACCACAACTAAACGAAATTTTTGAAGAGCTTCATAAAGAATATGATGTGATCATAATTGATAGTCCGCCAGTTGGTTTGGTTACCGATGGAATTTTGATTATGCAAAAAGCTGATTTGCCTATTTACGTAGTACGCTCAGAATATTCTAAAAAGCAATATTTGAAGAATATTAACAAGTTGATGCGTGTGAATGGTTTTAGAAACCTTGCCACAATTTTAAATAGTTTGGACAACTTTAAGACCTACGGATATGGATATGGGTATGGTTATGGTTATGGGTCTGGTTATTATACTGATGATGCCCCAGAAACCAATGTAAATCTTGATTGGTTTAAAAATATTGTTACTAAAAAATAATTGAGGCTTCCCCTCTATGAATGAAAAACATTAGGAACTTTTGTATTATAGCACACATTGATCATGGTAAGAGTACCTTGGCAGACAGACTATTAGAGTTTACGCAAACTGTAGATAAGCGGCAAATGCAAGCCCAGCTTTTAGATGACATGGATCTTGAAAGAGAGCGTGGCATAACAATAAAGAGCCATGCTATTCAGATGAATTTCCCTTATAATGGAGAGAACTATATTTTCAACCTCATAGACACGCCAGGTCATGTTGATTTTTCATATGAAGTATCACGTTCCATTGCGGCTTGTGAAGGTGCATTACTCCTTGTTGATGCATCACAAGGTATTGAAGCTCAAACCATTTCTAATTTATACCTAGCAATGGGTAATGACCTCAAGATCATTCCTGTTCTGAATAAAGTAGATCTCCCTGGTGCCATGCCAGATGAGGTAAAAGATGAAATGGTTGATCTTTTGGGATGCAAAAGGGAGGATATCATTCATGCAAGTGGAAAGGCGGGCATTGGCATTGAAGATATTTTAAGAGCGGTAGTAGAAAGAATACCAGCACCAAAAGGAGATCCGGATGCTCCATTACAAGCTTTAATTTTTGATTCTGTGTACAATTCATTCAGAGGAATAGAGGTGTATTTCAGAATATTCAATGGCAGAATTTCGAAAGGCGATAAAATAAAATTTATGGCAACGGGGAAGGAATACTTCGCCGATGAAGTTGGTGTCTTGAAGCTCACACAAGAGGCTCAAGCAGTTATGTCTGCTGGGAATGTTGGATACCTCATCTCTGGAATTAAAGAAGCCAAAGAAGTAAAAGTTGGAGATACGGTTACACAGTCCATCAATCCATGCAAAACAGCCATTCAAGGTTTTGAAGATGTAAAACCAATGGTTTTTGCGGGAATTTATCCGGTAGAAACCTCTGAATTTGAAGAACTAAGGGCTTCAATGGAAAAACTTCAACTCAATGATGCCTCACTTGTATGGGAGCCAGAAACTTCGGCTGCTTTGGGTTTTGGATTTCGATGTGGATTTTTAGGAATGCTGCATATGGAAATTGTTCAGGAAAGACTTGAACGTGAGTTTAATATGACCGTTATAACAACTGTTCCATCGGTGCAGTTTAAGGCATATACTACCAAAGATGAACTTCTTGTGGTTAATGCTCCTAGTGAATTGCCGGATCCAAATTTTCTAAGCCGGGTCGAAGAGCCATTTATAAAAGCACAGATTATTACAAAATCTGATTATGTGGGGGGTATAATTGGGCTTTGTATGGATAAAAGGGGGGTGATAAAGAATCAAGTTTACCTCACTACGGATAGAGTTGAATTGATTTTTGAATTGCCACTTTCTGAGATTGTTTTTGACTTCTTTGATAAACTTAAAACCATTTCTCGAGGGTATGCATCGCTTGACTATGAATTGATTGGCTTTCGGGAAAGCACAATGGTGAAGCTTGATATTATGTTAAATGGCGAAAAAGTGGATGCACTTTCTGCTATTGTGCATAGAGAGAAGGCTTATGAGTGGGGAAAAAGACTTTGCGAAAAGCTTAAGGATCTCATTCCCAGGCAAATGTTTGAAATTGCTGTCCAAGCCGCAATTGGCGCAAAAATTATTTCAAGAGAAACCGTTAAGGCAATGAGAAAAGATGTTTTAGCCAAATGCTACGGCGGTGATATTAGTAGAAAAAGAAAACTTCTCGAAAAACAAAAGAAAGGCAAGAAAAGAATGCGTCAGGTTGGAAATGTAGAAATTCCTCAAGAAGCATTTATGGCTATTCTGAAGTTAGATTAATCAAGTTTGCCCCTCTAAAAGGGGCTTTTTTTATACAAAAATGAAAATTATAGATGGGAGAAAAGCAGCCGAATTTTTTTCCAACCAACTGGCAAGTGAATCTGTATTGTTTGAAAGCAAAACAGGATATAGACCGCATCTAGCCGCCATTTTGGTAGGCAATAGTGGCCCTAGCGAAACCTATGTAGCCGCTAAAATGGAAGCGTGTAAAAAAATTGGCTTTCAATCAAGCATATTTCGCTTTCACGAATCCATATCTGAGGATCAACTTGTTTCAGAAATTTACACCTTGAACAAGGAGACTTCTATACATGGATTTATAGTGCAACTGCCCCTCCCAAAGCATATTTCTGTTGATAGAATTATTGAAGCTATCGATCCTGGAAAAGATGTTGATGGATTCCATCCTATTAATCTTGGAAAAATGGCAAAAGGCCAAAAAGCTTTCGCCTCCGCAACTCCTTATGGAATAATTAAACTACTGAAATACTACGATATAGAAACCGAGGGAAAACATGTTGTGATTTTGGGAAGAAGCCAAATAGTTGGCTTACCTATGAGCCTTTTACTTTCAAGAAATGCCAATCCTGGAAATGCTACAGTTACAATTTGCCACAGTAAAACCGATAATTTAAAACAATATACGCTTCAAGCCGATATCATCATTGCCGCTCTTGGTATTGCAGAGTTTCTCAAAGGCGACATGGTAAAAGAAGGTGTCGTGGTGATTGATGTTGGGATCTCTCGATTGCCGGATGAAACCAAAAAATCCGGATATAAACTTGTTGGGGATGTTGATTTTGAGTCGGTTAAATCAAGGTGCTCCGCAATTAGTCCTGTACCTGGCGGTGTTGGGCCAATGACAATTATCGCACTTTTGGAAAACACCCTGCAGGCAGCAAATAATCAATTTGAAAAGATTACTTCAAAATAAAGCTGACTAATTCTAAATTTTTTACCAAAATAAATATGGGCTCAAGGCCTACCTTTGTTTGCCTATATTCCAAATCAAATTATAAAAAATGCAAATTTTTCAACAACAAGTTGCAAACAACGTAGCCAGCTTCCTGTTGGACTGTCAGGCTGTGAAATTGAATTTAAAAGAGCCCTATACTTGGGCTTCGGGCTGGAAATCGCCAATTTATACCGACAATAGGGTGACCCTATCTTTTCCACAGGTAAGAACCTACATCAAAAATCAACTTGTCTCATTAATTATTAACAATTTTCCAACGGTAGATTGTATAGCGGGCGTTGCCACTGGTGGAATTCCTCAAGCTGCTTTAACTGCTGATGAAATTGGCGTTTCGATGGTGTATGTAAGAGCGGAGCCCAAGGTACATGGCCTAAAGAATTTGATAGAGGGACACTTAATTGAAGGTCAAAAAGTAGTAGTAATTGAGGATTTGATTTCAACAGGAAAAAGCTCTTTAAGAGCAGTTGAAACACTACAAGAAAACGGTGCAGACGTTTTGGGAATGGTTTCTGTTTTTACGTATGGTTTTCCACAGGCTTCTGAGGCCTTTGAAACTGCTGGAATTAAATGCTACCCGCTAACAGACTATTTGAGTCTCATTTCTACAGCTTTGCTAAAAGGATTAATTCAAGAAAAAGACGTGGCAAGTCTCGAACAATGGAGGAAAAGTCCAATGAGTTGGAAACAATAATTTTTCTTAACCATTCCATTTTAAGAATTTGATCATAGTTCTTCTAGTTACTTTCTGTCTTGGTTATATTTGTATAATATTTGAACATAAGCTTCAAATTAATAAAGCAGCATCGGCATTGGCTACTGGCATTGCCTGTTGGGTGATTCTTTCGCTAGGCATAGAATTAGCAGGATCAACACAGGGTGCTACTCAAGTTTTAAGAAAAGACCTAATTGACGCATTGTCCCATCATCTGGCTTCTATTTCTGAAATTCTATTTTTCTTACTTGGCGCCATGACTATTGTGGAAGTAATTGATTCCCACAATGGTTTTAAAGTCGTCACCAAAAGGATTAACGCTTCCAATTTAATTACACTTTTATGGGTAGTTTCTTTTCTAAGTTTTTTCCTCTCTGCCGTTCTGGACAATCTTACCACAACCATAATTATGGTTTCACTAATTAGAAAATTAGTAACAAACTCTAAATCGAGACTTTATCTGGCAGGGCTAATTGTAGTTGCTGCAAATGCGGGAGGAGCCTGGTCTCCAATTGGAGATGTAACCACTACAATGCTTTGGGTTGGGGGCTATATCACTTCCCAAAAGCTCATCCTAAAGTTGTTTATTCCTAGCTTGGTTAATTTAATTGTACCCTTAATTTTGGTTTCAATATTCCTCAAAAACGAAACCATTCAGCCAACAGTGCATGCCGAAAAACCAGAGAAAGTAGCCGGTGAAATAGGAACTTTGGCTATTGGTTTGGGTGGATTATTGCTTGTCCCTTTGTTTAAATCGCTGACACATTTACCTCCATATATGGGAATTCTTCTGGTTCTCAGTATAGTTTGGGCGTTTACGGAATTGATTCACAGAAAAAAGACATATGCTCAAAAGTCTCTTTTTACCCCAAGTCATGCACTCGCAAAAATAGATACTCCCAGCATTTTGTTCTTTCTTGGTATTTTACTTGCAGTTGGTGCACTAGAAACGGCGCACATACTTCGGGACTTTTCAGCCCAACTTAATACCTGGATTGCCAACAAAAGTTTGATCGTTTTTTTGATAGGTTTAGCCTCTGCTGTGGTAGATAATGTTCCGCTTGTTGCTGCCTCTATGGCCATGTACAGTTTGAATGAATTTCCTCAAGATCATAATTTTTGGGTTTTTCTTGCCTACACAGCCGGAACAGGGGGCAGTATTTTAATCATTGGCTCTGCCGCCGGCGTGGCAGCAATGGGCATTGAGAAGATCGATTTTATATGGTATTTGAAAAGAATTTCGATTTTGGCATTCACTGGCTATGTGGCAGGATGCGCTTGTTATTTGCTTTTGGCCTAGTATTAAAATTTTCAAAAAGCATCCTTTTCTCCCCTTTCTATTCCATAAAAGATCAACTCTCTAATTTTGAAAGGGTTGCACTTTGTATTTAATTTGCACTTTCCAAAAATATCAAATATGTATAATCAACTTTACCTCAGGTTTCTTCTTATTTCTTTTCTTATTTCCGCTTTTGGCCACTCGGCAATCTGCCAAACCGAACGTGTGTCTAGAAATGTTCAAACGCAATTCAAAAAACCTCAAGGTCTTTTTGTTAAAAACAACTCCGAAAACATCATTTTTTCGGGGGCAAACAACAATTGTGCTGGTGCAGTTAATGTGCCTCTAAACACACAAGTAATTGACAACAACACAGGCGCAACGGAACAATTTCCAGCAAACCTATGCAACGGCGCTACATCTGATATAGCCAATGATGTTTGGTTCAAATTCACCTATGCAACAGGAATGGACACTTTAAAAGTAGTTCCAGATTTTCTGGCAAGCAATGATATTGTTATTGAACTTTATGATGGAGACTGCTCTAATCTGGTTTTTAAAAAATGTAGCGATGAGGCTGATTTTAACCAGCCCAACCAAACAGAAGGCTTTCAACTTTCGGCACTTGGGCTCACAATTGGAACTACTTATTATTTCAGGGTTTTTGGCTATAGTGGACTAGAATGCAACTTCTATGCACTTATCAAAAATTCAGGGAATCTTCCACCTCCTGTAAATAATGTTTGTGCGTCCGCATCAACTCTCACCGCTGGAGTTGTTAGATCTGGAACAACTATTGCGGCTCAACAAGAAATTGCTCCGACCAATTGTGGAGGAAGTGGAGTATCAAGTTCTGCAAACGATGTATGGTACAAGTTTACCAAAACAAGCTTTATGGATACTTTGGTTGTTTTCCCTTCCGGATCCGAAAATTTTGCCTTAGAAATAAGAAGCAATGTTTGTTCAGGAGGTACTTCTATTTCTTGCGCCAACGCATTTGGAATTGGCGGAATTGAAAAATTGCCATTATCCAGCCTCACAAATGGAACTATCTATTTGGCAAGAGTCTATGGATTCAATGGCTCTGTAGGTAATTTTTCAATAAAAATTAAATCTGCGCCTTCTAACAACAACTGCACGGGAGCCACTACATTGGTTCCTTCTCTCAATTGTACTCCTATTTCAGGAACTACGGTAGATGCATCGCAAAATCTTCCTGCCATTTTATGCAACAACTCAACAGGCGCTGCAGATGATGACGTTTGGTACTCATTTGTTATGGTTGAAGGTTTAGATACAATAAGAGTAATTCCAAGTGCTCTTTTTGATGCTGTTGTTGACATAAGAAGTGGCAATTGCAGCTCATCTTCAAGCATACTTTGTTCTGATAGGGGAGGTGCCAATGTTACAGAAAAGATTTTCGTAGGTAGCCTTTCAATAGGAACATCATATTTTGTTCGGGTATATGGAAAAGGACAGGGGCAAGGTTTTGCTGGAAATTTTACAATTTGTTTGCGTCAAGGCTCCCTACCTCCTCCTTCAAATGACAATTGCACAGCTGCCATTTCATTAGTCACCGCTACAACTACAAATGGAACAAGTCAAAATGCAACTCAAACCGCTGCGAGTGTGGCTTGTGGCGGAGCAGGATCTACTATAATGAATGATGTTTGGTACTCATTTACAAAAACCGCAACCACCGATACCATAGAATTTAATGGTCTGGGAGCACTTGATGTATTGTTTGATGTGAGAGCAAATACTTGCCCAACTGGGTCAATTCAAGCTTGTAATGATGAAGCAGGCACAGATGCAAAGAAAACAGATATTGGTTATCTTATCAATGGAACAACCTATCTTTTAAGAGTTTATGGAAGAAATGGAGCAAAAGGCACTTTTTCTATTAAGTTTATCGACGCCATTATAGTTGTAACACCGCCAGCAAATGATGACTGTTTTGATGCCATTCCTCTCACGATGGGAAGCACTTGTAGTCTTGTTGCAGGTTCAAACGAGGCCGGAACCGAAACACTTGCTGCTGGTTCATGTGCTGGGCCTAACGCTGGATCTGCAAATGACGTATGGTATAGCTTCACAGCAACAAATGCACGAGCTTTTGTGAAAATATTCGGCACTGTGGGTCTTGATGGCGTAATTGAAGCATATTCCGGCAGTTGTTTCGGACCAGTTTCACTAGGCTGCATCAATCAATTTCCGGCCAGTATCGATCCCGATTTTCCTACTGTTGAAGAATTATTTTTGCAAGGACTTTCCATTGGGCAACAGTATTTTATACGCGTGTATGGGAAATCAGGAACAACAGGCGCATTCTCAATTTGTGTTTACAATCCCAACTGCAATTCAACTGCGGGGGTTTTATCCTCAAGCATAAGTTCAATCGTTTCTAACCAAGCTTTTACTGTTCAGGTTTCTGGCAGTGTAGAAACCTTTGCCTATGAAACCTCAACCAATCAAGTCAATTGGACAGTTTTGCCTGGAGTAAATTCTCTTCAGGATACCTTGGTTGGAAAAGCGGCAGCAAACAGTATTTTATACATAAGGGCATCAAATAGAACTGGTAGCTGTTTTCCAACCTATTCAAATATTGTTCCTGTTACTATCCGCTGTGCAACACAATTCTCAAATTTACCCGGCCTGAATAGAATTACCAGAGTTACCCTCGGCTCAATTGACAACGGATCAGCGGAAAATCCTTTAGGAGGTAATGTCCAGGATTTTTCTCAATCCTCAACCAGTTTGTGCAGAGGAAATTCTTCTCTGCTAGGAATTACAGTTGGTAACACAACCTCCGCAATAAACAGAATGGCGTGGATTGACTTTAACCAGGACGGAGATTTTGCAGATGTTGGAGAGAATGTCCTCAATGGTGCATATTCGTCTGGCGCTACAGTAAGTAACAGTATAACTATTCCTGCGAATGCTTCAATCGGTAGTTCAAGATTGCGAATTGCCATAATTAATAATGGAAGCTCCATAAATTCTGCAGATGCTTGTTTTGTAGGTCCTTACGCTTCAGGAGAAATTGAAGAATATACAGTAAACATTTCAGCCGGATTGGCCGCAAATCCTATTAACCTTGGAAAAGATACTACAATTTGTAAAAATGTGACCCCATCCTATACATTGATTGGTCCTCCTAATATGGCTGGCTATTCTTGGAGCACTGGTAGTATTCTTCAGCAGATTACGGTTTCAGACAGCAACACATATACTTTATCCGTAAACACAGTTGCTGGATGTGATTTTAAGGATACGGTTTTGGTAAAATTTGCAATCTGTACCGAATCAAATCAATTTTTAACTACAAACGAATTTGTGAAATTATCACCCAACCCGTCATTCGGGAAAGCTTTTGTTGATGTGGAAGTTTCAAATTCCGAAATGATGTACTTAAAAGTATTTGACATCAAAGGACTACTGATATCAGATTTATCTATCATCGCTTCAAAGGAACATTCTAGGATAGAGCTACCATCTAATCTTCGAACAGGAATGTACATAGTTAAAGTATCGGGTAAGGACTTTACAAAAACCATTAAATGGTTGGTACAGAAATAAGCCTGGCCTTGGCAAGAAACAATCTCATGAAAAGCATTGGGATTGTTTCTTGCTTTTTCTTGCAAAGCCTGGAAAAAACAAGCCTATCTTTACTCAAGAATCTATCAAAATTGGTCTATATTCACAAAAACACAAGCGCCTGATTAATAAGTTCTTGGCTTTGTATTTTGTGCATGATTTCTATATTGAGATTTCTGTCGCATCCAAACTTCCCACCGAAGGCATATCTTTATCTTAAGAAAGACAAAAATTAAAAATGTCTTCAAAGAAATTGAATCCAAACATCTGAAATTTCAGAAATTGGAAGAATCTAAAAATACTTTCTTCTGTGGTTGAAGAAGGACAAGCGACAAATAAATCATAATCTTAAACCTTTAGTTATATCAACGAATTCCCCAACCGATATACTTAAAGGGCTTATAATCAAAGAAAAAAAATTCAAACTTTGAAAAGCTGGCAGAATCTGTCAGCTTTTTTTGTTTTATATCAATTAATGGTACTTAATTTAACACTTGAGCCTTGAAGTGTAAAAATTGTTGGATGAAATTCCTGTTGAGATTTTTGTTTCTATTCGTGTTGATGGCCTGTTCCAAAACCGAGATAACATCTTTGGAACAGCTTGACAATGAGATCTCAAAAAGAATTGAAAGAGCAAAAGAAAAAAACTTCAGGATTCTAACAGCTACAAAAAAGCTTTCGGATACAAGAAATTCGGAAGCCAGACTTTTGATTTTGAAGAGCCTTTGTCAAGAGTACAAATCCTATTCATTTGATTCTGCCTCAAAATTTTCCATTCAGTATTTGCGGGAAGCAAAAATATATGGCGATCGCAGCACGGCAGTAGAAGCCACAATTCTTCATGCCTACATTTTGTTATCAGCTGGCATCATCAATCAAGCCATAGATTCATTAAAAAAAGTTTCTTTGAATGGCTGCTCAAATGAATTGTGCTCTAAATATTATTTTACGCTTTCCAAAGGATATTATGAGCTCGCAAATTTCAATTCTGAAAAGTCATTCTCTCAAATATTTCATGCTTTGGGGAACAATTACATCGATTCTGCCATAAGTTTTACAGGACCAAAAACCATTGAGCGACAATCTTTTGAAGGTTTAAAAGCGTTGAAAAGCTATAAACTTGAAGAAGCCAGAAGGATTTATGAAGGATTAGTGCATCGGAAGGATCTTCCAACCAGGCAGTTGGCCATCGAATCGGCTTGCCTTGCAAATACCTATGAAATACTTGGCGACAAGAATCAAAGCATCAAATATTTTACGCTCTCTGCCATTTCCGATGAGGTATCTTCGGTTAAAGAATATACTTCCTTAATCAGACTGGCAACGTATCTTTTCGAAAATGGAGATTTTGAAAGATCAAACCGATACATCAATCTTTCGCTTGATGATGCCAACCACTTTGGCTCCAGGCAAAGGAAAATTCAGGTTCTGGAAATTTTCCCATTAATCAAGGCGCATCAATTGAGCTTGATTAAAGAAAAAAGAGATTCGCTGATTGTCTTTTCTTCTTTGCTCACACTTTTGCTATTTGGTTGCGTTTTACTCATCGTTTTAACAATAAGACAAAATCAAAAAATCAAAAAAAATGAAGAACGCCTGGAACAATATAATTTGGATCTGGAAAGGAAAAAATCGGAACTGGAAGAATCACAAATAATTAAAGAACAATACGTTGGATACTTTTTTCAAACCAACACCCGGCTTATCAACAAAGTAGAAAAAGTAGTTTCTGAAGTTGAAACAGCCCTTAAAAACAAAGATCTTTCTGAAATAAAATTCAAGTTATCCCAGCTAAAACCAAGTCAGGAGAAATCGAAACTTTTGCGGGATTTTGACCACGCTTTCCTTAATATATTTCCTGATTTTGTTAAAGAAATAAATCAGTTGTTGCAATCAGATTTTCAGTTTACACAAGAGGATCAGAACATGCTTAACACTGAACTGCGCATATTTGCTTTAATGAGAATGGGCATCCAAAATAACGAAATCATAGCCAAGTCGCTTGGATACTCCGTCAACACCATTTACACGTATAAAACCAAAATCAGAAATAAATCACTTTTGCCTTCCGAGGATTTTGACAACGCCATCCGGAAGATACGTTCAGTGAAAAGCTAATTTATTTTCATTTGCCAAATTTGTCGTTCCACACATTTCAACAGACAACTTGTTGTTTTACATGCAATTGAATTCAAATAAACATGTATCATACCTACTACTTTTTTTCACGGCTTTCCCAAAAGCTGAATTTGATTCTACCAGGAAGCCGACTTGTAGAATCTTTTTCACAACAAAAAGATGAGTTGATACTTCAATTCTATATCAGCCAATCTGAGTCATTATACATCAAAGCAGACCTGGGCCAGGGGCTTGGTTTGCTTTCATTTCCCAGTCAATTTGCGAGGACCCGGTCGAATTCAGTAGATCTGTTTCCGCACCTCATTGAACAAGTTGTCGCTGAGGTGAGGCAAACCAGAAATGACAGAAGTTTCCATATTGTTTTTCAAAATGGCCTTCAGCTATGTTTTAAAATGTATGGCGGCAGATCGAATGTCCTTGTTCACGATGGCAACAAAGTGCTGGATGTACTCAACAAAAATTTAAAAAAAGATTTAGAATCGCCGCCGCCGGCAGACAAAGTCTTGAATCAAGATTTTGAAAAGCTATTGCCAGACCCAGAACTACTTAGAAACCAATTTCCAACATTCAGCAAGCGGATGTGGGCATATTGGGTCGAGATTTCTCATGGCAAACCGCATTCAGAACAAAAAAATCTTTTCCGTTTTTTCTTAGAAACCCTCAAATTGGGTAAAATGTACCTTTGCAGAGAGTTGGATGAAGTGTTTTTGACTTTTTTTCCAAATGGAAATATCTTTCTGGAAACCGACGATGCAATATTGGTTTGCAACCAATTTCAGCAGCTCTATTGGCAAGTCAACAGATTTTTCAAACAAAAGGCACTTATATCCAACCAGGCTGAAAAGAATATTTTCCAAATTAAATCGCAGCTTAAATTTTGCCAGGACCAGCGCATCTTACTCGAACAATCTACAAGTTATAAACACCAGGCCGATTTGTTAATGGCCTTTAGCCATCTTGTAAAAAAAGGGGCTTCGCAAGTAGAACTTTTGGATTTTGACGGAGAGGGTTTAATAGAAATTAAACTTAAAAAAGATCTGTCTGTAAATGAAAATGCAGAAAGATTTTATAGAAAGTCAAAGAAAGAAAACGAAAATGAAAGAAGACTGGAAGATAAAATTTTGGCTCTACAGCAAAATGAAAATGCATTAAAACTTGAGTTGGATCAAATTGGCAAAGCAGAAATTTGGGCTGATTTAAAGCCATTTGCCATTGCCAAAAAAGAAATTGAAGAATCTAAAGAACCACTTCCCTACTTTCAAAAGATCTTCATGAACTATGAAATCTGGATTGGAAAGAATGCAAAATCCAACGATTTGCTTTTAAGAATGGGGCACAAAGACGACTATTGGCTACATGCCAAAGATGTGCCCGGAAGTCATGTCATTATTCGAAAAAAGAATGGGGAAAAACCACCACCGCTTGTTCAGGAAAGAGCTGCAGAATTGGCGGCATATTTTTCAAAAGCCAAAAATCAATCTTTAGTTCCTGTAATGATGACTGAAAGAAAATATGTCAGAAAGGTAAAAGGCATGGCAGCGGGAATGGTTAGAGTTGAAAAAGAGAAAACCATATTGATTGCGCCAAAGGAATAACTCCTAAAAAGCCAGACTATATGATTGACGATCAAACTGGTATAAAAAGAAACTGAAAAATCAGTCTCCCCTTGACGGCGGTTCAATCCCAAATTGAATCATTGTGATTGTTACCAAGCTAAACATACTGCTTAGTACAACCTTTAAAAGCAAAGTTGGAAAGTTTGCAAATGATGCTGTGTCCACCAAAAAGTAGAGCAAATGATGCAGGAAAATGAGCGTAAAAGCATAGGGGAAAAACCATTTGAGCCCCATCGAAGGAATGCCAATCGTCATGTAGTCTTCATACCCCCCGGCAGGAACCATCCATCCCAATAAATTGGTTCTAAAAAATGCCATTAATACGCAAGCAGAAGCATGAATGCCGATTGTAGAATGAAATACATCGACGGCCAAGCCTACCAAAAAAGCAAATAACATGACTCTCACCGGCTTTGTACCAAAAGGCAAGAGGAAAATGACCGCAGTGTAGCTTAAACATATGGCCAGGTTGAAAACATGCAAATGACTGAATATCAACAAATATGTAAACAGATAGATGAAGATTTTAAAAATCAGCTGAAAAATATTTCTTGAAATCATTCTACCTGGCCTGTGGTTTGAAATTGCAATGTGTCCTTTTCTGCCTTGAGCTTATTGTCTATCACATAAACAAAATTTAATGTACTGAAGTCTGTAGCCAAATCGACAACAATGTTATAAAACGTAGCGTCGTCTTTCAGACTAATACTTCGGATAACACCAACGTGAATACCTTCGGGAAGTATATTGCTATATTCAGATGTTCGGATTGTGTCACCCTTTTTTGGCTTGAGATGCCTTGCGACAAATTCCAAATTGGCTTGATCCGGATCTTTGCCGTCCCATTTGAGTGATCCCGAAGCGTTTATTCTCGAAATTTCAGCAGAAATCAACATTTTTGAATGCAACAAAGAAGTAGCCGTACTAAAATGTTGTGAGCAAACCATGACTCGTCCAACCACGCCTTGCGGAGAAATAATGCCCATTCCAGGTTTTATTCCATCGAGAAGACCTTTATTCAGCGTTATGTAATTGTTTGGCCTCGCTACCGAATTGTTGATCACCTTCGCCACAATAAAACTATACTGATTCTGTATGATGGGAATGTGAATGCTATCCATCGCCATTTTCTGAATCGTTTGTTGACTCTTAACCAAAAGTGAATTGAGCTTGGCGTTTTCATTTGCAAGCTTTTCATTTTCCTGAACCAAACCAAAGAAACCAGTGACTTCATCAGAAACCTCCATTATCTTGGCCGAAAACTCATTGGAAGAATTCAAAAAAGCTGAATTCTGCTTTAGATTTTTATTTACAATCAACCAAAAGCAGAAAAGCTCCAGAATTACAAAGAGAAAAAAGAGCCGGTACTCGTAAAGAAATCTAAAAAGTGAACCCAAATTAAACCTTCCATTAGGGTTCAACCAAAGAAAAACCCGTTTGTCAATTCATAACTGATCGCAACAATTACGTCATTAAAACCGCTTTGAAATTATCCAGATGCTTGAGAGCCATACCAGTTCCACGAACTACAGCACGCAACGGATCTTCAGCAATATGAATAGGTAATTTGGTTCGCATGTGTAGCCTTTTGTCAAGTCCACGAAGCAATGCACCGCCACCTGTTAAGTGAATTCCTTTGTCATAAATATCTGCGGATAGCTCAGGAGGGCTAATTTCCAGTGCCTTTAACACCGCTTCTTCAATTTTTGAGACAGATTTATCCAAAGCAAAGGCAATTTCAGAATAGGTAACTTTAACTACTTTTGGAATTCCGGTCATCAAATCTCGTCCACGAACTTCATAGTCTGGTGGTGGATTCTCCAACTCTGAAAGCGAGGCGCCAACTTCAATTTTAATTCGCTCTGCTGTTCTTTCGCCTATCAACAAGTTGTGCTGACGACGCATATAATCTAAAATGTCTTTTGTGAAAACATCGCCTGCAATGCGGATTGATTGATCGCAAACTATACCAGAAAGTGCAATAACCGCAATTTCTGTAGTGCCACCACCGATGTCAACTATCATAGAACCAACAGGTTGTTCAATATCAATTCCGATTCCAATGGCTGCGGCCAATGGCTCAGCAATCATATAAACTTCTTTGGCGCCTGCATGTTCTGCAGAGTCTTTAACCGCTCTTTTTTCAACCTCTGTTATGCCAGAAGGGATACAAATCACCATTCTGTGTGAAGGCGAAAACCAGGAGTTTCCTTTGTAGATCATTTTGATCATTCCCCTGATCATCTGTTCAGCAGCGGTAAAATCAGCGATAACACCATCTTTCAAAGGTCGAATGGTTTTAATGCTGTCATGCGTTTTCTCATGCATTTGCATCGCCTCTTTTCCGATCGCAATCACTTTTCCTGTGTTTTTGTTCAAGGCCACAATTGAGGGTTCATCAACCACAATCTTGTCCTTGTAAATAATAAGCGTATTGGCTGTCCCGAGGTCAATCGCAATATCGCTGGTAAAAAAATCAAATAATCCCATTGGAGGAGCTAAGTTTTGCTTAGGCTTTTGTTTTTAAAATTTAATTAATTTAATGCTTAAAATGTCTAAATCCTGTTGTTACCATGCAGACTCCCAATCGATTACAGGTATCTATTGAGTCTTGATCTTTGATAGATCCACCTGGTTGAATTACGGATTTGATTCCTTCCGCAGCTGCCATTTCTATGCAGTCGGGGAAAGGGAAAAACGCATCAGAAGCCATTGCAGCCCCTTCTAAAACAAAACCAAAAGATTTTGCTTTATGAATGGCTTGTTTTAGCGCATCTACTCTACTGGTTTGGCCAGTTCCACTGGCAAGCAATATGCCGTCTTTCGCTAAAACTATTGTATTGCTTTTGGTATGTTTAACTATTTTATTGGCAAAGAGCAGGTTGGCCCAATCAGCTGGACCTGGCACCAATTCTGTAACTGCTTTGCAATCATCAAATGAGGCAATTGTATTGTCACTGGTTTGAACCAAATATCCATTAAAAATGGATTTGACTTGCCAATCTGGCTTTTT
>Ga0105046_10001406_pt1 | contig 36998 bp, 35 predicted proteins | sample MAT03_FD_78385 | JGI IMG/M metagenome (GOLD analysis project Ga0105046, IMG submission 78385) | Freshwater microbial communities from Lake Fryxell liftoff mats and glacier meltwater in Antarctica - MAT-03 (megahit assembly) | ecosystem: Environmental > Aquatic > Freshwater > Ice > Liftoff... | reverse complement strand
CCCATCAGCCGCCGACAGCAGGAAAGGAAGTTATGGCAGTAGGTGGAGGTGTGAAAGCCGATGATGTCGTTGCCGAGGAGGCCGGTGAACAGATCCTCCCGAATCCGCCCCGGCAACACCCGCCAGCTGTCCGGCTGGGACCAGGGGATGTGTACGAAGTGGTAGAGCAGCGCATCGGGGCGAGCCGCCCGGATCATCGCCGGGGCCGTGTACAGGTGGTAGTCGTGGAGCATCACCAGGGGCTGCTCGCGACCCTCGATCTGGCGCACAACCGCGTTGGCAATGTCGCGGTTGACCACCTGATAACCCTCGTCCCACGCCTGCAGTTCCGCTTGGCGGATGTCCGGTGCGTTCGACAGGTCCCAGAGGTAATGCTGGATGAACCAGAGGATCGGGTTGGCGATGACGTTGTAGAAACGGTCATAGGCCCACTGCTCACTTTCGACCAGCAGCACCTTGTAGGAAACGTCGTCGAATTCGACATCGAGCGGTTCGAAGTTGTTCTCTTCAGTAACCGCGGTGTCCTCTTCGGTCATGGCCGAAGCGATCCAGAGGGCATTTCGATTGGCGACCAGGCTGGAGAGTGCCGTGACCAGTCCGCCACCGCCACGACGCAGAACCCGTTCGCCCCCTTCATCACGATCAAAGGACGCCGGACCACGATTCGAGACGATGATCAGCGGTTGTGCGGACTCGGTGTCGGCTTCACTCACAGGATCCAGTCTACGTTCCCGCGACTGGCCTCCGGTAGATCTCTGGTTCAGCCGGCGCTGAGCGCGGTCGGACGTTCTTCGAGGTCGACGTCGATTGTCGCCTCTTTGCCGTCCCTGACAATGCCCAGTTCGACCGTGTCTCCGGGCTGGAGGGCTCCGATGATCCGACCGAGGTCTTCCGCCTGCTCAATCTTCTCGCCGTTGGCGGAGATGATCACATCGCCACCGGTCTGGTAACGGCCGGCCTGGAAAGTGATCTCCTTGTCACCGCCACGGATGCCGGCCTTGTCGGCCGGTCCGCCATTAACGACTTCCCCGACCAGGGCCCCGGAATCAACCCCGAGCCCAAGCTTCTCAGCCAGTTGGGGATAGATCGGCTGGGTGCTGACGCCGATGTAGGCGTAGCTCGCCTCGCCGTTCTCACGAAGCTGCTTGACCGAGCTGACGATCGCGCTGGACGGCACGCCGAACCCGACTCCGTCGCTGGCGCCGGAAGATCCCTTGATCTGCTGGCTGATGCCCATTACCCGTCCACTGCCATCGAGCATCGGACCGCCGGAGTTGCCGGGGTTGATCGATGCGTCGGTCTGGATCGCGCCTTCGATCTGGAAGTCAGTGAGTGACCTGACCGAACGGCCGACCTGGGAGACGACTCCGGTCGACAGGGAATAGTCCTCTCCGAAAGGGCTGCCGATGACGGCGATCGGCTGGCCGACGATCACCTTTTCGCTGTCGACCATCTGCAGCGGGGTCAGGTCAACCGCATCGGGATCGACCTTGAGCAGCCCGACGTCATTGAACGGGTCAAATCCGATGATTTCTGCCGGGACAACGTTCTTGTCGTAAAACTCGACGTAGACCTGCTTGGCCGCGGTCCGGGCCTCACCCTCACCGTCAGTGATCACGTGGGCGTTGGTGACGATCTCGCCGTCTTCGCTCAGAACGAAGCCGGATCCTCCGGCGGCACCGGTGTCGAAAATCGAGCGAACCGAGATGACACCGGGCACTGTCTCCTTGTAAACCTCGGCGGCGTTGAATGCCTGACCGTCGGTATCGGTAATCGGCGGTCCGCTGTCGGTGACCGGCGGTGCGAGCTGAGCCGTCGATTCGGATTTGTCCGGATTGTCCGGGATGCCGTCGTCCGACCCGCAGGCCGTGGCGAAAACTCCGAGCAGTGCGGTCAGGCAGAGGATGGCAATCAGGCGGCGTGGCATGACGACCCAGAATACGGAAATGAGGCGGTCGGCCTATCCGGAGAAGTGGTCGAAGCCGTTCGGCACCGTGATCTGTCCGACGTCGTCCACCACCGTCACGCCACTGCCGGAGCCGACCGTGCCGATCCGGGTGAGGTCCAGTCCGTCCGCGATCAGGGCCGCCCGCGCGGCATCGAAGCCGGCCGCCGGAAGGGTCACGGCCAGCTCGTAGTCCTCCCCGCCAGACAGCGCGAAGCGGAATACGTCAAGTCCGGAAACAGCCGCGACCTCTGGCACCCCGACCTGAACCGGCACCAGCCGGGAGTCCACTTCGATCGAAACCCCGGACAGCTCTGCGACATGACCGAGGTCGGCGACCAGCCCGTCGCTGACATCGATCATCGAGTGGACACCGACCCGACCCAGCCGGAGTCCCGCCTCGAGTCGTGGTTCCGGTTCGACCTGCCGCTGGACCAGCTCTGGTCGGTCCGCATCCAGGCGGTCGTCCGGATGCTCAAGCAGCCAGAGTCCGGCCGAAGCGCCGCCGAGACTGCCGGTCACCGCAACCAGATCGCCTGGAATCGCGCCCGAACGCAGGACCATTTCACCTTCCGTGCCGGCATGGCCAACCACCGTGACGCTTGCAAAAAGGACCGGCGAAGAAACCAGGTCACCGCCGGCGAGGGTCGCGCCGAACCGGTCGGCGGCTTCAGCGAATCCGTCGGCAAGGGCTTCAAGGAACCCGCGGGCAGTGGCCGGCGGCACGCCCAGGGTCACGTAGACCTCACCGGGTTCGGCCGCCATCGCCGCCAGGTCGGAAAGGGCTACCGCTATCGCTTTCGCAGCGATGGCTGAGGGCGAACTGAACTCACGCCGGAAGTGGACACCTTCAACCACGGCGTCGACCGAAGTGGCGGTGGCGCCACCCGGAACAGTGACCGCGGCGTCGTCTCCGATACCGGTCTTCAGCCGGCCCGATGTGGCCGCACCGGCCCGGAGCCGATCGATCAATTCGAATTCTGTAAAAACATCAGCCATTGCTCTCTGACACTATGACCAGTCGAATGGGCGAGGAAACCACCAAGGCGGAAGAGAAAGACTCTCCGAGCCTCCTGCACCGGCTGGGCCACCTGGGCTCGACCGTTGGCAAGAAAGCTCCGAAGAAGAAGTCGACCAAGTGGATCATCCAGGGCGGCTTCGCTTTCCTGATCTTTGCTTTCCTCGTCTTCACCGTGGCCAGCCAGTGGTCCGAGCTGCGCGAGAAGGGTGTGGAGTTCAATCTGCTCTGGCTGCTGCCGGCGATCGGCTCGATGCTGGTCTATTACACCCTGAGCGCATCGGTCTGGGGTTTGATCCTGAAGCTGATGGGCACTCCGGTGAAGCCGGGCGAAGCTCAGAAGATCTGGGCCCAGCCACTGCTGGTTCGCTACATCCCGGGCAGCGTGCTTTTTGTCCTGGCCCGGGTGCTGATGGCGGAAAAGGTCGGTGTGCCGCGCCGCATCTCCACCGCCAGCATCGTCTACGAGCAGGCCGTTTCGATCGCGGCCGCGCTGACCATCGCCTGTTACTTCCTGATCGCCCACCCCGACCTGCAGGACAACCCGCTGCGCTGGGTTCCGCTTTTCGTCACTCCGCTGATGGTCGGTTTCCTTCATCCGCGGATCTTCGAGCCCGTCTCGAAGAGAGTCCTGACCGCACTCGGCCGGGAACCGCTGCCGAACACCATGGCGTTCAGCGGCGTGATCACGATCTACGTCGCTTACCTGGCCCTCTGGTCGGTGATGGGCCTGGGTGTCTACTTCGCGGCCCGCTCGGTCCATTTCCTCGCCTTCAGCGAGATCGCCACGGTTGCCGCTTCGCAGATGATCGGCTTCCTCGCCGCAGTTGTTTCCGCGGTGACCCCGGCTGGCCTGGGTGTGCGTGACGCCGCCTTTGCCTGGGCAGTCAAGGTCGCTTTGCCGAGTGGCAGCTTCGGTGTCGGCGCAGCGATCGCGATCGCTGTCCGGGCCACCCAGACCGTGGTCGAACTGATCTACGTCGGCGTGGTCACGTTGCTGGCCCGCCGCGCTGCGAACGCCGGTGATGAAGACGTGGTTGAGCTGCTCCACGAAGTTCAGGCTGAAGAAGCGGCGATCGAAGCCGCCCCAGCCGACTGATCAGCCGGGGCTGACGCCGCCGGCTGCGGGCGGAGACACTCCACCGCCGCCCCCAGTGCTCGGCGGGGTAACCGGAGCCGGTTCCTGTCCGGTCCCCGGGGCGTAAGCGTCCGGGTTTCCGGGGTCGACCTTGCCGTCGTTCTTCGTTTTGTCGGCGGCATTCGGATCTTCGGTGTCTGCAGCCGGATCGTCGCCGTAAGAGCTTTTGGTGTCGGAAGAGACCGTGTAGGTACCGCCGAAGCTGCTGTTCCAGACCATCGCTTCGGTCGGGACCGGGAAAGACTCACAGGGAACCGCGGCGTTGGTGTAGAAGCTGTTCCAGATGCTGGCCGGAGTTTCGCCACCGGAGATTCCCGTGCTGATGTCATTCGACTCGGGGTAACCGACCCAGGTAGCGGTGGCCAGGTTGGGCTGATAGCCGACGAACCAGGCGTCGATGAAGTTGTCGGTGGTGCCCGTCTTGCCGGCCTGGCCGGAGCATCCGGTGTAAGCGCCGGTACCGGTACCGCCGGTGATGTTCATGTTGAGGATTTTGGTCACTTCGTAGGCGGCGGGCTCGCTCATGACCCGCACTGCCTTGCCGCGTCCGGGCTGGTCTTCGTCGCCATCCGGGAAGTCGACTTTGCGGATGGCCGAGGGGTCATGACGCACGCCGCCAGCTGCCAGAGTCGAGTAGGCCCCGGCCATCTCGAGCGGGGAGACGCCGATCTTCAGACCGCCCAGTGTCTCGGCCGGATAGCCGTCGAGGTGGGTCTGGATTCCGAGCTTCTTCGCCATCTCAGCGACCTGGTCGGGACCGATGTCGAGGGCGAGCTGGGTGTAGACCGAGTTGTCCGAGGCCAGAGTCGCGGAAACGAGGCTCTCGGTTCCGGAGTAGGTGTCGGAATAGGTGGAGACATCGATCTGGCCGTAATTGGGGTCGATGAAGTTCAATGGTTTCGAGACGTAAAAAGTGGTCGCCGGGTTGATGCCTTCATTCACGGCTGCCGCCAGCGCGAAGGTCTTGAAGGTTGACCCGGGCTGGCGTTTGCCCTGGGCGGCGAGGTTGTACTGGTCGTCGTCGTAAGAAGCTGTGGAGACCATCGCCTTGACGTCGCCGTTTTGCGGATCGATCGCGACCAGCGCACCCGAAGGGCCACCGGCGTAAAGGTTGGAGGAAAGAGCATCGAGGCCCGCCTGCTGGTAGGCCGGTTCGATCGTCGTGTAGACCTTCAGGCCGCCGCGACGCACGGTGTTGACGCCGTACTTCTGGTTCAGTTCATTGACGACGTAGTCGAAGAAGAACGGTTCCGAACGGTCGAAGAGCGAGTTCGCGGGATCGAGCTTCAGCTTCTTCTTCTGCTCGACCTGTGCCTGGGCTTCCGTGATGTAGCCGTTGTCGGCCATCGATTCGAGCACTTCGTCGCGCCGCTGGATGGCACCGCGAGGATTCTGGAAGGGGTTGTAGTCGGTCGGCGCCTGGGGCAGGCCGGCAATCAGGGCGGACTCGCCGAGAGTCAGCTTGTCAACGCCCTTGGAGAAGTAAACCCGGGCCGCAGCCGCAACACCGATGGCGGTGCGGCCTTCATTGGTGCCGTAAGGAGCGGTGTTCAGGTACGACTCGAGGATGTTGTTCTTGCCGTGGATCTTCTCGTAGTCGAGGGCCATCTTCGCTTCGACGATCTTGCGCTCGTAGTCACGCTTGGGGTTCGTGATGTAGAGGTTGCGCATCAGCTGCATGGTCAGGGTCGATGCGCCTTCGGAAATCTTGCCGGACTCGATGTTCTTGACCAGCGCGCGCATGCCGCCTTCTATGTCGATCCCGTTGTGCTCGTAGAAACGCTCGTCCTCGATCGAGATCGTGGCGTGCTGGAGGTCTTTCGGAACCTGCGAAAGCTTGACCGGGGTACGGACCTCATCCGAGTTGATCAGGCCGAGCTTGCTGCCGTCGCCGGCGTAGATGATCGAGTTCTGGCCCTTGTCGATCGGCTTCAGGCGCGACACGTCAGGGGCGTCACTGGCTATGGACACGATCCATCCACCGGCAGCGAAAACTCCGGTAAGGATCAATCCGCCGACAACGGCTGCCGCCGCAATGATCTTCTTTCGCGGGCCAGCCTGATGCCGACGCACACGTCTCTGGCGCCTGGTCATGCCTTAAAGAGTAGCTACATGTGCCTTTGTGTCCAGTAAAGACCGGTCCCGGGGACGGGTTCTGCATGGACGGTTGCGACCCCCCGAACGACCAAGCTGTGAGAATGCCAAGCCCGATGACTACCGGTCTGCCCCTGCCCATACCCCAAGAAGCGCCGGAAAAGCGCACTTTCCCCTGGGCAACCTGGGGCCCGTGGGAGGCCATCGGCGCCACCGTGATGGCGCTGATCATCGGCATCCTGCTGAGCTTTCCGGTTTACATCCTCAGCGGCAGCTTCGACCCGGATGAGCTTGGCCTCAGCACCAAAGTGGCCGCCCAGCTCTGCGCCGGGGCCGCTTTCATCCTGGTGCCTTTCGGGCTCGCATACCTCTCTGGAGGAGGCTCACTGCGAGTAGTTTCCCGTCGGCTCGGTTTCCACAGTTTTGACGTTCGGAACGCATTCAAGTGGGTCGCGATCGGGATCTTTTCCTACTTTGCTTTCGCCGCGATCTATGGCGCGATCTTCGGCACGCCGGAGCAGGATGACATCGCCGGCGACTTCGGGCCGATCGGCCTGCAGATACTGCTGATCGTGATCGTCGCGCCAGTGACCGAAGAAGTCTGCTTTCGGGGAATGCTCTTCGGTGGCATCCGCACCCGCCTGCCACTGTGGGCGGCCGCTCTGGCCGCAGGCGCTGTATTCGGCGCCCTCCATTACACGACGGGTCCCTCGGCGGTGGTGCCACTGATCGCCCTCGGCGCCGTGTTCTCAGTGGTTTACGAGAAGACCGGATCGATCTGGGTGACGATCCTGATGCACGCCTTCAATAACGGTCTCGCCCTGCTTTTCCTCAACCTCACCTGAGAAGCCTGAATCCGTAGGATCACGCCATGGACAACTCCGACGTGACCCGTGACCGTTTGATCGAGCTGCTTCAGGAGCATTCCCTGGTGCTCGGCGAAGTGACTCTCTCCAGCGGTGCCAAAGCTTCGTATTACGTCGATGTCCGCCGGACAGTGATGCGCCCGGCCGGTCTCACCACGGTTGGCAAACTGATCGCCCTCCACGCCGCCCAGCTCGACGCAAGTGCCGTCGGCGGACCGGTGATGGCAGCCATCCCCCTGGCTGCCGCGGCGATCTCGGTGCCCGAAGGCCGCGGCCTCAACGGATTCTTCGTCCGCAAGGAGCGCAAGGAGCATGGCCTGCAGCGCTGGGTCGAAGGGGCAGCCGAACCGGGTGACCGCGTGCTCGTGGTTGAAGACACGGTGACCACCGGTGGCTCGACAGTCTCCGCTATCGAGCGGCTGAAAGAAGAAGGTTTCGAGATTGCCGGAGTCCTCGGCGTGGTTGACCGCCTGGCCGGCGGAGCCGAAAAGATCAGTGAAGCCGCCGGGGCGCCGTTCACCGCCCTGACCACGATCGACGACGTCTATCCGGACCGCCCCGACCGCTGAATCCGGACCGACTGTTCAGCCGGTCCCTGATCGGGTACGAATGAAGGACAAGCCGAGCGAGGAGAACCATGGGATTCGACCAGTACCACGAACCACCCGAAGAGCTTTCGACCGAGATTCGAACCCGGGCCCGGATGTTCGCGTCCCTGACCGAAGAAGCTGAAGCCATCGGCTGGTACGACCAGCGCATGTCCCTGGAACCGGACGCCGAAGCAAAGGCGATCATGGAAGACGCCCAGGGCGAAGAGTTCAAGCACTTCTGCATGGACCTTGAATTCCTCCTGCGCCGCATGCCCCGCTGGCGACAGATCGCCCAGGGTGTGCTCTTCCAGGAAGGCGACATCGTCGAGCATGGCGAAGCAGCCGAAGCTGCTTCCGGCGATGAAGGCGGCGAGCCCGCAGCCGATGAATCAACGACCTCGTCCCTTGGCATCACCGGACTGAAAGGAACTGGACTGTGAATCATCTGATGAGGGGCCACGCCCCGATCACCGATGAGGCCTGGCGCCAGATCGATGCGGAAGCGAAGGAGCGTCTGGTACCGGCCCTCGGCGCCCGCAAGCTGGTCGACTTCGACGGTCCCCACGGCTGGCAGCATTCGTCGACCAACCTGGGGCGCACCGAGAAGGAAGCCAAAGCCCCGACCGAGGGTGTGTTCCTGACGACCCGCAGGGTCTTGCCGCTGGCCGAGCTGAGGACCCCGTTCTCACTGTCCCGGGCTGAACTGGCGGACCTCGACCGAGGTGCGGTTGACGCCGATTTCGACAGCCTCGACCGGGCTGCACACCAGACCGCGGTCGCCGAGAATGTCGCCGTTTTCCACGGAATCGAGTCGTCCGGAATCGACGGCATCGCCGCCATGAGCAGCCATGACCCGATCCCTCTTGGCAGCAACAACTTCGAGAAGTATCCGGAGCACGTCGCCAAGGCGATCGAGATGTTGCTGACTTCGGGTGTCGAAGGTCCATATGGCGTCGCCCTCAGCCCGGACTCATACACCGGTGTGGTCGAAACCAACGATGGTGGTTACCCGCTGCTCCAGCACATGAGCAAGATCCTCGACGGTGGTCCGCTGGTCTGGGCGCCGGGGCTGAATGGAGTGGTGGTGGCCAGCCTGCGCGGCGGAGACTTCCTCTTCGAATCCGGACAGGACCTTTCGGTGGGCTACGAAAGCCATGACGCTGACCAGGTCAACCTCTACATCGAAGAGAGCTTCAGCTTCCGGGTGGCGACACCCGAAGCCGCGGTCGCCCTGACAATCTAGTTCTGCCCCTGCTTGGCGCGGTCGGCCGCGTCGGCGCCGGTCTTGGTGACGGCCATCTTGCCGACGCCGCCACCGAGCAGGCGGCGCGTCAGCCGCGGCGAGACGATCCGCATGGCGCCAGCCAGTGCGTAGGCGCGCGGCACGTAGCGCTCGGCCTTGCCACCGGGCCCGGCCTCGAAGATCGCTTCAGCGACCTTGTCGACATCGGAAACCATCCAGCGGGTTGCCGCTTTTGCGGTCAGCTCGTCAGCCGGAAAACCTTCGGTCTTGATGAAGCCGGGCAGGACCATTCCGATGTGGACACCGTTGGCCTTTTCTTCGTGGTGAAGGGAGTCGGTCCAGCCGGCGATCGCGAACTTCGACGCCGAATAGGCACCGGCACCGCCACGGGCGATTCGGCTGGCGGTGCTGGCGATATTGACAATCGAGCTCGGAGCCGAATCACGCAGCATCGGCAGCATCGCTTCGGTCAGGCGCACGACTGCATCGAAGTTGAGCTCCATCGTGCGACGCACGTTTTCGTAGCCCTCATCCTCGAAGGTGCCACGCCAGGATGCGCCGGCATTGTTGACCAGCAGGGTCAGTCTTTCGTGGTGCTCCTGGACGTGGGCCAGTACCCGGCCCGGAGCGTCTTTTCCGGTGAGGTCGGCGGCAATGTATGTGGTCGGCACCGGTAGCTTCTTGACCAGTTCACGCAGTCGATCTTCCCGCCGCGCGACCAGGATCAGCTGGGTCCCCGGCTCCCGGGCGAGGCGCCAGGCGGCGGCCTCTCCGATTCCGCTCGAAGCTCCGGTTATCAGCGCAGTGATCGGCCTGTTGTCCATGGCGGGACCCTATTCAACTACGCGAGCAGATCTCGCACCGCTTCGCCGAAGACCTCGGTGTGGCGGTCGACGTCGGACTCACTGGTCTCTGGCGACATCAGCGCCATGTTGTGAAAAGGAGTGATCAACACACCGCGGTTCAGCGCGTGGAGGTGGAGGAATCGCTCGAGCCCGGGCAAAGAAGCCGAATGGGCCTGGGTTCCGTTCCGGGCCGGCTCAACTTCGAACCGGTATTCGGCGCGGGCACCCAGCTGGGTGACATTCCACGGCAGCTTGTGTTCTTCAACCACTGACATGACGCCGTCGGCGAAACGGGTGGCCAGCGGGATCGTGTGGGCGAAAGCTTCCGGGGTGAGCACTTCGCTGAGGGTGGCACGGATCGCCGCCATCGAGAACGGATTGCCAGCCAGGGTTCCACCAACCCCTCCGGTGTCTTCGTAGTCAGCTTCTTCCTGGCTGAACATGCGTTCGTTCATCTCTGTGGTCATGCCGAGAGCCCCCGCCGGAATGCCGGAGCCGATCGCTTTGCCGATCGTGAACAGGTCGGGTTCGAGGTCCCACTCGGTGGTGCATCCTCCGGGGCCGGCGGAGAAGGTATGGGTCTCGTCAATGATCAGCAGGGTTTCGTATTTGCGGGTCAGCTCCCGCAGCGCCTCGTGATAGCCGGGGTCGGGCAGGACGATGCCCATGTTGGTCATCGCCGGTTCGGCCAGCACGCAGGCGATTTCGCCTGTCGCGAGAGCGGCCTCGAGGGCATCGATGTCGTTGAACTCGATTGCCGTGGTCGTGACCGAAGGATCCACCGGAGCCCCGACGTTTCCGGCACGCGAGACCGTGGTTCCGTTCGGGCCGGCAACTGCGAACGTTTCATCAACCGAGCCGTGGTAGCTGTAGCTGTAGATCAGGACCTTGGGTCGGCCGGTCACCTCGCGGCAAATCCTGAGTGCCGCCCGGTTGGCGTCGGTAGCGGTGAGGGTGAACATCCATCGATCCAGCCCGAAACGGCGCTGGAGTTCTTCCCCCACCCAGGCTGCATTCTCGGTCGGCAGCATGGTGGTGATGCCATGCGCGGCTGCCTGTTCGTGGATCGCCGCGACCACCGCGGCCGGTCCATGACCGGGCATCGCTCCGGTGTCGCCCAGGCAGAAATCAATGTAGGTGTGGTCGTCGACATCGATGATCCGGGCGCCGAGGGCCATCCTCGCGAAGATCGGAAAGCCTCCGGCCCAGCGCATCATCCAGGGCATGGGCACCCCGCCGACCAGGGATCTGCTGCTGCGCTCGTAGAGCTCCCTGGAGTGCGGATTGGACTCGACGAATCGGCCCAGCTCGCGGTTGAGACATTCGTCCAGGTTCCCGAGGTACGACGCGGCATCGTTGGTCATGCATCCATCGTAGTCCAGCAATTGATTGATCCAGGAATCAGTGGCCCAAGCAGTCCCGGGAGCGAAATTTAGGCATGCCACAACCTTAATCCCCGCGGCTTGTAACCTGCTTCGGTGAACGCGGGACCTCCTCCAGACCAGGGCACCGGAAAACCGGTCGGCCCGGGGCCGGAGTTCGACCTTCCACGAACGCCGCTGGAGCGGATCCAGGCCCGCGGAAAGTTCCGCGGCCGTCTCGCCCTGCTCGGACCAGCCTTCGTCGCCGCCGTCGCTTACATCGACCCCGGCAACTTCGCCACCAACTTCGAGTCCGGTGCCAGGTTCGGCTACACGCTCACGTGGGTGATCGTGATGGCCAACCTGATGGCAATGCTGGTCCAGTATCTCTCCGCCAAAGCCGGCCTCGCTACCGGCATGAGCCTGCCGGAGCTTTGTCGTGCCTCGTTCCCGAGGACCACCAACTTCTTCCTCTGGGTCCAGGCGGAGATCGTCGCGATTGCGACCGACATGGCCGAGTTCGTTGGCGCCGCGATCGGGCTCAACCTGCTCTTCGGCATAGCGCTGTTTCCGGCCGGCCTGATCACCGCCGTCATCGCAATCTTCATCCTCACTCTCGAGCAGCGTGGATACCGCAAGTTCGAGCTGGCGATAATCGGCCTGCTCGGGCTGGTGGCGCTGGGCTTCCTCTACGACTTCGTCGCCGTTGGCAACCAGTCGGCTTCCGGCATCGCCGAGGGCCTGGTCCCGAGCTTTGACGGATCCGACTCGGTGCTGCTGGCGATCGGAATCATCGGCGCCACCGTGATGCCGCATGTGGTCTATCTGCACTCGGCCCTGATCCAGAGAAGAGTCATCCCGAAAAACGAAAAGGAAAGGCAGACCCTGCTTCGGTACACCCGTTTCGACGTGGTGATCGGCCTCGGGCTGGCCGGAATGATCAACCTGGCGATGCTTTTCGTCGCGGTCGCCCTCTTCAACAAGACCGGCAACCTGGATGTCGATTCGATCGAAGGGGCACATGCCGGCCTGACCAACCTGGTTGGTGGCGGTGCGGCGCTTGCCTTCGCCGTCGCCCTGCTCGCTTCAGGACTCTCGTCAGCGAGTGTCGGCACCTATGCCGGGCAGGTGGTTATGCAGGGATTCATCCAGCGCTCGATCCCGATTTACGTCCGCAGGATCGTGACCATGACCCCGGCCCTGATCGTGCTGGCGATCGGCCTGCCAACCACCCAGACTCTCGTCCTCTCCCAGGTCGTCCTGTCATTCGGTATCCCGTTTGCCCTGGTGCCGCTGATCATCGTGACCCGCAAGGCCGAACTCATGGGAACCCTGGTCAACCGTCAGCGAACGACGATCGTCGCCAGCCTGATCGCGGCGGTGATCATCTCGCTCAACGCCTACCTCATCTTTACGACAATTTTTGGCTGACCCTCGAAAGTGCGTTGCGCCCGTTGAGGGCGGCGCTGCCCAGGGTCATTACCACCGACTCGGTTTGACTGCCGATGCCGGGCCAGAGCCCCAACTGGCGCAGTGAGCTGACCACGTCGTAGAAAGAATGTTCACGGCAGACCTTGCCGTCGCGGAACTCGAAGATGTCGGTGCCAACGGTGTTGAGCCGACGGCCGGTTGCCGGCAGGCCGATCCAGAGCGGACCGCTGTTGATGCCGGTGAACGCCCAGGGTTCGGTCACGCGATTGGTTTCCGGCTCGTGGATCACCGGCTCGCGCATCGACCATTCGCATTCGGTGAACGCAGCGAAGAAACGGTCGCTATGCCCGGCGTATTCCTGAATCCCCTGAAGTGGTTCGTCCAGGGTCACGTCCCAGTACTCGATGTCATCGGTGACCAACTCCAGAACGGCTTCGGTCCCGGTGCCCCAAGCCAGTTGCCATTCCCTGAAAAACCCATCCGCCCATTCGCTCATCGAAAGATCTTAGCCCCGGCAGCTTCGAATCGCGCTACTGTCGAATAGCCAAGTAACAAACATCACACCGTTTGTAAATGGCGGTGGTACAGCAACGTGCGCCCGCATCATGGCTCGCGGCCCTGATCAAGGGGGCCTGACCGCCACCTACGCTGCAGACCCGCCGGGCGGCATCAAAGGCGGCTGATCAAGTTCGGGGTCAGACCTCGGGGATCGTCCGACCGAGCACGGGCACGCGACGGAGGACTGTTCTGCCCCGTGAGGCGAGGATGTCGGCGAGGTTCGAACGCGCCGGCAGATCTTCAGCCTTGGGTGCGAGTCCGAACGACGCGTGGATGATCTCGCGTCGAACGCTGCCCTTGGGCGCGACCCCAAGCTGACGCAGTGATTCCAGCACATCGAAGTAGGAGTACTGCCTGCAGACAAGGCCGTCGCGAAACTCGTAGATGTCGGCTCCGATGGATTCGACCCGTTTGTTCGAAGCGGCATCGCCAGTCCAGAGCGGGCCGGTGTTGAGTCCGGTGAAAGCCCAGGACTCGCTGGCCCGGGCCGTGCCGTCTTCGAACTCTTCGAAGATCACGGAGTCACGCAGCGTCCAGTTGGCGTCAGACATCGAGTTGAAGAAGCGGTCGAGCCTGACCGCGTAGTCCTGGATGTTCGTCACCGGACTCGCCAGTGTTGGATCCCAGTATTCAATGTCATCCGTGACCAGATCCATGATGTCTTCGGTACTGGTGTTCCAGGCCGCTCGCCATTTCACAAAGAACTCATCTGACCATTCGCTCATGAACGTTCGATTCCCTCCGTGTTGGTTCCCTAAACATCCCAGTACCAAAAAATGCGCACACGTTCCGGCTGGGTGTTCCTCTCGATCGGCAGACCGATCGACCAAGCGACGGTTCACCAACGACCCACAGTAAGGGGTTGCAGGAAATCTTGCAAGAGCTTGCCTGAAAGTACCCCGAGCTGGATTCGAACCAGCGGCCTACTCCTTAGGAGGGAGTCGCTCTATCCAGCTGAGCTATCGGGGCTCGGACAGGGACTTTATCCTCTGGCCCTGGCAGGCGAACAGGTCGGACGCCCGGGAGGCGGCGTAGTGGTGGCAGCCATACCCCTGTCGGTAAACCGACCCCCCAAGATGCCTGCTGGCCCCCTTGGAAGCCCTGGTCCCCATCGGCAGTGTGATTGGAGCAAGTACCAATCAAGAACGGGGACACAAAATGACCAGCAGTTCGATTCGAAAGAAGAGCAGTAGACGGACCAGCACGATTACCGGCATGCTCCTTGGCGGGCTGGCAGCAGCGGTTGCTCTGGCAGGTTGTTCCGCCGGGACCGGCACCGACGCCGCACAGGCAAGTGAACTCCCGGCCACACAAGTCAGGAAAGACCTGAACGCGATGGTCGAAAACGGGGTTCCGGGCGGCATCATCTACATTCGCGACGGTAAACAGACCTTTTCCGCGGCAGCCGGCGACGCCGAACTGAAGCCGCAACGCCGGATGAAAGTCGGCCTGCGTTATCGGATCGCCAGCGAAACGAAGTCGATGGTTTCGACCGTGGTATTTCAACTCGCAGAAGAAGACAAGCTGGAACTTTCCGGGAATGTCGAAGACTGGTTTCCTGGCCTGGTCCAGAACGGAAGCGAAATTACGCTCCGCGATCTCCTTACGCATCAAAGCGGGATTCCCGACTTCCTCGCGTCCGATCGTCCGATCGCCCCATACCTTGCCGGGCATTTCAATCACGTCTGGACACCGAAGCAGTTGATCGGCTTCGGGACAGATCTGGGGACAAATTTTACCCCCGGCAAGCATGTGGCCTACTCGAACACCAACTACACGATTCTCGGCCTCATCATCCAGAAGGCGACTCGCAACAGCCTCGGTGCCGAGCTGAAAAGCAGAATCTTCCGACCGCTCGGAATGAACCGGAGCAGCTTTCCCGCGAGTCCAAATATAAGTGGCTCCCACGCCAATGGGTACCTGATCCAGAAAGGTCAGGATCCGATGGATGTCACGGGGATCAGCCCGTCCTATTACTGGGGAGCCGGAAGCGTGATTTCGACCGTCACCGACATGGCCGATTTCTATGACGCACTGCTTGAAGGGGACCTGCTCTCCCCGGCTTCGCTGGCAGAGATGAAGAGAGGCGGCCCAAGCCGCAAGGGCGTTGGTTTTGGTGCCGGTCTTTTCCACGGCAAGCTCGAATGTGGAGAATTCTTCGGCCACGATGGAGCAGTTCCCGGGTACTTCAGCACGGCACTGAAGATGGAGGACGGGCGAACCGTTGTGGCAATGGCGAACTCGCTCACCTTCTCGGACGACGTTGGCTCGCCGAAGGCAACGGCAGCCTGGGAGCGTCTAATCGAAGACGCAGCCTGCGAATAGGAGTCCAGATAAACACTCAAACGGCCCGCCACTGTTGAGCGGGCCGTTTGTGTGAGTAGATGAATTCCCGGCTCAGTAACGAAGCAGCGCCAGCGCACCGCCCGCTTCGGCCAGGGCCGGGACCTCATCGACCGAGGCTGAACTGACCCGGGCGTCGGTCCGGATCGCCATCTCGACCAGGGCTTCCTGAAGGGTTGACTCCCCCGCGTCCGTAATGGCCTGACGGGCTCCGTCGGAGAGACTCTCATCCTTGGCTTCGAGATAAGGATCGATCACCAGGTGCTCGACCCGACCCTCGGTCAGGGCGAGTAGAACTTCGTCCGGGCCGCTGGCCCCACGATCGGCAGCATGCACCCTTTCCAGAGCGAGGTTGGCGACCTCGTTGATCTGCTGGCGCCAGGCATCGCGCAGGTGCGGATCCAGGTGATCGGCCACGTCAGCGGATGTCATGTCGATCAGGTTCGTGGCGACGGTCGCAGCAACCATGTCTTTGGTGCCGTCAGGTAACGCATCGACGAACTCCTGGCAAAGACCAGTGTCAGCGGCGATCACCAGTCGGTCGAGTTTCAGATCCCGGGCTGTTTCAGCAACAGCCTTCGAGGCGGCTTTGACGAACCTCGCCTGCCATTCCCCGACCCGGTTTTCATAAGCCGACATGTTGTTGACTGCCGATCCACCACCGCCCGGACTGGGGCGGGCGGAGCCACGGTATTCGTGCCAGTCGCCCAGTTCCAGGTCGAAAGTTGACGCTTCGAGGTCGCTGGCATGACCGTCGCACCATTCGAGGACACGAATGTGGTCGTGGCTGATCAGGACCAGCCCTGTGCGCTGGCCGCGATCGAGCACATCGACCATCGGCCAGACGACGGCACCAGTGTCGAGCCCGACGAAGTCCTCCCGCACCGGAATCTGAAAGGTGTGGAAAGAATCAATGGCACCGCAGGCACTCAGGAAGTAGGCGGCGCTGCGTCCGCGTTCGACGGCGGTGGCGTTGGTTAGCTTGCGCTCGGCGGCGGCGCTCAGCTTTGCCACCTGCTGGGCGGTTTCATGGTCGCCTTCGAAGCCGGCGGCCGCGTCCCTGAGCCCGTTCTTCAGGGAAACCATCCAGCCCGGCGTCTCACTTCGGCTGGACGGATCGCGCGGGTCCGTTCGGCAGAAAACCGAAAGCACCGGCCCTTCGGTCTCGCGGTTGATGAGGTCTCGCAACTCGTCGATCTGCTGGGTGCTCATGGACCCATCAAATCAGACCGGGCTAACTCAAACTGAAACTTTCTCAGTTTGGTTTGGAATCTCCGCCGTCCGGGGATTCTGCAGCATCGACTTCTTCCGGCTCGATCTCTTCGATGTCGTAAAGGCTCTCGCGGGCGATCTGCTTTCCGCGGGAGTTCCAGAGATAGATATCGAGGTAAGCCTCGTCGCCGTAGTTCTTCAGGGCGTCTGGTGCGATCAGGGTGAAACGATCGGTGAAGAGCGGGTCCTGGTCAACCGCCACGCCCTCGAGTTCGGCGGTAGCGGCAAAAGCGTCCTTGACCAGGGAGCGTCCCCAGATCAGGGTGATGTCCGCCTCGCGGCCGTTCTCTCCCAGCCACTTGCCGATCACTTCATCGCCGAGGTCGATCGCCCAGTCCGGGTTGTCGGACGCGGTCACGTCGGTGAAATCGACCGACGCCCGGAAGTCGGTGGGATCTTCGCCTTCAAGCTGCTTGAAAGAAACGAAACCAAAGAACTCGATGCCCACTGGCTCTTCACCCTCGTTGAGGACGGCTTCACCGTTGGCGCTGGCGGGGATCCAGACCCGTCCGCTCCAGGCGCGCTCGGGAAACCAAACGACGTCTTCCGGGGGCTCGGTGCCGGCTGGCAGATCCTTGATCTCCGAGCATGCTTCCCTGAACACGGCGGAAAGACGTTCGGCGAAACGGCCGTGGGGAATGCCGTGTTGCGAAGCATCGGCGATGAAATGCGGGATGGGGCGATTGTCGAGAGGCATTACTTGACCCTACGCGATCAACCCTTGCGCCCGACGCCCATTGGTGCGAAGGTGGGCAAATGCGGTCGCTTGCCACATTCGTGGCTGTGCTCGCGGGCTTTGGTTTGGCGGCGGGGGTCGCGGAGGCTGGTCCGGTGGCGAAGCTCGGCGTCACCAAGGTCTCGGTGTCTCCTGGCAAGGTTGCGGCCGGCGCGAAGGTCGTGATCAAGGCGACGGTAAAAAACCGTTCCAATGGGAAAGCGAAGGCGAAGTTGAGCGTGGGGATTGATCCGTCCATTCCACCTTTCGCTTCCCGACGGATCGGCAAAGTTAAAGCGAAGTCATCGAAGAAGGTCCGTCTGAAACTGGTCGTCCCGGGAAAGACTCCGCCGGGCAACTGGAACCTTCAGGTGTGCGCGAGTCCTGGCAAGAGTTGCCGCGCCAGCAAGTCGGTCGCGATCTTCGAGAACTCGAGCTACACGAAGATCGAGGAAGCGAAGAGCTCCGGCGAGTTGTCCCCCGGACAAGCACTGCTTTTCGAGATGTACGCGCTCAGCGGAGACGGACGGCTGCCGAAGAAGTACCGCGGCCCTGGCGACATTCCTTCGGGCATGGTCTTCTCCAATCTCGCGTCGAGCTTCGAAGGGCTGCCGGCGGCCGATCAGGCAAGACTCTTCCCCTACACGCTCCAGCCCCTCAACCGGGGGAGTGCCTGGGGCCGGTCCGGCAAGGTGCGAGCATCAGCCTCGATCTCGGCCGCTCCAGCTCCCGACTGTTCGAATCTTGAGAAGGTGAAAGGTGTCTGGGCTGGGATCAAGTCAAAACACGCCTGGTTCTGGTTCCGGACAGGTCGAAGAGGAGGCCAGGCCGATGCCAAACGGCTCGCCAGGGAATTCGAACGGAAGGTCTGGCCGAAGCTCACCGAAACGTTCAGAGTGGTTGACGATGCCTCCGGTGCCGCTTGTGATCCGACCAGAGATCCCAGGCTCGACATCTTTGTGCTGCCAAAGAAGGAATTCAGTTCAGACGGCGGCCTGACCGCTCCGATGATTCTGGAGGGGGGCTGCGGACCCAGAGCCACATTCATCATGCTTCCCGAAGGCGTTTCCCGATCAACCCTCAGCCACGAGTTCATGCACTCCGTTCAGGGCGCCTACCGCGTCTGCGACCCTCAACCGGCCTGGGTCGAAGGAACCGCCACCTGGGCCGAAGACTTCGTCTACCCGGGCGACCAGGGCGAGCATGCGTCCGCCGGCGGCATCCTGGTGCCCTATGTCTCTTTGAATCCCCCGGATGATGGTGCAGCCTCCGGCTACTCGGCGTGGGTCCTCTGGTACTCGATTCAAAAAGCAGGCACACTCACGGCAATTCAGGACATGTTCAAAGCTCTGGAGACCGAGAAATTCGCCACTGCACTCGAGTCGGTGTCGCCCGGTGGTCTGCGCAACACCTGGGAGCGCTTCGCCAGACAACGGTTCAATCAGGCTCCGGTCGGGACCGCGGGTTTCCCTGAAGCCAAATCCTTCAAGGCCTGGGATTCGTTCCCGGCTACTCCGCTCACTGCGGAGGCAAAACTCGCCCTGAACGGAGCCGCCACTGGATTCGTTGATTTGCCCACCACGATCAATGCCTTCAACACCGAACAGCCGCCGCTGAGTACGTTTTTCCACAGGGTCGAGATCACCGACGAAAAGGTGCGCCACCTCGAATTCCGTAACGACGATTTTGGCCGCCCGGGGTCGATGGTCCAGCTATTCATCAGGCTCGCCAGCGGAAGGTGGCGATACGAAGACATTTCGGCCAGAGAAACGATCGCCTTCTGCCGGGACCAAGTGGACCAGAATGTGATGGAACTGATTGTCGCCACCTCGAATGCTTCGCCACGCGGGGAACCCCTGGGCAAAGCCACCCACCGCCTGACTGGCAAGAACGCCTGCGGAAGACCGGATTCATATTCCGGCACTATTGACGGCAACGCGATCTACGACGCCTCCCAACTGGGGACCGGCAACAGTGCGACCGCATCCTGGAATGGCACGATCGGACTGACCTCCAGCCCCGGCAGCGCGCCCTCCGGATATCCCGCGTACTTCGGGGTCCGCCTGACCGGCGGTGGATCGGTCGACTACAAGATCAACGGGCAGGTCAACAACTGTGTGATCAGCGGCCAGACGACGCTCGACCTCGCCGAGCTCGGTCAGTTTCAGTACAACATCGTGACCCTCACCGACGCGACCAACTACTCGATCGGCGTGCCCTTTCCCCAGCTCACCGGCACCTTCAATGCGACCTATTCGAACTGCGACGACCCCGGTGACAATGGTCCGGCCTTCTGGACGGTAAACGCCGGCGTGCCGTCGCTGGTTGTCCCGGTGGGCGGCAAGACGGTGGGCCCTGATGGAGCACTGACCGGAACTTCATCTCTCCCCGCAGGCGGTGGAAGCCCGGCGCAGACGACGTCCTGGAGCCTGACTCCGGGCGGCTGACTGGCCGCCGCGAGCCTCAGCTGTCGATTGCCTCACGCAGCCTTGCGGCCGCATTTTCCGGCGTGATCACGTTGATGTCGACACCGGTGGCCATCTCAAAAGCTGCGGCCGATTCCAGGCGCGGAACGACATCGAGGTGCCAATGGAAATGCTCAACCCCCCGGGGCGCGGTCTTGACCCACAGGTTCAGTTGCGGGTGATCACCGAACAGCCCGGCCAGAGCGGCAAGAGCCCGACCAAGCATCGCCGAGCCACCTTCGTCGATCTCGAACCTGGCCTGGGGCCGACGCGGGATGATCCTCATCTCGAACGGGTGCCGGGAGGCCCAGGGACAGATCAGGGCAACCTCGTCATCGATCGCGACCAGGCGGTCTCCGCGCCGGATTTCTTCCCGCAGGACCTCGCCCAGCAGGCTCGCCCCCGCGGTGCGCTCACGATATGAGTTGAAGCGTTCCCGCTCCCGGGCAATCGCGGCCGGCACGAACGGCAGGGCACCGATCTGGGCGTGGCTGTGCTCCAGCGAGGCTCCGGAGTCCGGTCCCTGATTGAGGATCAGCTGGGTATATGGCGCGTCCTCGTGGACAACCATTCGCCGGCGCCAGGCAGCAACCGCAGTCTCCAGATCTGCCGGGCTCAGTTCGGTCAGCGATACGACGTGGTCGGGTGAATTGACGATGACTTCATGCGCGCCGTAGGCCGGCCGGGAAGCGAACATGTCGGGCTCGGCCGAACGGGCGGAGGCCAGCAACGGATCGGACGTGCTCGCGAACGCACCGGATGCGTCGTCCGACTGCCGGCCGCCCTCTTCGGGCTTCGGGATCAGAGCCGGGTACAGATTGTTGACTGCGCGGGTCCGCCAGCCGGGGCCGTCAGGCTCCGAGCCCGACGCACGGTCAGCGTCCAGCTCCAGGTCCGGAGGGGTCTTGTTTTCGTTGCCCTCGCAGAACGGGCAGCCCTCCTTGCCATGGGGCTGCCAGCCGCCACCGGCGAACTGGTCCGGGCGCTCGGAGCGCCCGGGAGCGATCAGGACCCGGGAACCGGTCAGCTGATCGATCCGGATTTGGGGATCTGCCATGCGGAGCTAGGGCTGCGGATCCCCGGGAGCAGGGGCGTCCGGGCCCTGGCTCTCGTAAGGCGGTGCGGCGGCCGGGGCCGGCGGTGGCGTGGCCGGCGCCACGTAATCGGGGTTGGCCGGATTGTCGGTGCGCCCCATCACGCTCGGCAGGCTCTTCATGCCGTCCTGGAAGGCGGAGATCAGGTCCATTGGCAGCGGGAAGATCACGGTCGAGTTCTGGTTGCCACTGATCTCGAGCAGGGTCTGCAGGTAACGCAGCTGGAGCGAGGCCGGGTTGCGGCTGATGATATCCGCGGCCTGGGTCAGCTTCTCGGCCGCCTGGTACTCACCTTCGGAGTTGATGATCTTGGCGCGGCGTTCACGCTCGGCTTCAGCCTGGCGGGCCATCGCGCGCTGCATCTGCTCGGGGATCTCCACATCCTTGATCTCGACCGTGGTGACCTTGACGCCCCAGGGCTCGGTCTGCTCGTCGATGATCTTCTGCAGCGATTCGTTGAGGCGCTCGCGCTCGGCGAGGATCTCATCGAGTTCGGCTTTACCGAGAACCGCACGCAGTGAGGTCTGGGCGATCTGGGATGTAGCGATCAGATAGTTCTCGACGTCTGTGATTGCGCGGTTCGGATCGACCACCCGGAAGTAACAGACGGCATTGACCGAGGTCGGCACGTTGTCGCGGGTGATGACTTCCTGCGGCGGGATGTTCAGGGTCACGGTTCGCAGGTCGATCTTGACCATGCGGTCGATGAACGGGATCAGCAGGATCAGGCCGGGCCCCTTCATGTCGATCAGCCGGCCGAGCCGGAAGATCACACCACGCTCGTATTCGCGCAGGATCTTGATGGCCGAAAAAAGGACCACCAGCACGAAGATCGCCAGGATAACTACGAGTGCGCCGAGTACTTCCATTACTGACCAGCTCCTTCTGTTGCTGAAACGGGGTTGTCTGAAGATTCGATCCGGCTCACCGAAAGAGTGAGGCCGTTCACGGCATCTACCCGGATCTTCTCGCCGTAAGCGATCGGGGTTGCCGCAAGTTCGGTTGCTTCTGCCTGCCAGAGGGCACCATCGATGAAGACCTGTCCGGCCGGGCTGAGGCTCTGGCGCACATCACCGGTCAGGCCGACCAGTTCTTCCGGTCCGTAGCGGACGGGTTGCGACTTGACCGTACTGACCCGCTCGATCACGAAAACGAGGAAAGCACCGAGCACGATGCTGCCGACCACCACAGCCGGGATCGAAGTCGGGTCGGTTTCACGATCGAACATAAAGATCCCGGACAGGGCCAGGGCGACGACGCCAAGTACCGAAAGTGGCCGGTAAAGCTTCAAAGCGACCGCGGCAATGAAAAGTGCGATCGCAACGATCAGCAATCCGACACCGCCCGGAGCCGCACCGATGTCGATGGCGCCGATAATTCCGAGGACGAGAGCGATCACGCCGACCAGGCCGGGCACGATTCCTCCCGGGGTCAGGATCTCGATGCTCACGCCGAACAACCCGAGGGTGATCAGGAGGAAAACGAGTGTTGGGTCGGCTAATTCCACAAGTCGAGCGTAACGGCTCAGCCTTCTCCGCCGTCAATGGCGTAGGTCTTCACGTCAGCCTCAAGGTCTTCCTGACTGGTGTATTGCCCATGTTTGGTGTAGACGAGGTTGCCGTCGGCGTCGAAGAAAGCGGTAGCCGGCAGGCCGGGCGAGCCATTGATGTCGGTGTAGATCTTCTCGTCCGGATCCGAGAAGGTCGGATAGGGCACTGGATTCTCGCGGAGGAAAGTCCGGGCGGCATCGGCATCGTCATTCGGGTTGATCCCGAGGAATGCGACTTTGGTGCCCATCGCTGCGGCCGCATCCTGCAAGTGGGGAAATTCGGCCCGGCACGGACCGCACCATGATGCCCAGGCATTGACCACCACGGGATGACCCTTCAACTCGCCGATCTGGCTGTCGAATGCTTCCTGACCACCATCCAGCAATTTGTTTCCCTGCTGGTAGAGCGCCGCCAGTGCCGGCGGTGAATCCTTGCTCAGCTTCGAATAATCAGGCGGAGTGCCGCCCTCGCCGTTCGACGCGTCACTGCCGCATGCGGTCAGTAACAGAGCCAAAAAAAACGCGACAATCGCGAACGAAACGAGGTGGATCCGGGTGCGAGAAGGCTTCTGCATGCTCATAAGTGATTAAATAACCCAATCTGGTTCGCGTAGGAGCGAATCACGGAGGTGACCGTGGCCGACTTTACCTTGTCGCCGTCGGGAGCTTTCATTTATCCAACTCGTCCGGGCTGGACCCAAGTTCAAGGTCCGGACTACCTAGAAGGCTTAATGGCCCTGAGTACAGCAGCACCCGTCAAGGCGACGGCCCCTTCAGCTTCAGATCTGAAACGCGCGGAAGCATTCAGCCGCGAACCTTTCCTGCTGGGCGACGAGAAGCCGGCATCACTGCTGCCCGGCACCGCCCGCCGCCGTGCGCTCGACGCCGCCCTGGCCGAGATCGACTCCGGCCTGGAAGAGCCATCGCTCGAATGGCGCCGCAACTTCTCACTGTTGCTCGGGCTCGAACGCCTGATCAGCCAGGAACCGCCGACGCTGAACGACGGCGCCGAGCTGAACCCGCATCAGGTTGATGCCCTTTCCGGCACGCTGACCGAACTGCTCGCCGAGCAGCAGGTTGCCGCCGACAACGACGCGATCGAATTCTCAGCCGTCGAAGAGCAGCCCGAACCGGATGATTCGGCCGACGAAGACCCGGACGATGATTCCGACGAAGACGATGACGATGATCTTGACGACGATTCCGACGAAGAAGAAACCCTCGGGATCGCGGTCGAAGAGGAAGAGCCCCAGGACTGGACGGAAGAGAAGGGCGACGAAGACGACGACGTGGATGTCGAAGCCGGCGATGACCCCGGAGCCGACCGCCGCTTCTGGTTCGAGCACGCAACCGGCGCCGGAAAGACCGTCGCCGCGGTCGGTTTCATCGACGCGACCCGCACCGGTGGCGTTCTGATCCTGACCCACCGCCGCAACCTGGTCGACCAGTTCATCGGCGAGATCTCTGCCCGCGGCTACAAGGAGCGTCTGCGCCCGCCGCTGCTCGACGGCCGTGACGAAGCCGACGGTCCGGTTACGGTCGAGACCTACCAGTGGTTCGTACGCAACTCCAAGCGTGTTTCGAACGCTTACACCGTGGTGATCTGCGACGAGGCCCACACCGCCCTCGGTGAGAAGACCAGCGCCTGCATCCGCGCCTGGACCGGCCCGATCTTCATCGGCATGACCGCGACCGGCGCGCTGATCGCCCGTCATGTCGCCGACCTCTTCCCCACCCAGACTTCCCGCTTCGATCTGGCCCAGGCCGCCCGCCGTGGTGTGATCTCCCCGCTGCGGTGCCTGCGCATCCCGCCCGGGCCCGGGGTCAGGACGATCGCCAAGGTCCCCTTGCGAAAAGGCGAGGTCGATCAGGACTTCGACCAGGATGAACTGGCGAAGCTGCTCGACCAGGCGCCGTTCAACATGGCGATCGCCGATCTCTACAAGTCCCGGTTCCGCAAGGCACCCGGCGTGCTTTATACCGCCGGTGTCCAGCACGCGAAGAATGTCGCCGCCGCCTTCCGCGAGTTCGGCATCAATGCGCAGGCGGTCTCCGGTGAAACGCCGAAGCGTGAACTGACCGAAACCCTTGCCGCCTTCGAGCGCGGCGAAGTGGACGTTCTCTGCAACGCCCAGTTGCTGGCCGAAGGGTGGAACTCCCCCCGCGCAACCATCTGCATGCACCTGGCGCCAACTGCTTCGAAACGCATCTACCAGCAGCGGGTCGGCCGTGTGACCCGTCGTGCGCCCGGCAAAGAAGCCGGCCTGGTCATCGACTTCGTTCATCCGGCGACCACGCACGACGAATCAATCGTCACCCTCCACAGCCTGCTCGACCGTGACGTCTACCGTGGTGGCGCGATCGTGGTCGGTCCCGTCCGTCGGGGCCGTGGCCGCAAGGTCAGGGTCGAACGACGCATCGTTCCGGTCTCCGATGATCCGCAGAACCGCATCGAAGTTCTGGAGCGCGACATCTGGCGGATCGCGGTCGAGAACCTCGATTACGCCGAGCAGCATGTGTGGGCCGCCCTGGCCGGAGCCCGGGTCACCACCCAGGGCTGGCGCCGGGCCAAAGCGATGCTCCAGCACGACCGGACCAAGGAGCTGCGCCGTCGGTACCTGCTGACCTGCGTTCAGCGCAACCGCAATGCGCAGCTGCGCATCAAGGCGCTGGGAGAGATCGCAAACCTGAAGGACGCCGAAGCTTTCGACGACGCGATCGACATCGTCGGCACCTGGAGCCGCGAAGACAAACGCGCCGGCACCAAAGTGCTGCTCCAGGCCCTGGTCGATAAACGGATAGGAAGACGCGACCAGGCCCAAGCCTGGGTCTGGCGACTCGCTTCATACACCCGCGAACTCCACGAGGAGTACGCGGTCCAGCGCTGGCCGGAAACGAAACGCCTGCTCGGACTCCTGGTCAACTCGGCTGGCCGCGCCCACGGCAAGAACGCCCGCCGCGTGGTCCAGGCGGCCCGCAAGCAGGACCGCCGCCTGGCTGTGTCGCTGCTGGCCGCCTCGGTCGCCCACACCCCGGAAGGCGAAGAAGTCCTGCGTGGCGCCCGCATGCGTATGGCCCGCAAGCCGTCTGCCGTGGCCCGTGAACTGCTCCGCAACTTCCCCAAGGGCGGCAAGAAACGACGCCGCCGCAAGAAGGGCAAAGGCGGGGACGGCGAAAACGGCAAGAACGGCAAGGTCGGTTCAGAAGACCAGCTGAAAATCACTTCGAAGAACGGGAACGGCAAAAAGCCGGACAACGACGAAGTGGAAGACCGTTACGAAGGCGAAGACGGGTCGGTCGTCATTAATGATGGCGACGACGGCCTCGAAGCCTGGTCACCCGAACACGATCAGTAGGTCATCCCAGGGCGTGGCAGACCGCTGCTTCCTGCGACGCGCGAATCAGGCTGTTCACTTCGTCTGATCCCCGGCCGGGCACGATCTGGGCGTTCACGATGTAGGCGATAGAACTGCGTCCGTCGAGGCTTGCGGCGGCGAAGATCCGGTAGCCCGGGAACGATCCGGTGTGGCCCAGCATCGTTCCGCATTTGGTGCGGTAGCGGAAGATTCCGAGTCCGGCGCTGTTGCGTCCCGGTCCGGGTGGTGAAGAGGAACCCTTGACCCAGCTGCGCTGCGCCTGGCGGATCTTGTTGCCGAACAGCGACCCGGGCACATAGCCGCGGAAGAACCTGCCGAGGTCCGGAAGCGTCGAGACGATCCCGCCCGAGGCCCAGGCCAGCGCCGGGTTGATGAACTTGGTCTGGTCCGCAGGCGGCATCCCGGCCTCGATTTCGTAACCACGCAGGAACGGCCTGGGCAGGTTGACCGTCTTCGGCAAAGTGGTGCCGGTGAGGTTGAGCCGCTTGCCGATCTGCCGTTTGAGCAACTGCTGGTAGGAAAGGCCGGTCACCTTCTCCGCCATCAGGCCGACGATGATGTTGTCCGAGTCCGAGTACTCGTATTTCTTGCCCGGCCTGAACTCCAGCTTCTTCCTGTTCACAAAAGAGATGAGCTTCCTGGGCGAAAGGAACTGACGCGGGTCAGTCTGAAGAACGCTGATGAACTTCTTGTCCTTGATGTAATCCGGCAGGCCCGCGGTGTGATGTAGCACCTGGGCCAGGGTGACTTTGTTCGCCTTTGGCCAGAGTCCCGGCAGGATCTTGCCGATCGTGTCGTTCAGCTTCAGCTTGCTCTGCGCAACGAGCGAGAGGGCCACACCACCACTGAAGGCTTTGGCGACGCTGGCGATACGCGCGTGGTCAGCCAGCTTCGGCTTGGTGCCCGCGGGGATGTCTCCCAGCCCACGGCTGTAGTACTGCGACTTGCCGCTCGAGCGGATCTGCACGGTCACCCCGGGCGGGCCGTTCTCGGCCTTCATCAGCTTGTCGAGGGATGCCTTGAAAGCTTTGTCGGTGGCATTGCTCGCAGAAGCCGAACCGGTGAAGCAGGCGGCCAGGGCCACGAGAAGGACGGCGGGAAGAACGATCTTGCTCATCGTTCAACGATAGAGCCTCGCCAATCCAGAACCAAATTGTTCAGATCTTCGGCCTGTATGCCGTCAGCGCCCGCTCATTCCGGCGCAGCCATTGCGCCGAGTATTTCCAGTCGGGAAGGGCCTCGGTCAACGCGTTCCAGAACTTGCGCGAGTGGTTGTGGTGTTCGATGTGGACCAGTTCGTGAACCACGACGTAACGCAGGGCATGCTCCGGCCCAATCACGAGCCGCCAGTTGAACGACAGCGTGCCGGAGGTTGAACAGGATCCCCAGCGGGTCTTCTGGTCGCGGATCGTGATCTTTTTCGGGTGGAGATCGAGCCGCGCCGATTCTTCTGCCGCAACTGCCTCGATCCGGTCCCTTGCCTGTCGCCGGTACCAACGGTCGATCGATTCAAGGGCATCCTTCTTGCGTTTTCCACCGGCCACCAGCGTTCCGGCAAGCGAAGGTCCATGGCCGCACTCCTCACCGAAGAGTGTGGCCACGACCGGGGTCACCTCGTTTTCGGTCGAAACCAGCCGGGCCACTGCCCGCTCGGCTCCGGTCCTTTCGACAGGTACCGCCTGGCCCTCGAACCAGATCACTCCTTTCAGGCCCAGGTCGATCCCTGAGTCAGTCAGCCGCGACATCGAGGTGCACCTCCCCCGCGTTCAGGACCGCCACCTGGCCGCTGTTTCCGTCAAGTCGAACCAGCAGGTTTCCCTGTCCGTCGATTCCGTCGGCTACGCCACTGCCGGAAGCCCAGGAGATCCGGCGGCCCCGCAGGGCATCGCGGTCGGCAAGCTCCACCAGCGAATCGGAACCGTCCAGATCAAGCCGCCGTCCCAGTGCTTCGTTCAGCGCTTGGATCGCATTTACGAAAGTGACGCCGCGGCCGACCGAAGTGGCGCGTCCACGGAACTCCTCCGGAAAATCTTCGTCGGCGATCGTGATGTTGAGTCCGATACCGATCACCGCCCAACCATCCTGCGGGCGTGCTTCGACCAGGATACCGGCGCATTTACGACCTTCGATCCAGACATCGTTCGGCCATTTGACCATCGCCCGATCAACGCCAAGCGATTCAACGGCTTCGCAGACGGCCACACCTACCTGGAGTGGCAGCGTCCCCGGCATCTCGATCTTCCGTCTGAGGACCACCGAATAGGCGAGTGTGCCCCCGACCGGACTGCTCCAGGGACGTCCCTGCCGTCCCCTGCCCGAGGTCTGTTCGTCACAGGTAACCAGCGTGCCCGAACCGGCACCGCTTTCAGCCAGTCGACGGGCTTCCGTGTTGGTCGATCCGACCGTCCGGAAATGAAGATGGGGTCGGCCGATAAGCATCAGTGGAGGCTACCGGTGTGGAAGCTTCAGCTGCCTCTGATGTGCAGCTCGTCGTCCGGCGAAAGGCCGAACTCAGCGGCGGCGCTGCCGCCGTTGACTGCCAGCGCCAGTGAGCCGGATGAATCCGGGAAGAGGATGGGTTGGCCGGCCTCCACCTCACCGAAAGCCGAGCCGAACGGAACCTCAACGACTTCCTGTCCGTCGACCTCAACCGAGACCGTCTCTCCATCTTTGAGGAAAGATCCAAGGATCAGCTCGGGGCCGGCGTTCAGGGCGAGGTTTCCGTAATGGTCGATGCTCAGGACGTGGACGACCAGCAGGCCTTCCTGAAGCGACGGCTCGGGGAAGTCAAGCCGGACCAGACTGGTTACGTCAACTTCTGTTCCCAGTTCTTCTGGTGGCAGGCCGCGCGCCAGTTCGGCGGCGACCGGGCTGAAGATGTCGCGGCCGTGAAAGGTCCGGTGGGTCGGGATCAGCCGGGCCGGTGATTCCGAAATCTCGAATGCATGTTCGGCGCCGCCGAGTCGTTCGGCTGCGGGAACCAGCAGTCCGTTGTCGGGACCGACCAGGAAATGTTCGCCCGCGCTCAGCACCAGCGCCCGGCGGTCAGTGCCGACGCCCGGGTCGACCACGGCCAGATGGACCGCCGGTGCCGAATAATGGACCGCCGCCGCGAGCGCGAGTGCGCCTGAGCGAATGCCACCCGGAGAAATTCCGTGAGTCAGATCGATCACCCGGATCTCCGGATCGACCCGGTCGATCACGGCTTTGCAGACGCCGGTGAACACATCTTCGTATCCGAAGTCGGTGAGGAAGGTGATCGCGCGGGACCTGATCATCAGGGGAAGCGGAACGACTCGCAGTTCTGGTCGTCATCGCTCAGGTCAAGATTCGCGAGGTCCTTGCCGCTCCCGCAATCGATCGCCTCGCCCTTGCGGTCGATCGCGTCGATTTCATCGTTGCCGCCTTCGCCGTAAAAGTCATCCAGGCCGGGTCCACCGAAAAGCTGATCGGGACCCGGTCCTCCGCGCAGGAGGTCTGTCCCGGAACCACCGTCAAGGTAGTCGGTGAAGCGGCCGCCGGTGACGAGATCGGGTCCACCCTCACCGTAGATCGAGACCGCGCCTTTGAGTGGACCATCAAAAGTGGCAGGATCAAGCGTCGACCCACCGGCAACGATCTCATCGGCTCCTTCGCCGGCCTTGACCACGATCGAAGTGAAACGGGCGTGGACCGTGGCGTCGACCTCACTTGCGCTCGACCCTTCCGGGAAAGGTTCGGCCGGCCCGAAATCAATGGCAGTGCCGGTGCCGGATGAGCCCAGACTCATGTTTTCAGGACCGTCAGTGCCACCGATGCCGAAGCTGACAGCATCCCCACGAAGGTCGAAGTTGATGCCGCTTCCACCCTCTGCATAAGGCGTCGCACCGGGACCGAAGAGCGGGGCTTCGCCGATGAAGAGCGTCGAAGATGAAGACTTCCTGTTGGTCCGAAACCGGACCGAATCAATGTTGGTCATCGTCGGATTACCACCGACACAGCTCTGCCGCTTGCCGCGCTGGTCGTCGTAGACCCGGATTGCTCCACCCGGACCGGGCAGCAGGGCGACAATCTCTTCGAACTTCGTCACCTTGATGTCGAGACGATTGCCTTGTGGGCCACTGACACCAGCTTCCACGTAACGACACTTGATCTGCGGGTTACCCGCTTCGGCCATCCCGGAAAATGCCTGCGTCAGCAGTACCGTCAAAACAAGTGCGGCCAATGTCCTCACGATCAATCTCCCTGCGATCATCCGATGATCCTAGCCGCGTTTGGAAAAAGCGTGATTAATTGGCGCTACGCCTGTACGCTTGCCGACAACTTACGTTCACCTAGGGAAAGCAGGAATCTCGATTGCACTCCATCGCTGATCGTCGCCCGGTCGCCAGCCTGTTTCTGCTGGTAGCCCTCGCCGCATTTTCCTTCCTCGTCGTTACCGGCACGGCCGAAGCCAAGGTCAAACCCAAGGACGGGATCTACGCCAAGAATCCGAAAGCGAATAACCCCTGGGGTTACGTCCAGACCAGCAAAGGCAAGGTCGTGAGCGCCTCGTTCTACACGAAGTTCAAGGATTCATCAGGCAAATGCGATCCCGCCGGTTTCGTCGAATACGGCACCGGATCAGCCCTCTGGGGACAGAGCCTCAGTTTCGCGCGTCCGCTCGCGGTCAACAGCAAGAGCAAGTTCAGCGGCAAAGCGACCGCTGGCGGTGTGCCGGCAGCCAAAGTCACGATCAGCGGCAAATTCCTCAGCAAGACCAAAGCGACGCTGACTTATTCGGTCAACGTTTCCGGGTGCAAGTCAAGCGGCACGCTGAAGAACGCCGTGTTCAGCATCGGCGGCTGAACGGAACCGATCTACCCGGTTGAAGGAAGGTCGGAAAGCAGCGCGTCGAGCAGGCCGTCGAGATCATGACGGTCTGCTTCGACCGCGACTTCAAGGCCGAGCTCACGCGCGGCCTCGGAAGTGACCGGGCCGATCGAGATGATGCGGGCACCATCCGGCAGTCCGTCCGGCATCGCTTCGGTCAGGTTCTTCACGGTTGAGGCTGAAGTGAAGGTAAGCCAGTCGGCGCCTTCGGCCGCGGCCAGGTCCTTCTTGCCCGGGGTATCACGCACCGTCCTGTACAGCGGCAGGACCGTCACGTCGGCACCGCGGGCAGTCAGCGCATCCGGCAGGACATCCCGGGCTTCTTCTGCCCTGGCGATGAGTACCGGTTGGCCTTCGACGACAAGGTCTTCCAGGGATTCGACCAGGCTCTCGGCCACGAATCTTTCCGGGATGATGTCTGCCTTGATGCCGTGCTCGGCGAGCGCCCGCGCGGTACCGGGACCGATCACGGCGATCTTCGTTCCGTGGAGAGCACGGGCGTCGAGCCCGCGGCGGCCCAGCGCATCCATCAGGAGGTGAGCCCCGTTAGGGCTGGTCAGACAGATCAGCTCGAACTTCGAAATCTCGTTGATGGTGCGTTCGACCTCGGCCGACTCGATCAGGGATTCGATCCGGATCGCCGGCATCTCCACAACTTCGGCTCCCAGCAGTCGAAGTCGCCGGGCAAAGCCGCTGGCCTGGGCGCGGGCGCGGGTGACCACGACCTTCCGGCCATGAAGCGGCCTGTCTTCGAACCACTTGAGTGATTCGCGATGCTTCGCGACTTCACCGATCACGATCAGCGCCGGTGCTTTGATCTGCGCCTCGGCGACAACATCGGCGATCGTGCCCAGCGTCGCAGCGACCACCCGCTGGTTGGGGGTGGTGCCCTGCTGGATCGCTGCGGCCGGCTGTTCCGGTGGACGGCCGCCACTGATCAGCGCGGCGGCATTTTCCGCCAGTCGCTTCACGCCCATGTAGAAAACAAGAGTGCCCGGAAAAGAGGCCAGGGCCGGCCAGTCGAGTGCGGTCTCTGGCTTGAGCGGATCTTCGTGGCCGGTGATGAAAGCAACCGCTGAAGCGTCATCGCGGTGGGTGACCGGGATCCCGGCATACGCCGTGGCTGCAATGCCGGCGGTCACACCGGGCACGACTTCAAAGTCCAGGCCGGCCGCCTTCAGACCTTCGGCCTCTTCGGCTCCGCGACCGAACAGGTAAGGATCGCCGCCCTTGAGGCGAACCACCTTGAGACCCTCCTGCCCGCTCTCGATCAGCCGCTCGACGATCTGCTCCTGGGGAACGCTGGGCACGCCGGGCTGCTTGCCGACGTAAACGAGTTCGGCATCATCGCGGGCACCATCCAGCGCGGTCGGCGGGATCAGCCGGTCGTAATAGATGACATCTGCCTGGCTGATCAGCTCGAGTGCGCGGGCGGTCATCAGCCCCGGGTCACCGGGGCCGGCACCAACCAGCGCAACTCGATTTCGGATGACTTCAGGCATGAGCCGGGAAGCGTAGTCGAGGTTGTGGGTCCACGGCCTCAGCCAACCTGATCAGCCCCACTGCCAAGTGTTGCGGACTGCTCGAGGATGTCCGTCGCGCCGGCTTTGGCCAGGCGCCGGGCCAGCTCCGTGCCGACTGCTTCGGCCTGTCCCGGGTCGCCTTCCAGCTGGTCACGGACCCAGATCGATCCATCAGCCATTCCGACGAAGCCGTCGACCACGAGTCGGCCTTCGACATGGCGGGCATGGATGCCAACCGGGCTGGAGCAATCGGCCCCGAGGGCAACCACCGCGGCCCGCTCGGCCAGAAGTTCAGCTTCGGAGCGGAAGTCATTTAGATCACGGGCCGGCTCTTCACTGCCGGTCCTGGTCTGGACCACGAGTGCTCCCTGGCCGGCAGCCGGGGTCATCAGGTCGAGGCTGATCGGAAAGTTGACTTCGCCTTGGCGTCCGAGCCGGTTGAGGCCGGCCATCGCCAGGATGATCCCGTCGGCTTCGCCTTCGTGCAGCTTGCGGAGGCGGGTGTCGACGTTTCCGCGCAACTCGACCGGCACCAGGTCGGGCCGGATCGCCAGCAGCTGGGCGCGGCGGCGCAGGCTGGCTGTGCCGACGCGCGCACCTTCGGGAATGTCGTTGACTGAAGTTCCGGCACCGATCCAGGCGTCGCGTGGATCCTCGCGTGGAGGAACTGCCGCGATCGAAAGTCCGGTGGTCATCACCCCGGGCAGGTCCTTGGCCGAATGGACGCCGACTTCTGCCTGCCCGTCGAGGATGGCCCGCTCGACCCCTCGCACGAAACGCTCCTTGTCGCCCGGTGTGGGATCGGTTTCAACCGTGGTCAGCTCGGCTTCAGCAAACCCGGCTTCGCGGAGTGCGTCGGCGACCGTTCCTGACTGGACCATGGCGAGGGCACTGGATCGCGTCGCGACCCGCAAGGTCATCCGCCCGCGGAGTTGCGGCGGATCGGGGTGACCGTCGCCTGGGGCGCTGCTTCTTCTTCGGCTTCAGCTTCGTCTTCGATTGCAGGCTCATCGACATCAAGGCCGAAAAGCGAACGGAGGGCGTTCACGTTTTCGTATGACTCCTCGGCGCCAGCCGATTCCTTCAGCTTCATGGTTGGCTCATGCAGCATGCGGCCGGCGACGGCGTAGGCCATCATCTCCATCCGCTGCCGGTCGGCATTGGTGAGCGCCTCCCACCGGTGCTGGTTCTCGGCCAGAACGCGCTCGACGATCCCGTCGGCGTGCCGGCGCAATGCGATCACAGTCGGCAACACCTCGAGTGAAGCCAGCCAGCGCTCGAACCTTTCAAGCTCCGCCTCGATGATCGGTTCGGCCCCTCGCGCCTCGGCATCACGACCACTGGTGTTGCGTTGGACAATCGTCTGGATGTCATCGACATTGCTGACCGTGACCCCGGGAATCTCCCTGCAGGCCGGGTCGATATCACGCGGCACCGACAGGTCCACCAGAAAGATCGCGCGTCCCTTGCGGGCCGCCATCACATCGGCCAGTTCGTCACGCTCGACCAGATGGTGGGGCGAGTTGGTCGCCGAAATCACGATGTCGGCCTCAACGAGCTGAGCCGGCAGATCTTCGATGCGAACCGCTTCGCCGCCGAAGCGATCGGCCAGCCCGATCGCCCTGTCGTAATGGCGGTTGGCGATGAAAACTGTTTCACTTCCGCGGTTGACCAGAGCCCGGGCGACCAGCTCCGCTGTCTCTCCTGCACCAATCACCAGCGCGCGGGCCGCAGAGAGATCCCGAAGGTTGAGGCGGGCCAGTTCGACCGCGACCGACGGGACGGAAACGCCCTTCTCACCGACCTTCGTCTCATTGCGCACCCGGCCGCCAGCCGCGATCGCTCCGCGGAAGAGCCGGTTGAGGATCGGGCCCGAGGCACCCTCAACCAGCGAGAGCTCGTAGGCGCGTTTGACCTGCCCCTGGATCTCGGCCTCGCCGACGATCATCGAGTCGAGGCCCGCAGTCACCTGGAAGAGGTGACGGGCGGCGTCAGACGCGCGCAGGGAGTAGAGGTGGCCGATCAGTTCCGTGGGCCGGATATCGGCCTGTCGGGAGAGCAGGCTGAGCGCGGACGATTCGGCTTCGACCGCATCGTTGACGACCAGGTAAATCTCAGTCCGGTTGCATGTCGAGACGATCACGGCCTCCGTGACCTGCTCGCTGCCGGTCAGCTCGCCCATCACGCCGGCGGCGCGGCCTTCGGTGAGCGCCAGGCGCTCACGCAGCTCCAGCGAAGCTGTCTTGTGAGACAGCCCCAGCGCCAGGATTTCAGCCACTGCTTGGCTCCTTCACCGGTTTCTCCGGTGAGTTTTTGGCCGGGGCGGCGTTCTGCGCTTCGATCTCATCGGCCAGTTCGCCGACGTCACGGTTGATGCGCTGGAATTTGGCTCCGAGGATGCCGATGTAAATCAGGACCATCAGCAGGAAAAAAATGTATGCAGCAAGCACGTAGCCGGTGTCATCGCTGGTGACGGCGGTCTCCTTGAATACATCGGCGAAAACGAACATCTAACTGACCTCCATGTTGGGGGCTATCCGTCCGCTTACGGAACTGCTGCCAGCATCCGTGTTGAGTGCCCGGCGCAGGCGGGACACCTGTCCGGAAGCCTGCTTGCCTGCCATCTCGACTTTGACCAGGGTCAGCCACAACAGGCCCATGCCGACCATGCAGACAAGAAAAGTAAAGAGCATCGAGTCCGGCAGGCCACCTTCGGAAGTGGCGAAGACCCGCGGGTGGATGATGCTGTCGGCCATACGTACGGCCATGAAGTTGAGTGGCACGAACGCCCCTGCGGTGATCGCGAAAACCGAGGCGTAACGCGCCTGCTGGTCACGATCCTCGATCGCGTAACGGAATGGGTAATAGGTGCAGTACATAAGGAACACGATCAGGAAGCTGACCAGGGTCGGCTCTTCCCAGACCCACCAGTGTCCCCATGAAGCTTTGGCCCAGATCGCGCCGGTGATGAGGACCGCCACGCCGAAGACGACGGACAGGTGGATGAAGATGTAGGAGTTGACATCGTGGCGACTGTCGCCGCTGCGGAGATGCCGGATGCCTTCGACGCCGGCGGCCATGAAGCCGATCAGGGCGACGATTGCCAGCGGCACATGCAGGTAGAAGATCTTCTGCTTGAAGCCCTGGTCAGCGTCGAGCGGGGTCCAGAAAAAGGCCATGCCGAACCCGATGGCAAGGAATGCCACGGTTGCTATCGCGAGAATTTTGAGTCTGGTGCTGGACATCGATGGTCGCCTCGGTTGCTCTTTTCAGTCTTCCAGGAGGAAGTCGAACACTGCATAACCCACGAGGCAGAAGACCCCATCGTATAGACCCATGACCAGCAGCCATTGCCCGAAGTCGTCGTAGCTGGGACCGCCCACGTCGAAAAGCGGGGCCGAAGCACCGGTCGCGGCGATCATCAGGGGGATCACCAGGGGCAGGAGCAGCAGGGGAACAAGCAGATCACGGGCCCTTGAATTCACCGCCATCGATGAAATCAGCGTGCCGATCGCGGCGATGCCGAGGTTGGCCCCGGCCAGGACCAGCATCAGGGGCACCAGCCCGGCCCACTGGTCCAGGAAGAAGACCGCGAAGGTCGGCACGACGATCAGTTGGAGCACCGACAGGTAGATGAAGAGCGCCGCCGCTTTGGCCAGGAAGAGCACCGTCCGGTCGACCGGTGCGAGGCGGAATGAGTCGAAGCCGCCCTCCTCGCGTTCGGAGACGAAGATCCGGTTGATGCCGAGGATCGCAGCGAAAAGCAGCGTCGTCCAAAGCACTCCACCAGCCAGGCTTCCGGAAAGTGAGATCCGGTCGAGGCCGAAGCGGAAGATTATGAAGGTGGTGATCGCGAACAGGATCATCGCCGGAAGGGAACGCATGGTCCGCAGCTCGGTGCGCAGATCCTTGCCGAGGATTGCCATGAAGGCGGTGCGTGAAGGGGTCATGGTGTCGCCGCCATTACTCCGCCATGGGCCAGTCGCAGGACCGCGTCAGCTTCAGCGATCGCCCGTTCCGGCTCGTGGGAAACGAGGACCCGGGTGCGGCCTTCGGCCGGGCCGATCAGCTCACGGGCGAGGTCGCGACCTTCGGGATCCAGGTTCGAATCCGGTTCATCCAGCAGCAGCAGCTTCGGCCGGTGGAGCACCGCCCGGCAGATCGCAATCCGCTGGCGCATGCCGGCCGAGTACTCATTCACCCTTCCGCTCGCGCGCCGGCCCATTTCCATCAGGTCGAGGTCATGGTCGATCCGGGCTCGGGCTTCATCCGGCTTCAGGCCGTGGAGCTTCGCCTGGAGTTCGAGGTTTTCCCGACCGGTCAGATCCTGGTAGAGCAGCGGCTCGTGACCGAGGTAGCCGATCATCCCGCGCAGCTTCCAACCGTCTTTCGGCAACTCGATTCCAAGCACCCTGACTTCACCATTGGTGGGACGAAGCAGCGTCGCGAGGATACGAAGCAGGGTGCTCTTGCCGGACCCATTCGGCCCGAGCACGGCCAGCGACTGGCCGACGACCAGCTCCAGGTCGATCCCGGTCAGCGCCGGCCGGTCACCGTAATTACGGTTCAGGCCACGCAGAAGGATCGCGGTTTCGGACACCTCTGTCATGCGGCGCAGTCTGGCATGAACTAAGGGCGGCGCTGCGGTCGACAGTTACGCCTGACGGCGAAACTGCCTCTCGCGCCTGGAAGGGCGGCGCTGCGGTCGACAGTTACGCCT
>Ga0105046_10001404_pt1 | contig 37020 bp, 42 predicted proteins | sample MAT03_FD_78385 | JGI IMG/M metagenome (GOLD analysis project Ga0105046, IMG submission 78385) | Freshwater microbial communities from Lake Fryxell liftoff mats and glacier meltwater in Antarctica - MAT-03 (megahit assembly) | ecosystem: Environmental > Aquatic > Freshwater > Ice > Liftoff... | reverse complement strand
GGCGACAGCGCGCCGGTCAGCGTCAGGTGGAACCGGAAATCCTCAAAAACGTACGGGTAGCCCCACTCGGCGAGATGTGCCTCCTGCCGCGAGGTCAGGCTCTGCTCGCGGCGCTTCGCGATCTCGCCCGCAAGCGCCGGGGCGCGCAACGGGTCGAACGCGGTGACGCAGGCGTCCGCGACGGCGCCGAGCGCTCCGCCCGGCACGGCAGGCGTCAGCGCGAGGAACGGACCGAGCGCGCTCAACTGCATCGGCTCCGCGAAGGGCGCGAACCGCGCCGCTACCTCCCTGAGGGTCGCCTCGACCGCTTCGGGCGTCGCGCCGTCGGCCAGCCGGAACGGCGCTTTCAGCGTGCCGTGAAACCCGTACTTGCGCGGGGTCGCCACCAGCTCCGCCCGCGGTCGCGGCAGGCGGTCGACCTCGAGCCCTTCGCAATCGACGCCCCGCTCCGCGTCCCAGCCGAGCCAGGCCGCGCCGAAGCAGCCCAGAACACTGTCGCGCCGCGGCGCGAAATAGACCGCGTATCGCTGAAAGCCGGCCATTCGTCGCTCCCTGTCCGGCGCGGCCATGCCACAGCCTGACGGCGGCGCGCAAGCCGAGACGATCCTCGCCAACGCGACGCTGGTCCTGCCCGGCGAAACCGTGCGCGGCTCCGTCGTGCTGCGAGGCGGCCTGATCACCGTCGTGGACGCCGGCGCCGCCGTGCCGAGGAACGCCGTCGACTGCGGCGGCGACCTGATCGCACCTGGTCTGGTCGAGTTGCATACCGACAATCTGGAGCGGCATCTGCTGCCGCGCCCCGGCGTGCACTGGCCTGCGCCCGCGGCGATCGTCGCCCATGACGCCGAACTGGCGGGCTGCGGCGTCACCACGGTCTTTGACGCGCTGCGCGTCGGCTCGATCCTGACCGGCGGCGGCGGCGGCTACCGCAAGTACGCCCGCGGCGTCGCCACCGCGATCCTGGCGCTGCACGGCGCGGGCGCGCTCCGCATCCGCCACCGGCTGCATCTGCGCGCGGAAATCTGTTCGGAGACGCTGGAGGAGGAACTCGCCGAATTCGGGCCCGACGACCGAATCGGCATCGTTAGCCTGATGGACCATACGCCGGGCCAGCGCCAGTTCGCCGACGAGGCGAAACACAAGCAATACGTGCAGGGCAAACACGCGCTGAGCGACGCCGCGTTCGCCGAACACGTCGCGCGGTTGCGGACGCTCAAGGCCGCCAACGGCGCTCGGCACGAGGCGGCGGCGGTCGCAGAAGCTGCGCGGCTCGGAGCGACCCTCGCCAGCCACGACGACACCACGGCCGAGCAGGTCGAGACCTCCGCCGCGCACGGCGCGCGCATCGCCGAGTTTCCGACCACGGCGCTCGCCGCGGCGGCCTGCAGGGCGCGCGGCGTCGCTGTGATGATGGGCGCGCCCAACCTGCTGCGCGGCGGCTCCCATTCGGGCAACGTCGCCGCCGGCGATCTCGCTGCGGCCGGCCTGCTCGACATCCTGTCCTCGGATTACGCGCCAGCGAGCCTGCTGCTCGGGGCGATCAAGCTGGGGCTCGGGATCGGCGACATCGCGGCGGGCGTCGCGACCGTCACCGACACGCCGGCCCACGCCGCCGGCCTCGTCGACCGGGGGCGCATCGCGGCGGGCCTGAAGGCCGACCTGATCCGTATAAGGCTCGACGGCGACCTGCCGCTGCTGCGCGGAACCTGGGTGGGCGGCGCCCGCGTCGCCTGAACCGTCACGGAACCGCCGCAAATCCGTCAAACTCCCGTTGCGATCTGGCGTTAACGGTCGTGTAGTCCGCGCCCGCCCGGCCCGGAGCAGAATTCCCGTTTCAGCAACCGGAGACACCGTATGACCCACCACACCGTTAGATCCGCGCTCGCCCTCGCCCTCGCCACGACCGCGCTTTCACCCGCGATCGCCCAGTCGACCGACTGGTCGACGACGATCCCCGCGTTCCGCGTCGGCATCCTCGGCGGCGAGAACGAGGCCGACCGGCTGAAGGAGTGGTCGTGCTTTCAGGAGCTCGTCCAGACCGAGCTCGGCGTGCCGGTCGAGCTTTACCCCGCCTCCGACTATGCCGGCGTCATGCAGGGGCTTCTGGCCGACCAGCTCGAGTATGCCCAGCTCGGCGCTTCGGCCTACGCCGGCATCCACCTCCAGGACCCCGAAGCTGTAGAGCCGATCGTGACGAACTCGGAGGCCGACGGCAGCCTCGGCTACTACGCGATGATGTACGCCCGCGCCGACAGCGGCATCACGTCGCTCGAACAGATGGAAGGCAAGTCCCTCGCCTTCGCCGACCCGAACTCGACCTCGGGCTACCTCGTGCCGAACGCCGAGCTGAAACTGCAGGGCATCGACCCGGAGATCTATTTCAGCCAGACCGGCTTTGGCGGCGGCCATGAACAGGCCGTCGTCGCCGTGCTTCAGGGCCAGTACGACGGCGGCGTGACCTGGACGAGCGGCATCGGCGAGAAGGCCGAGGGCTTCTCCCGGGGCAACCTGCGCTCGATGGTCGAGAAGGGCATGCTCGACATGGAGGAACTCAACATCATCTGGCAGTCGAGCCTGATCCCGAACGGCCCCGTCGTCATGCGCAACGATTTGCCGGCCGAGTTGAAGGACCAGGTAAAGGCGATGCTCGTCGGCATGGCGGAAAGCGACCCCGAGTGCTTCAGCGCGGTTTCGGCGGGCGAAGGCGGCGCGTTCGTGCCGATAGAAGCCGATTTTTATGACGGCGTCATCGAGATGCGCCGGATGGAGCAGGAAGCCGCGCGCTGACGCAAGGCGGAGGGTCCGGTCCGGCCTATCGGACCGGCCCCGATCCCGAGGGAGGCGCGCCATGCTCGAATTCCAGAACCTGAGCAAGCGGTTCGACGACCGCACGGCCGTCCATCCGATTTCGCTCAAGATCCCCAACGGCCAGATGGTCGGCGTCATCGGCCGCTCCGGCGCCGGCAAATCGACGCTCCTGCGGATGATCAACCGTCTGGGCGAAGCGACGGACGGCCGGATGTTGTTCTCGTCGCGCGACATCACCGCGCTCAGGGGCCGCGACCTGCTGCGATGGCGCTCGGAATGTGCGATGGTCTTCCAGCAGTTCAACCTCGTCGGTCGGCTCGACGTGCTGACCAACGTCATGACGGGCCGACTGCACCACCACGGGTTCTTCTCGGCCATGCTCGGGATCTTCCCGGCGGAGGAACGGGCGTTCGCCATTCGTGCGCTCGACCGGCTCGGCATGGCGCATACCGCGCTGCAGCAGGCGGATACGCTGTCGGGCGGCCAGATGCAGCGCGTCGCCATCGCGCGCGCGCTGGCGCAGGAGCCCAAGATAGTGCTCGCCGACGAGCCGATCGCCTCGCTCGACCCGATGAACGCCAAGGTGGTGATGGACGCGCTGCGCACGATCAACACCGAGGACGGCATCACGGTGATCTGCAACCTCCACACGCTGGACACGGCACGAAACTATTGCGACCGGATCATCGGCATGGCGGAGGGCCGCGTCGTCTTCGACGGCCCCCCGGTCGCGCTCACCGAAGCCAAGGCCCGCGAGATCTACGGCGCCGAGGCCGGCGAGGCGTTCTCGGAAGGCATGACTTCCACCGCGATCGCCGCGACCGCACCGGCGCGTCCCACAGCCCTCGTGAACTGACGCGATGGCGATGGACCCGGTCGCAGGCGACGCGTTAGCACTTTTCGAGACCCATCGCGCCGACCTGCTGCGCGCGCGCCGCACCCAGACGATGATGTTCGCGGGCGGCTTTCTGCTCGCGCTCGGCCTATCGATCTGGGTCTCGCAATTCTACCCCGGCAAACTTGGCCCCGGCGTCCCGCGCATCTTCGAATACCTTGCCACCATCACCCCGGATCTGCGGCTCGACGTGCTGTTCGCGGGCCGGGACGCGGCGGGCGACGCCGTGCCCGGCTCGCTCACTTACTGGTACGCCGACCTGCCCAAGTACCTCGGGTTGCTGGCCGAGACCGTCGCAATGGCCGCCACCGCCACGATGCTCGGCGCCGTCGTCGCCTTCGCGCTGTCCTTTCCCGCGGCGCGCAACCTAGCGCCGAACCGCTGGCTCTTTGTCGCTTCGCGCCGGCTGCTCGAGCTGTTTCGCGGCATTCCCGAGATCCTGATCGCGCTGATCCTCGTGTTCATGGTCGGCATCGGCCCGCTCGCCGGCGTGCTCGCGATCGCCCTCCACACCGCCGGCGCGCTCGGCAAGCTGTTCGCGGAGGTCAACGAGAACGCCTCGCTGCGGCCGGTCGAGGGCATCCGCGGCGTCGGCGGCGACTGGTTCGACGAAATGCGCTACGGCGTCGTGCCGCAGGTGATCCCGAACTTCATCAGCTATACGCTGTTGCGGTTCGAAATCAACGTCCGCGCCTCCTCGATCGTCGGCTTCGTCGGCGCCGGCGGCATCGGCCAGGAACTTTACCACGTCATCAGCTTTTACTCCGACGACCGCGTTCTCGCCGTGCTGATCCTCATCGTGGCGATGGTCACGGTCATCGACCTGATCTCGGAGCGTTTCCGCACCCGCTTCATCGGACGCGAGGCGTTCGTGTGAGCGCGCCCGGTCTCGCCGCCCTGACGCCCGCCGACCTCGCGGCCGCCCGCGTCGCGCATCCCGGCGCATTCGGCGATCCCCGCCGCCGGGCGATGGTCTGGGGTGGCTGGGGGCTGGCGCTCGCCTACCTGACGCTATCACTGTGGTGGTTCGACATCGGCAAGCTTTTTGCCGCATCCGATCGGGTCTGGAGCCTGCTCGCCGCGTTTTTTGTATGGGAGGACATGGCGAATTGGCAGTACCGCCAGATTTACGTCGGCATCGCCCAGACCCTGGCGATGGCCTTCCTCGGCACGCTGCTCGCCTCGGTCGCCGCGTTGTTCATCGGCTTTCTCGGGGCGCGCAACACCATGCCGGTCAGCCTCATGCGCCATGCGGTTCGCCGTATCCTCGACGTGCTGCGCGGCGTCGATCAGCTGATCTGGGCGCTGGTGTTCGTGCGCGCCGTCGGCCTCGGGCCGCTCGCCGGCGTGCTCGCGATCTTCATCTCCGACACCGGCACCCTGGGCAAGCTTTACGCCGAAGCGATCGAGAACATCGACCGTCGCCAGGTCGAGGGCGTGCGCTCGACCGGCGCGAGCCCTATCAAGGTCGTGCGCTACGGCTATCTGCCGCAAGTGCTGCCGGTGTTCATCTCGCAGTCGCTGTATTTCTTCGAGAGCGCCGCGCGTTCCGCGACCATCCTCGGCATCGTCGGGGCCGGCGGCATCGGAATGATCCTGATCGAGCGCTTCCGCGCCAATCTCTACGACCAGGTCGCGTTCGTCGTGCTCAATGTGCTCGTCTGCATCTATCTAATCGACTGGATGTCGCGCAAAATCCGCGAGCGCGTTATCGGCGAGGTCGGGCGCTGACGCTTGGGCTGCGCCGGGTTTTCTGCTATCGTTATCCTTCCGCGCGCCACCGGGGTCCGTCGTCGTGGCCAGCCGGTTCTTAAAGCCGGAGACCCACCACCGCGAGTTCATCGTCCGCCAAGCGGCGTACCGGCTCGAAAACAACCGGTTCAGCATCGCCGGCTTTCCCACCAGCCTCGCCGAACCAGAGCCGTCAGCATCTTCGATGCACATTAAGATTTTACGAGGTTATTACAACAAATTCATTTGCTTATTTCTGACGTTAGCGTGATGCGCGGGGTGTCCGGCCCGCGCCGCGTTGCATCCGATCGCAGGCCCCGCCAAACTCGCATCGCAATGCGGAGCGGCTATGCAGACGATCTACTCCCCCCGCCATGCTGGCCACAGCGGCAACCTGGAGCTGATGTCGGGGGAGATCCTGCCCGCCTTCGAGCTTCCCCGCCGCGCCGAGATCATCCGCGCCCGCGTCGAGGAAGTCGGCCTCGGCGAGATCCTGCCGCCTGCCGAGCAGACCCTCGACACCGCCCGGCGCGTCCACGCCCCCGACTACGTCGACTTTCTGCCCTGCGTCTGGCCGCTGTGGACCGCCGAAGGTCGCGCGGGGTCGGCGATGCCCTTCGTCTGGCCCACGTCCGGCCTGCGCGCCGACATCCCCCCCGCCCATATCGACGGCCTGCTTGGGTTCTACTCGATGGACGCCGGCGCGAGTTTCGTCGCCGGCACCTGGGATGCGATCAAGTCGAGCCACGACGTCGCGCTGACTGCCGCTGACCTGATCGCCGCCGGCGCGCCCGCCGCCTTCGCGTTGTGCCGCCCGCCCGGCCACCATGCCGGCCGCCGCGCGATGGGCGGATACTGTTTTCTCAACAACGCCGCCGTCGCCGCGGAGCGCCTGCGCGAGGCGGGCGCTTCCCGCGTCGCGATCCTCGACGTCGACTATCACCACGGCAACGGCACCCAGGAGATCTTCTTCGCCCGCGCCGACGTGCTGGTCGTCAACGTTCATGCCGATCCGATGGTCGAGTACCCCTATTTCCTCGGCCACGCCGACGAGCGCGGGATCGGCGCCGGCGAAGGCTTCAACCTCAACTTGCCGCTCCCTCATGGCGCGGATTTCTCGACATGGATGGCGGCGCTCGAGATCGCCTGCGCGGCGATCGACGGCTTTGGTCCGGACGCGCTCGTGGTTTCGCTCGGCGTCGACACCTACCTCGGCGATCCGATCAGCGCGTTCCGGCTCGACACGCCGGACTATCCGCGGATCGGCGCGCGGATCACCGCGCTCGCGCGACCGACGCTGTTCGTCATGGAAGGCGGCTACGCCGTCGAGGCCATTGGCGCGAACGCGGTCGGAGTGCTGACCGGCTTCGAAGCGGGCTGACGCCCAGAGCGATTAAGCATTTCTTAACCTTGCCGTTGCGTTGACGGCCATTCCGCTTAACTTGGGTCAAGTTCGTTGCGGGGTAGTTCATGTTGCGTTGCGGGCTCGTTCTAGTGCTGCTCTGGGTTGCCGGCGCGGCGGCGGCCTGCCCCAATCTCGGGAGCGCGGCGAAGCATCAGTTCTTCAGCACCCGCCAGTTGATCGACCCGAAGGTGACGCCGGTGCGAGCCGGAGGAACCGTGCTGCTGGAGTTCTGCGAGACGATCCCGGGCAATGGAAACATACCGTTCGATCCGAGCATCGGCATCTACTACACCGCCGATAAAAAGCGGATGGACCTCGAACTGCGCACCGCGGGCGACTGCGACACCGTCCTGTTGATCAGGTCGCCGTCGGGCCGATGGTTCTTCGACGACGACAACGGCGACGGGCGCAACGCCCGACTGCGCATTGGCGGTCCGCGGGAGGGCCGCTACGAGATCTGGGTGGGCAGCAACGGCGGCGTCGCCTGCCCGTCGCTGCTGGTGCTGCAATCCTTCCGCAGCGTCACGCGCCTCGCCGAGATTGATGCGCGTCGCGGGCGCATCTAGTGGCGGGTAGAAAGCGCTACCCAAGGGGTTGACCGGTCCCTATACTCCTCACGCGTTTGCGAGGATCAGGGATCGGGAAACCGGAATGCGCTGTCCGTTCTGCGGAAACATCGACACCCAGGTCAAGGACAGCCGCCCGGCCGAGGACCATGTCTCGATCCGCCGCCGGCGCTTCTGCCCGGCCTGCGGCGGCCGCTTCACCACCTATGAGCGGGTGCAGCTGCGTGATCTTGTGGTCGTGAAAAAGAGCGGGAAGCGCGAGGCGTTCGACCGCGACAAACTGGAGCGTTCGATCCGGATCGCCATGCAAAAACGTCCGATCGAACCCGAGCGTGTCGATCAGATGGTGTCGGGGATCGTGCGCCGCCTCGAATCGATGGGTGAAACCGACGTGCCGTCCGACGCGATAGGCCAGATCGTCATGGAATCGCTCGCACGGATCGACACCGTCGCCTATGTGCGCTTCGCGAGCGTCTACAAGAATTTTCAGGCGGCGGACGACTTCGAGGAGTTCGTCGCCGAACTGCGCCCAGGGTCCGCCGGCGGCGATGACGAGCGGCAGTGACGCACCGATGACCAGCGACACGGACGACGCCGGATGGATGCGCGTGGCGCTGGGCCTCGCGCAGCGCAGTCTTGGCCGCGCCTGGCCCAATCCGGCCGTGGGCTGCGTGCTGGTGGCGGCGGGCCGTGTCGTCGGCCGCGGATGGACCCGGAACGGCGGCCGGCCCCATGCCGAGACGGTCGCGCTGGCCATGGCCGGCCCGCTGGCCCGCGGGGCCACGGCCTACGTGACGCTCGAACCCTGCGCCCACACCGGGCTGACCCCGCCCTGCGCCGACGCGCTGATCGCGGCCGGCGTCGCCCGCGTCGTCGCCCCGATCGTCGATCCTGATCCCCGCGTCAACGGCAAAGGCCTCGCGGTGCTGCAGGCGGCCGGGATCGAGGTCGCCACGGGCTGCCTCGCGGCCGAGGCCGCCGCGCTCAACACCGGCTTTCTGTCGCGGATCGCCCGCGGCCGCCCGAGCCTGACGCTCAAGCTGGCGACCTCGCTCGACGGGCGCATCGCCACGGGCGCGGGCGAGAGCCGCTGGATCACCGGCCCCGCCGCGCGGCGCGACGTCCACCGGATGCGCGCGCAGACCGATGCGGTGCTGGTCGGCGCCGGCACCGCGCGCAGCGACGATCCCCACCTCGACGTGCGCGACATCGCCGGGATCGACGCGCACCCGGTCCGGATCGTCGTGTCCGGCGCGCTGGCCCTGCCCCGCAGTGGCCACCTCGGCCAGACCGCCGCCCGGATCCCGCTGTGGCTCTGCCACCACCACGAGGCCGAGGCCGGACGGCGTAAGGCTTGGACCGACCAGGGCGCCACGCTGATCGAGATCCCGTTTCAGGCCGACGGGCAGCTCGACCTTTCGGCGATGTTCCAGCGGCTCGGCGAACGCGGCCTCACCCGCGTGCTCTGCGAAGGCGGCGGCCGTTTGTCGGGCGCGCTGCTCGGGGCCGATCTGGTCGACGAGGTCGTCACCTACACCGCCGGTCTCGTGCTCGGCGAAGAGGCCGTCGCCTCGGTCGGCGCGATGAACGTGACCGCGCTCGCGCTCGTCCCGCGCTTCCGCCTGACCGACCAGCGCCGGATCGGCGACGACGTTCGCACCCGCTGGAGCCGCCGCTGACCAGCGGGCGCCCATGACGCCCTCCATGACCCCGCCCCGCCCCCGATCCGACCGATGACCGCCGCTCCGCCCGAGACCGGGTCGGCACCCGATCTGCAGGCAGTCCTCGACGCCGTCCACGCCGAACTCGCCCCTCGCGCCGGCGAGGGCCGGGTCGCCGACTACATCCCCCAACTCGCCAGTGTCGATCCCAAACGCTTCGGCATCGCGGCGGTCACCGTGAACGGCGCCGCCTGCGCCGCCGGCGACGCCGACACCCCGTTCTCGATCCAGAGCATCTCGAAGGTGTTCCTGTTGACGATGGCGCTCGGCAAGCACGGCGAAGGGCTGTGGCGGCACGTCGGGCGCGAACCCTCCGGCTCGGCCTTCAACTCGATCGTCCAGCTCGAACTCGAGCAGGGTCGCCCGCGCAACCCGTTCATCAACCCCGGCGCGCTTGTCGTCACCGACCTTATGATGGCCGGGCACACTCCGCGCGAGGCGATCGGCGAGGTCACCTGCCTGATGCGCTTTCTCGCCGACGACGAGACCATCGTCATCGACAAGGACGTGGCGCGCTCGGAGACCGCCACCGGCGACCGCAACGCGGCGCTCGCCCATTTCATGCGCGCGTTCGGCCGCCTGCGCCACCCGGTCGATCACGTGCTCGGCGTCTATTTCCACCACTGCGCGCTGGCGATGACCTGCCGCCAGCTCGCCCGCGCCGGCCTGTTCCTCGCGGCTGGCGGGCGCGACCCCGCCACCGGGCATTCCGTCGTTTCCGCTACCCGGGCGCGGCGGATCAAAGCGCTGATGCTGACCTGCGGCCAGTACGACGGTTCAGGCGACTTCGCCTACCGGGTAGGCCTGCCTGCCAAGAGCGGCGTCGGCGGCGGAATCCTCGCCGTGGCGCCCGGCCGGGCGGCGGTGGCGGTCTGGTCGCCGGGGCTGAACGCCAACGGCAATTCGCTGCTCGGCGCGCTGGCGCTGGAGCGCATCGCGCAGCGCACCGGTTGGTCGGTGTTCTGAGCCCGCCGCGGCGCGGCTCAGGCCGCCTTGCCGAATGCCGCGTCCGCGGTCCGCGCCGCCGTCAGGACCCGCGCCCACCACGCGAAATCGTCGAGCATCGCGTTGCCGCTGTCGGCGAGAAAGCCGACGTCACCGAGTCTCGCGCCCTCCCGCAGCACCTTGAGATAGACGTCGAAGGGCGGATGCACCGCCGTCCGCGCCAGCGCCGCCTGCAACTCGACAGCGATGGTGCGCAGATGCTCGATCGCCGCCAGATCGGCGGCATGTCGCAGAAAATGCTCACGACCACCCTGCGCGGACTCAAGCGCGACCGTTTCGTCACCCGAACCGTGACGCCCGCGCATCCGCCGCGGGTGGACTACGCACTTACCGATCTTGGCTGCGATCTGGTCGCGCCGATCCGCGCGATGGACGGCTTCGCCCGTGCGGACCGCGCTCATCGAGACCGCCCGCCACCTTTGACGCGCGCGTCTGAGCTCCCGTCGCGCGCTCAGAACTGCGTTTCGAGCGACGCGACCGAGCCGCCGAAACCCACCGTACTGCCCGCGATCGAGAGCACGCGCGACCAGGCGGCGAGCGGCGCTTCGGTGACGTAGATCGTGTCCTCGTCGCGCACGATGAACTCACGCGCCGAGAACAGACCGGTCGGCTGGGTCAGATCGACGACGTAAGCGATACGCTGCGGCCCGGCGAGCTCTGGGCGGCCCGTCACGCGCCGCGCGATGTCCTGGCTCTCGGTGCGGAAAACGAATATCCCCGTCGGATCGGCCGAGCGGCCGTCGAGCCCGCCCGCCTCGGCCAGAGCCTCGACCACGGACAGATCGCGCTTGGTGAACTGGACCCGCCTCTGACCAGTTGCGCCCAGCGCAGTGAACGAGCGCCGGTCCTGTTCGACGATGATCCGGTCGCCCGCCCGCAGCGCCACGTCGTTGCGCGGATTGTCGTAGAGGTCCTGCAACCAGATCCGCCCGGTGCGGCCGCCGCGCTCCACCTTCACCTGCGCGACCTCCGGGACGATGGTCACGCCGCCCGCCTGCGCGAGCATTCCCGAGAGTCGCCGCGTCGGCGCCTCGATTGGATAGACGCCCTGCGCGTCGACCCCGCCCATCACGCTGACCGTCGAGCCGACGCCGGCGAGCCGTCGCACCTCGACCTGCGGATCGGGTGTCTGGCTTTCGAGCGCCGCGGTGATGTCGCGGCGCAGCGCGTCAGGCGAGCGGCCGGCAGCCGGGATCAGGCCGACGTAGGGCACGAAGATCCGGCCCTGCTCGTCGACCTGGATCTCGTCGAGCGACGTGACCTTTTGCCCGACCCCGGCGAGAAGGCCGGTATCGACGTTCTCCCAGACCGTCACCGTAACCCGGTCGCCGGCGATGATCCCGTCCGCCGTCACCTGACCCGCACCGAGAAACTCCGCGCCGAAACCCAGCGGATCGTCGAACCGCGCCACCCGGGCGATGGCGGGATTGACGGTGACGATCTGCACGCCGTCCAAGGCGAGGTCGCTGCCCGCCCGGATTTCTCCCGCCGTCGGCCCCGAGCGCGGAAGCGTGCATCCGGCGATCGCGAGCCCAAGCGCGACGAGCGCCGCGCGCACCACGACCGGTCTCCATTCACCCTGCATCGATCGCCTCGTGATCCACTGTTCGCCAGCTTTTCATTGGAAACTATCGGCATTTGGCGCCGCAGGCCAGAACGAATGACGGCGCCGACGCGCCGGCGCGGCATCCTGCGTCCACACCGTTGCGCGTGAGACCGGATTTCCGTGCGAAGCTCGGCCGTTACGCGTCAGGCTCATGCGCATTTCTCCACCTCGCCCGCCGCTGCGCGTTCAGCGTCGGCGCAGCTTGCGACGCTTGCGCGCGATTGCCGGGGCGCGCGCCGATCGAGGCTTGCCGATTGGCACGGCGCAAGCTAGGACGCGGCGCAGAGGGTTGGGCGCAGAGGGTTGGAGGAACCGGAATGTTCACCGGAATCGTCACCGACATCGGTTCGATCGAGCGGCTCGAGGATCGCGGCGATCTGCGCGCACGGATACGTTGCGCCTATCCCGCAGAGACGATCGCAATTGGCGCCTCGATCGCCTGCGACGGCGTTTGCCTGACGGTTGTGGACCGCGGCCGCGCGCCCGAGGGCGCCTGGTTCGAGGTCGACGTATCCGCCGAGACCGTCGCGCGGACCAACATCCGCGCCGGCCGCGCCGCCTGGACGCGAGGGACGCGGATCAATCTGGAGCGCGCGCTGCGGGTCGGGGACGAGCTCGGCGGCCATATCGTCGCCGGCCATGTCGACGGGCTGGCGGAGGTGGTCGCCGTCCGACCCGAGGGTGACAGCACCCGCGTCACCTTTCGCGCGCCAGCGGCGCTGGCCCGGTTCGTCGCGACCAAGGGCTCGATCGCGCTCAACGGCGCGTCGCTGACGGTAAACGAGGTGGACGGCGCCGAGTTCGGCGTCAACTTTATCCCCCACACGATGTCGCACACGACCTGGGGCGACGTCGCCGTCGGCGATCTCGCCAATCTGGAGATCGATACCATCGCACGCTATGTCGCGCGGCTCGGTGAATGCGATGCCGCTTGAAGGACCGCGCATGTCGGACGACTATTATCGCGACGCGATTTCCTCGATCGAGGAGATCATCGAGGACGCCCGCAACGGACGGATGTTCATCCTCGTCGATCACGAGGATCGCGAAAACGAGGGTGATCTCGTCATCCCGGCCCAGATGTGCACGCCGAACGCGATCAACTTCATGGCCACCCACGGTCGCGGGCTGATCTGCCTGACGCTGCCGGGCGAGCGGCTCGACGCGCTGGGCCTGCCGCTGATGGCCGCGTCCAACTCGTCGCGCCATGAAACCGCCTTCACCGTGTCGATCGAGGCGCGCGAGGGCGTGACCACCGGTATTTCGGCGCACGACCGCGCCCGCACCGTCGCCGTCGCCATCGACCCGCGAACCGGCCCGCAGGACATAGCGACCCCCGGCCACATTTTCCCGCTCCGCGCAAGGGACGGCGGCGTGCTGGTGCGCGCCGGCCACACCGAGGCGGCAACCGACATCGCGCGGCTGGCCGGTCTCAACGCCTCGGGCGTGATCTGCGAGATCATGAACGAGGATGGCGCGATGGCGCGCCTGCCCGATCTGGTCGCCTTCGCCCAGCGCCACGGGCTCAAGATCGGCACGATCTCCGATCTGATCGCTTACCGCCGACGGCACGACAACCTGGTGCGCGAGACCGCGACGCGCAGCGTCACCTCCGAGTACGGCGGGCCCTGGCAGATGCGCGTCTTCGCCGACATCGCCGGCGGCGGCGAGCATATCGCGCTGTCAAAGGGCGATCTGACGACGCCGGCGCCGGTGCTCGTGCGGATGCACGCGGTAAATCCGGTCGAGGATTTGCTGGCGATCCATTCAGGACGCGCGCATCAGCTGCGCGACGCGATGCTCGCCATCGCCGCCGAGGGCCGCGGAGTCGTTGTCCTGCTGCGCGACATGTCGATGAAGCTCGACACCGGCGATCACGTCTCGCCCCATCGCTTGCGCCAGTATGGCATCGGCGCCCAGATCCTGAACGCCCTCGGGCTCCACGAGTTGATCCTGCTGACCAACTCGCCGATCCCCAAGGTGATCGGCCTCGAAGGCTACGGCCTCTCGATCGCGGGAACCCGCCCGATCCCGCATCCGGCGCGCTGAGCGATGGCGGCGCGCGACCAGGGTCAGGCCCCAACGGCAGTGCTCGCCGAGCCGGCGCGCGTGCTGATCGTCGCGGCGCCGTTCTATCGCGCCATCGCCGATCAACTGATCGCCGGCGCCCGCACAGCGCTCGATGCCGGTCGCGCCGCCTCCGAGATCGTTGAAGTCCCCGGCGCGCTCGAGCTCCCCACCGCGATCCGTCTGGCGTCCCGCGCTGCGCGGTTCGACGGCTACGTGGCGCTTGGCTGCGTCATCCGGGGCGAGACAACGCATTACGATACCGTATGCGCCGACAGTTCGCGCGGGCTGACGCTGCTCGGCCTCGACGGCCTGTGCATCGGCAACGGCATCCTCACCGTCGAGAACGAGACCCAGGCCCAAGTCCGTGCCGATCCGGCCGGCATGAACAAGGGCGGCGGCGCGGCGGAGGCCTGCCTGCACTTGATCGCCCTTGTCCGCCGCTTCGCCCCTGCGTCATCCCCGGCCCTCGCCCGCGCGACCGATCGCGAACCGGCGGGATGACGGCGGCCAAGAGCATGAAGCTCACTGCCGCCCAGGCAAGGCGAATGCGCACCACCGCCCGGTTTTACGCGGTGCAGGCGCTGTTCCAGATGGAGGCGGCGGAGGTCGGGCTCGAGACGATCATCGAGGAATTCCTGACGCACCGTGTCGGCGCGGTCATCGACGGCGTGCGCTTTGGCGATGCCGACGTGCCGCATTTCCGCAACCTGCTCGGCGTCGCCGTGGCCGAACAGGCGCTCATCGACCAGATGACCCACCGCGCGCTCGTGGCGCGCTGGCCCATCGAACGGATCGACCCGACGCTGCGCGCGCTGTTTCGCGCCGCCGGGGCCGAACTCGTCGGCGCCGACACGCCGCCGAAGGTGACGATCACCGAGTATCTCGAAATCGCCAAGGCGTTCTATCCCGACGGCAAGGAAGCGAAATTCGTCAACGGCGTGCTCGACCACATGGCCCGCGAAGCCCGCCCCGACGCCTTCGCCTGAACCTTGGGGGCTCGGGTCTCGGGTGCCCGACCCGGCCGGCGCCGCGCATGTCCGCGCAGGCGCGACAAGCTGATGGCTATCTGTCCGGTCATGTCAGTCTCGCTGGTTCCGATCGTCGCCGATGGGGACGATGCACCGAATGGACGTGCCGGAACGATGGCGCCACGGCGGCGGAAACGTCGCAATCGTCGCCGTGCGGCGCGGCCCCGGAACCGGGCTCCGTTCACCCGAACCGGGTTGCGCGCGGAAAGCCCCGCGGCGCCATCCGCCCGGCGCCCGCCCGCGCGCCGATCCATTCGGCGAGATCGGCGGCGGTCACCGTTCGCGTCCGCCCCGCCGGGTCTTTCCAGGTGAGCCCGTCGGCCAACGCGAACCCCGTTGCGTCCGAAAGGCCGCCGTCCTTGTACTTCTGCAGCCGCACGCCCTTGCCGCGGGTCATCTCGGGCAGTTCCGTGCGCGCGAAGACCAGCATCTTGCGGTTCTCGCCGATCACCGCGACATGATCGCCCGTCAGGCGCCGGCAGACCCGCGCCCGGCTTCCCGGCGCGAGGTTGAGCACCTGCTTGCCCGCCCGCGTCTGCGCCGCCGCGTCGTCCTCGGGCAGCACGAAACCGTCGCCGGCGCCCGACGCCACCAGCAATCGCTCGCCCGGCCTATGAACGAGCAGCGCCAGCATCGCCGCCTCGTTGGGCAGCTCGACGAGCAGCCGCACCGGTTCGCCCATGCCGCGCCCGCCCGGTAGCGTGGCGCAGCCAAGCGTGAACATCCGTCCGTTCGACGCCATCAGCAGCAACTTGTCCGTGGTCTCGGCGTGGAGGAAGAACCCCGGTCCGTCGCCGTCCTTGAACTTCAGCTCGGTGTCCGCCGCAACGTGCCCCCTCATCGCGCGGATCCAGCCCATCGCCGAGCAGACCACCGTGATCGGCTCGCGCTCGATCATCGCGTCGGCTGAAATCTCCTCGACCTGGGGCGCGTCGGCGAACGTGGTGCGCCGCGCCCCGCCCGGCGCGGCCTTGCCGAACGCCTTGCGCACCGCGCGCAATTCCTCCGCGATCCGGGCCCATTGCAGCGCCTCCGACCCGAGCAGCGCCACGAGTTCCGCCCTCTCCGCGACAAGCGCGCCGCGCTCGGCCCGCAGCTCCATTTCCTCGAGGCGGCGCAAACTCCGCAGCCGCGTGTTCAGGATCGCTTCCGCCTGCACGTCGCTGAGCGCGAACTCCGCCATCATCACGGGCTTCGGCTCGTCCTCGGTGCGGATGATCGCGATGACCCGGTCGAGATTGAGGTAAGCGATCAGCAGCCCTTCGAGCACCTCCAGCCGCGCGTCGATCCGTCCCAGCCGAAAGCGGGCGCGCCGCAGCAACACGTCGCGCCGATGATCGAGGAAGGCCCGCAACACCTCCTTCAGCGAACAGACCTGCGGCGTGCGCCCGTCGATCAGCACGTTGAGGTTCATCGCGAACCGCGTCTCGAGATCGCTGGCGCGAAACAGCATCTCCATCAGCACCTGCGGATCGACGGTGCGCGCCCGCGGCTCCAGCACGATCCGCAAGTCCTCGGCGCTTTCGTCGCGCACGTCGGCGAGGACGGGGATTTTCCTGAGGTTGATGATCTCCGCGATCCGCTCGATCAGCTTCCCTTTCTGAACCTGATAGGGGATCTCGGTGACGACGATCTGCCACTGCCCGCGCCCGAGGTCCTCGATCCCCCAGCGCGCCCGCAGCCGGAACGAGCCCTTGCCGGTCACGTAGCCTTGCCTGACGTTAACCCGCGGCTCGACGATGATCCCCCCCGTCGGGAAATCCGGTCCCTCCACGAAGTCGAGGAGCCGCTCGTCCGTCGCATCCGGCGCCTTGATCAGATGCAGGCAGGCGCCCACCAGCTCGTCGATGTTGTGAGGCGGGATGTTGGTCGCCATGCCGACGGCGATCCCCGAAGAGCCGTTGGCCAGCAGGTTCGGGAACGATGCAGGCAGCACCACCGGCTCGCGCTCGGAGCCGTCGTAGTTGTCGCGGAAATCGACCGCGTCCTCGGCCAGCCCGTCCATCAGCGCCGCCGCCGCGCGCGTCAGCCGCGCCTCGGTGTAGCGTTGCGCCGCCGGATTGTCGCCGTCGATGTTGCCGAAATTGCCCTGACCATCGACCAGCGGATAGCGGACGTTAAAATCTTGCGCGAGCCGCGCCAGCGCCTCGTAGATCGAGGCGTCGCCGTGCGGATGGTAATTGCCCATCACTTCGCCGACGATCTTCGCGCATTTTCGGAACGCGGTCCCCGGATCGAGCCGCAGGCCCCGCATCGCGTAGAGGATGCGCCGGTGCACCGGTTTCAACCCGTCGCGCGCGTCCGGCAGCGCCCGGTGCATGATAGTGCTCAGCGCATAGGTCAGATAGCGCTCGCCGAGCGCGCGCGCCAGCGGTTCGGATGTCACCTCGCCAGCAGGCGGCGCGGGATCGTCGATCGGATCGGCCATGGGGCATGACCTAGTGCCCGCGGGCGGGCCGGTCCAGCGCTAAGCTCCAGCAGCGCAGCGCCGGATGAGTTCCCCCTTCGGCGCTTTGAAAAGGCCGCCGACGGCGCTTGCGCCCACTCCGGGGCGCAGCCACATTGCGCGCCGGGAGGAGCGGCCCATGGCGCGACGGCGGGTGGTTTGGGCGCAGGTCGTCGCGGGCGGCGGCGCGGCCATGACCGGGCCGCAGCACCTGACCGTCTCCGCGATCACGTCGGCCGGGGGCGTCGCCGCGCGCGCGGTCCATCGGCGATGAGCCGCACAGTCCTGATCACCGGCTGCTCGTCAGGGATCGGGCTCGATGCGGCGCGGACGCTGACCACCCGCGGCTGGCGCGTCTTCGCCACCTGTCGCAACCCAGCCGATTGCGAGCGGCTCCGCGCCGAGGGGATCGAGAGCTTCCCGCTCGATCTCGCAGACGCGGACAGCGTCGCCGCGGGCGCAGCCGAAGCGCTCGCCCGCTCGGGCGGCCACCTCGACGCGCTCTTCAACAACGGCGCCTACGCCATTCCCGGCGCGGTCGAGGACCTGCCCCGCGACGCGCTGCGCGCAATTTTCGAGACCAACGTGTTTGGCCAGGTGGACCTCACGAACCGCGTGCTGCCGGCCATGCGCGCCAACGGCGGCGGTCGCATCGTGATGAACTCCTCGGTGCTCGGCCTCGCGGCGCTGCCGTGGCGGGGGGCCTATGTCGCGACGAAATTCGCACTTGAAGGCGTCACCGACGCGCTGCGGCTCGAGCTGCGCGGCTCCGGCGTCCGGGTGATCCTGATCGAACCAGGGCCTATCGCCACCGCTTTTCGCGCCAATTTCATCCCACCGTTCGAGCGCTGGATCGACTGGCGCGCATCGCCGCATGCGGAGGCCTACGCGCGGACGCTGCTCGTGCGCCTCTATGCGACTGACCCGACGAAGGACCGCTTCGAACTCCCCGCCGGGGCGGTCACGGCGAAGCTGATCCGCGCGCTCGAGAGCCCCAGCCCGGCGCCGCGTTACTACGTCACCACCGCCACTCACCTGTTGGCCGCCGCCAAGCGCCTGCTGCCGACGCGCTTGCTCGACGCGCTCGCCGGAGGCCTCTAGTCGGCTGGATCGACCGATTCCGCGCGCCGTCGCGCAACCCGGCCGCTACCGCTTCGGCGATTCGCCGAAATCCGACAGCACCGCTTCGAACGGCTCGGGCAGGACCTTGATCGAACCAGCGAACGGATGGTCGATCGCGATGATTGTCAACAGACCGAGGAAGATCACGACCGAGAGCGCTCCCGTCATCAGGACCTGCTCCCGCAGATTCTCGGTGCCGAAGAAGAAGGTGAAGCCGATGGTGACATAGGCCCCGAAAAACAGCACGAGCCAGACGATCCCGGGCACGGTCCTCAAGGCTTCCACCACGCGCGCGCGGCGGGTCTGCGTGACGACGTCGAGCTGCCGCAGTCCCACCGCCAGGACGGCCGCGCCGCGCTGATCGACCGGTTCGTGGCGAAGCAACGCCGAATAGACGGCGTCAAGGGCCCTGATCGCGATCGGACTCTCGTCGCCGCGCTCCATCGCCGGCCAGTTCTCGGTGATCACCGCATTCAGATAGACCGTGATGGCGTCGCGAAGCTCGACTCCCGCGATGTTCCCCATTCCGTCCGCGAGCCGGTAGATCGTCGCGGCGGCCCCGGCCTCCATCGCGACATTGCTCTCGGCCCCGTTCAACCTCTCCCAGACGACGAGAACCGCGAAGGCGAGGAGCACGGCGTAAAGGACGCCGACCGTAGCGAACTTAAAGCCGGCCACCTCGTTGTTCTTCTTCAGGCGGTCCAATGTCACCTACCGGCGAACCAGTACAGTGCCCGTCATCGCGAAACAGGCGGTGGCGACGACCAGGACGGTTCCGACGATCCAGAGCGGTGACGTAGTCAGATTTAGCATGGCCCGAACCCTCGTCGCGCTCCCTACGCGATTAGCGTTCACCGGTGCGGGTCTGTCCAGAGCATGCCCCGGGAATTCTGAGCGCCACATCAACGCGCCGACGCGGGCCGGATCGTCCGCGGCCCGCCCGCACCTTCACGCGCGCCTCACACCACCGCGTCGGCCCATTCGATGGCGCGGCCCTCGGCGGCCAGCGCGTCCGCGATGTCGATCACTGGCTCGATGTGGATGTTGAGGCCGGCGAATGCCGCCGCCTCGCTGTGCACGGAGCCCAGATCGTCCGCCTCGAAGACGACATACCCGCCCGGGTCGCCCACCTTCAGCACGAAATGATGGATCAGCACGCCCTCGGGCCGCCGCCAGGCGCGCATCACGTCGAGCATTCGCTGTTGACCCGTGCTGTAATCGGCGGTCGTGCCATGCCGCTTCTTTTTCCACGTCATCACGTATTTCATATGTTCCCTCCGACTACGAGTGAGTTGGGGCCGAAAATCGGCCCGACCGAGAGCACCAGGCAAGCTCTAAAAACGTCCATCCAACGTAGCGACGTTACACCAGTCGGCGCCGATTTCCAAGCACCGGGTGTCCGGGCGCCGGGCGCTCGACACGACAGCCCTTGCCGTGCCTCGAAAAACCGTTACCTCCGTCTGACGACCTCGTAAAAAAGGCAGCCCCCGATGTCTCGCGATCCGCTGTTTTTCGTCGCCCTGATAGCATGCTTCGCCGTCCTTGGCGTTCTGGTGATCGGTGTGCTCGGCTTTGCGCGGGGCGGCGAGTTCAACAGGAAATATGCAAACAAGATCATGCAGTTGCGACTACTTCTCCAGTTCGTCGCGGTGCTTTTGATCCTGCTATTCGTCTATTTTTCGCAATAGGGGCCCAGCATGGTCGTGCTCAACCGCATCTACACCAAGACCGGCGACGACGGCGAAACCGCGCTCGGCAACGGCGTGCGCGTCGCAAAACACTCGCTTCGCGTCACCGCATACGGCACCGTCGACGAGCTGAACGCCACACTCGGCCTCGCCCGCCTCCATGCCGAGGACGCCATCGACGAATACCTCGCGCGCATCCAGAACGACCTCTTCGATCTCGGCGCCGATCTCTGCACACCCGATATCGAGAACGACGCCAGCGCCAGACATCCCCGCCTGCGCATCGTGGCGTCCCAGGTCGCGCGTCTCGAAGCCGAGATCGACGCGTTCAACGTCCGCCTCGATCCGTTGCAAAGTTTCATTCTGCCCGGCGGCTCGCCGCTCTCGGCGTATCTCCATCTCTGCCGCACCGTCTGCCGCCGCGCCGAGCGGCACGTCGTCGAGGTCGCCACGATGGAGACGATCAACACCGAAGCGGTCAAGTTTCTCAACCGCCTGTCCGACTGGTTCTTCGTGGTCGGCCGGATCGCCAACGACGATGGCCGCGCCGACGTGCTCTGGGTTCCGGGCGCGACCCGCTGAAGCTCCGCCGAAGCGTGACGCGCCTGCACCATCCGCGCGACGAACGCGCGCCGTTCTACGAAAACCATGCTTATACTTCGCGCGACCGCGCCGCGCCGGCTGCGGTCGTCAGGGAGCGGAGATGCCGAGCGTAGCGCGCATCGACGGGGTCTATACGCGGGCCGAACGGATCGCGGACGCCGCCGTGCATATCGCCGGCGTAGCCGTGGCGCTGGTCGCCGCACCCGTCCTGGTGACGCTCGCAGCGCTTTGGCTTGACGACCGCGACCTCGTCATGGCGTCCAGCGTCTACGCGATCAGCTTGATCGTCATGCTCGGCTGCTCGGCGCTCTATCACATGATCCCCGCCCCCGACTGGAAAGATGCGCTGCGTCGGCTGGACCAGTCGGCGATATACGTCAAGATCGCAGGGACCTACACGCCCTTCGCGGTCATGTCGGGTCCGCAGGCAACGCCCTTTCTCGTCGGGCTCTGGGCGGCGGCGGCCGCTGGCGTCTCGCTGAAGCTGCTGACTTCGCGCAAGCTGTTCGGGGCCACCATAGCACTTTACCTCGCCATGGGCTGGGCAGCGGTCGTGCTCGGCGCCCCTATCCTCGACCGGATGACTGCCGAAGGCTACCGACTGGCGACGATCGGCGGCAGCCTCTACACCGTTGGCGTCCTCTTTCTGGTATGGGAGCGAATGCCGTTCCACAACACGATCTGGCACGTCTTCGTCCTGACCGCGAGCCTTATGCTCTATGCTGCGGTGCTGATCGAATTGGCGGATGTCGCTCGGGTGTGACGCTCCTCCGCAGGGCGTTCGCCGACCGAAACGACGACGCGCTGGCCGCGGCGAATGACCGCCGGGGCCTCGCCGCGCGAAATGTGATTTCGCCTTGTTCAGCGCCGCGAAAACGGCATAGGGACTGAAGCGGCAGCGGTTTGGTGGAGGAATTGATGAAGATACTCGTGCCGGTCAAGCGGGTGATCGACTACAACGTCAAGGCGCGGGTCAAGGCCGACGGTTCGGGCGTCGAGCTCACGAACGTGAAGATGTCGATGAATCCGTTCGACGAGATCGCCGTCGAGGAGGCGATCCGCATCAAGGAGAAGGGCCTCGCCACCGAGATCGTCGCCGTCTCGATCGGCGTGAAGCAGGCGCAGGAGACGCTGCGCACAGCCCTCGCCATGGGCGCCGACCGCGCCATTCTGATCGTGGCTTCCGAAGACGTGAGCCAGGATATCGAGCCGCTCGCCGTCGCCAAGCTGCTGAAAGCCGTGATCGCCGACGAGGCGCCGGGGCTCGTCATCGCCGGCAAGCAGGCGATCGACAACGACATGAACGCCACCGGCCAGATGCTCGCGGCGCTTCTCGGCTGGCCGCAAGCCACCTTCGCCTCCGAGATCCGGCTCGACGGCGATCACGCCGAGGTCACCCGCGAGGTCGACGGCGGCCTGCAGACGATCCGCGTCGTCCTTCCCGCTATCGTCACGGTCGATCTGCGCCTGAACGAGCCGCGCTACGCCAGCCTGCCGAACATAATGAAGGCCAAGAAGAAACCGCTCGACGAAAAGACCCCCGCCGATTACGGGATCGACGTGTCGCCTCGGCTCAAGATTCTCAAGACAATCGAGCCCGCCACCCGCAAGGCGGGGGTCATGGTCGGCTCGGTCGACGAACTGGTTGCGAAGCTCAAGACCGAAGCCGGAGTGATCTGATGGCCATCCTTGTCTACGCCAAGCACGACAACGCGACGCTAAACGACGCGACGTCCAAGACGGTATCTGCCGCCAAGGCGCTCGGTGGCGAGATCCATGTCCTTGTCGCCGGCGAAAACTGTGGCGCGGTCGCAAGCGCCGCCGCGACGCTCGACGGCGTCGCGCGCGTCCTCCATGTCGAGGGCCCTGCCTATGCCCACCGGCTCGCCGAACCGCTGACCGACCTCGTCCTCGCGCTCGCTGGTCCGTACGATCACATCGTCTTTCCCGGCACCACCACTGGCAAGAACGTCGCTCCCCGCCTCGCCGCGAAGCTCGACGTGATGGTGATCTCGGAGGTCACCGCGGTGCTCGGCCCGGACACCTTCGAGCGCCCGATCTACGCCGGCAACGCCGTTCAGACCGTGCAATCTTCGGACGCCACGAAGGTCATCACCGTCCGCGGCGCGGCGTTCGAGAGCACCGGCGCGCAAAGCGCCTGCCCGATCGAAACACCGCCGGCGGCCGACGACCCCGGTCTTTCCACCTGGATCGAGGACAAGGTCGCCGCTTCCGACCGGCCAGAGCTCGCTTCGGCGCGGATCGTCGTCTCGGGCGGACGCGGCGTCGGCTCGCAGGAGAACTTCGCCATAATCGAGAGCCTCGCCGACACGCTCGGCGCGGCGGTCGGCGCCTCGCGCGCGGCGGTCGACTCAGGATACGCGCCCAACGACTGGCAGGTCGGGCAGACCGGCAAGGTCGTGGCCCCCGATCTCTACATCGCGGTCGGCATTTCGGGCGCCATCCAACATCTTGCGGGCATGAAGGACAGCAAGGTTATCGTCGCGATCAACAAGGATGCCGAGGCCCCGATCTTTCAGGTCGCCGACTACGGCCTCGTCGGCGATCTGTTCCAGATCGTGCCCGAATTGAAAACGAAGCTCGTTTGAATGCGCCTTGGCGCCCGGCGATCGCCGAAGCAGCCACGGAAAGAAGCCCGGAGGGCTGGCGATCGGCAACCCACTTCGACTCGCCGCGCTGGTGACGGCGCTCGCCACGGGCCAGGTTGACGCCTTCGAGATCGCCGGCGGGATCGGGATCGACGACCTGCGCGGCGACTTTCGCTCCGCCGTCGGCCTGGAGGTCCGGACTAACCCGCTCTGGAGCAACCGCCACGGCGCACTGGGCCTCGCCGCCGCGCTGGAGGCCGACGACGACGTCTGGGTCGGAGCCGGCCCGCTGCTGCTGGCGCCGCTTTCTTCCGGCTGGCGCATCGAGCTTAGCGTGATGCTCGGGTGGTATCACGACGGCGGCGGCAATCATCTCGGCTCGGACTTCCCGATGTTCCGCTCGCAGATCGGCGTCAATTACGCTGTGGCCGAACTCTGGCGCATCGGCGTAGCGGTCAACCACAAATCCAACGCTCGCACGGCGGAGCGAAATCCTGGCGTCGAAACCATTTACGTCACGCTGGCCCGCCGCTTCTGAGCCGCCCGATCCGCTTGCGCCTCCCGAAGAGGCGTCCGCGGATGTAGGTCGGTCGCAATGCCGCTGGTTCGGCGCTGGCAATACGCTCCGCACCCATCGCCCCCGGCGTCGCTCGGTCGCACGCGGTTTTCCCTCCGCACCGGACGGGGAGTCGCGGGCCGACGTCCGCGGAACTCGGCACGAACGGTTCGCTTACCCTCGACACCATGGCGACGAGCCGTGTGACTTGTCTGCCCGATCAACTCGCGACCGACCCCGCTCAGAGATCCGCGCTTCTCCCGCCACTCGTACCACCATCGGGCGTGGAGCCACCAAAGGGACTCGCTCGGAGATCCGCAGATTTCCTGCCTCCCGTCAGCCGAACGGGCCGACGAAGCCATGCCGGTTCGTCCGTCTGGCTGAAACGACGCCGGCGATCAGGCGGCCTTGACCGCAACGGCGATCACGTCGTCGTCGACGAAGGCCTCGTACTGGCCAAAATTCTTCGCAAACATCGCCACCAGCTGCGCGGCCTGAGCGTCGTAATCGGCGCCGTCGGCCCAGGTTCCGCGCGGATCGAGCAGCGCCGCATCAACGCCAGGCGCCGCGACCGGAACCTCGAAGCCGAAATTCGAATCGCGTCGGAACTGCGCCGTGTTCAGCGAACCATCCAGCGCCGCCTTCAGCAGCGTCCGAGTCGCGGCGATCGGCATCCGGTGACCCGTCCCGTAGGCGCCGCCCGTCCAGCCGGTGTTCACGAGCCAGCACGAGGCGCCCGAGGCCGCGATTTTCTCGAGCAGCATCGCACCATAAACCTCCGGCCGGCGCGGCATGAACGGTGCGCCGAAGCAGGTCGAGAACGTCGGTTGCGGCTCGGTCACACCCCGCTCGGTCCCCGCTACCTTCGAGGTAAAGCCCGAAAGGAAATGATACATCGCCTGCGACGGCGTCAATCGCGCGATCGGAGGCAGAACGCCGAACGCGTCGCAGGTCAGCATAACGATGTTGCGCGGCGTGCCGGCCCGCGCCGTCGGGCTTGCGTTCGAAATCGCCTCGAGCGGATAGGCGCAGCGCGTATTGGCCGTCAGGCTGTCGTTCTCGAAATCCAGCTCCCGCGTCACCGGGTCATAGATCATGTTCTCGATCACCGTGCCGAACCGATGGGTGGTCGCGTAAATTTCCGGCTCGGCGGCGGCGGAAAGATTGATCGTCTTGGCGTAGCATCCGCCCTCGAAGTTGAACGTGCCCTTATCGGACCAACCGTGCTCGTCGTCGCCGATCAGGATGCGCGACGGATCCGCCGACAGCGTCGTCTTGCCCGTGCCCGACAACCCGAAGAACACCGCTACGTCGTCTGGGTCGCCCGGAGCGTGATTGGCCGAGCAATGCATCGGCATCACGCCCTTCTCAGGAAGCAGATAGTTGAGGATAGTGAACACCGACTTCTTGTTTTCGCCGGCATAGGCGGTGCCGGCGATCAGCACGAGCTTCCTTTCGAACGAGATCACGATGGCGGTCTCGGACCGGACGCCGTGTCGCACCGGGTCCGCGCTGAAGCTCGGGCAATTGAGGATGGTGAAGTCCGGCGCGAACGTCGCGAGCTCGTCGATCGCGGGCCGGCGCAGCAAGTGCCGGATAAACAAGCCATGCCAGGCCAACTCCGCAATCACCCTGACGTTCAGCCGGTGCGCCGGGTCCGCCCCCGCGTAAAGATCCTCAATGAACAGTTCGCCGCCCCTCACATGCGCCTTCATGTCGGCGTGCAGCCGCTCGAAATGCTCGGGCGATAGCGGCGCGTTGTTTTCCCACCATATATGCGCCTCGACGCCTGGTTCGCGCACAACGAACTTGTCTTTTGGGCTGCGGCCCGTATGTTTGCCGGTGGTCACGAGCAATGTCCCGCCCTGTCCGATCTCGCCCTCACCCCGACTTACGGCGGCCTGCACCAGAGCGGGTTCGGTCAGGTTGTAATGCGCCTTCGCCACACCGACGAGGCCGGTCGCCTCGAGGGTCATCTTCGGATTCACTGGGCCAGTCGTCATGTATCGAAACTCCCATTCATGACCGCAGCCACGGCCCACCAAACCAAACTCACGGTCGTGACCGCAACCGCCGCCGGCCATGCGCAACCGCAAAATTTCACTACAGCTGTTGATAGCACGTCCAATGATTTTTTGTTTCGCCAAGATAGAGTTAACTCCATGGGAACGTCATGAATCCGTCCGATGCGTGTCCGTCGATGTTGGGATCGATGTTCGCTTGCTTTCGCACTGCACAATCGAGGAGCGGCACTCCACGCGGGCGGCATGGAGCCACGCCGTGAGTCGGGAAAACGCGTCGCTGAACCTGCACGCGTCGGCTGTGGCGTTCGGCGAACGCGGCGTTCTGATCCTCGGCGCGTCGGGCGCCGGCAAGTCCGGCCTGGCGTTGCGGTTGATTGCGGCGGGCGCGAGGCTGGTCGCGGACGACAGGGTCCTGCTCGACGCGCGCGACGGCGCGCTGATCGCCTCGGCTCCCGCAGCGCTGCGCGGCATGATCGAGGCGCGCGGGATCGGGTTGCTGCGCGCCGACGCGCTCGACGCCGCGGCGCTGGTTCTGGCGGTCGATCTCGACCGATCGGACGCGGCGAGGATGCCACATCCGCACACAATTGCGTATCTCGGCTTGGAAATTGAGTTGATGTTAGCGAATGGCGTGCCAAATCTCGCAGTAGCCTTGGTCCAGCTATTCCGCTTCGGACGGACCTGACGAAGAGACGAAGCACGGGTCTGCAAGGGCGAACGAGCGTGGAACCGGCGAATGGCCCCGGAGCGGGCCAAGATATCGTGATCGTCACCGGACCGGCCGGAGCGGGTCGCACCTCGACGATCCGCGCGCTCGAGGATTTCGGTTTCGAGGCAATCGACAACCTGCCGCTGTCGCTGATGCCACGGTTGATCGCCGGGCCGCCGATGACGCGGCCGCTCGTGGTCGGGGTTGATCCGCGAAACCGCGATTTCGCCGTCGATGCGCTGACCGATATGCTGGACGTGATCGGTGCGCGCCCGGGCTGCCGCCCGGTGCTGGTCTATGTCGATTGCGCGCCGGACGCGCTGATCGCGCGCTACAGCGAGTCGCGGCGGCGGCATCCGTCGAGCCCGAACGAGACGCCGCTCGTCGGGATCGAGCGCGAGATGGCGCTGCTGGCCCCGTTGAAGGTCCGGGCCGACGTCCTGATCGACACCACCGCGATGACGCCGCACGACCTGCGCGCCGAGCTCGCGAGGTGGTTCGCGCCCGACGACGCCTCGGGCGGGCTCGCGATCACGCTCCAGTCGTTCTCCTACGCGCGAGGGGCGCCACGCGGCGCGGACATGGTGATCGACTGCCGGTTTCTGCAAAATCCGCATTGGGACGCGCGGCTGCGGGCGCGCGACGGTCGCGATCCGCAGGTGGCGGCGTTCGTGGCCGCCGATCCCAGACATCCGGCCTTCTACCTGCGCCTCGCGGATCTGCTGCGGTTCCTGCTGCCGGCCTATCGGGACGAGGGCAAGTCCTACTTCACGCTTGCGCTCGGATGCACGGGCGGAAAGCATCGGTCGGTCGCGGTCACCGAAGCGCTCGCGATAACGCTTGCGCAAGACGGATGGCAGGTGTCTATTCTGCATCGGGACATGGAGCGTACTTTGACGACCTCGGTCTTCGAAAAGAGAGCGAGCGGGGTGTGATCGGTATAGTAATAGTTGCGCATGGCGGACTTGCCCGCGAATACCTCGCGGCCATGGAGCATGTAGTAGGCAGGCTTCCCGGAACGATCGCCGTTGCGATCGACGCCGAAGACGACAGCACGCGAAAGCAGCACGAGATCGACGCAGCCATCAGTTCGGTCGATACCGGTGAAGGCGTGGTCGTGGTGACCGATATGTTCGGTGGCACCCCGTCGAACCTGGCGATGGAAGCCTGTCGGGCCTCCGGACGGATGGTGATATACGGAGCGAACCTGCCGCTCCTCGTCAAACTCGCCAAGGCGCGGCGGCTGCCGCTCCGCGAGGCTGTGGCCTGCGCATTGACCGCGGGACGCAAATACATCAATTCCGTGGATGGGTTCGGCGAAGACCAATTGCCGATCGCTCTCTGAACTCAACGGCCGACCGGAGATTGATGCGCCTCTGCCTCGATATCGTCAACGACAAGGGTCTGCATGCGCGCGCCTCGGCGAAATTCGTCGAGACCGTGGAGCGTTTTGACGCGCGGGCGATGGTCAGCCGCGACGGCATGGAAGTGTCGGGCGACTCGATCATGGGTCTTATGATGCTTGCCGCCGCAAAGGGCACGTCAATCGACGTCCATGTCGAAGGCGCGGACGCCGCCGCACTTGCCGAGGCCCTCCGCACCCTCGTCGCCGGGCGGTTCGGCGAAGCGAGCTGAGATCCTGCCGGGCCGCTCATCCGTCGCCGATCGCCCGACATCCGCGAAAGACGCGAGCCAACGTCGTCGTCGACGTCGCGAATATGGATCGGCGGACGGTGACCACGCGCCTCAGCGCCGCGATCGCTCAGCCGACTTCGGGAGCGACGGACGCGGGCGCGGCGAGCAACTGGTCGAGGGCCACGAAGACCCGCTCCCGCTCGACCGGATCATGGGCCTGCGGATCGGTCAGGCGGATGTGCAGCAGGCCCTCGCAGGCAAGATACGCCACCGCGGCGAGCGCCGGATCCGGGCAGCGTCCGAAGACGTCACGCAGCATCGACTGCCGAAAATCGCGCAGCGGCGCGATGAACTCCGGATCCTCGGCGATGGCCGCGAAGAGCCCCACAGGCGGGTTGGCGTGATCGAGCTTGGCGCGAATGATCCGAAGGTAGGCGCGCGCGGTCTCGACCGGACTGACGGCCGACGCGGCGTCACCCTGCAGAGCGCGCCGCATCCCCTCCACATGCTCGGCGACGATGGCGCGCAGCAGATCGTGCTTCGTCGGAAAATGATAGAGCAGCCCGCCCTTGGAGACCCCCGCGCGCGCGGCGACCGCTTCGATCGAGACATGGGTCGGCCCCATCTCGCAACTCAAGGCCTCGGCGGCGGCGAGAATGCGCGCTCGGGTCTCCGGCGGTCGCTGTTTTGTCAAGGTGCGGAAGCTCCGACGTGGATTGACTTTACCGTCCGGACGGTACAGCAACGGATTGTGAAGCGGAAGTGGAAATCAGAGCCGATTCGCCCGGTCCTCGGGCGCAGATCCGGAGCGGGAAGTCGATGATCAAGCGGTTGCTTATAGCTGTCGTGCTGCTGACCGTCGTCGTCGGCGGCATCGTCGGCTTCAATATGTTCCGCGCGCAGGCGATCCAGGGATTCTTCGCGGGAATGCAGCCGCCCCCGGTCACCGTGTCGGTGATCGAGGCCGAGCCGATGACATGGCGTCCGGGCGTCGAGGCGATCGGCACCGCCAGCGCGGCGCGAGGCGTGGACCTCGCCGTCGAAACCGGCGGCATCGTCCAGAGCATCCTGTTCTCGGCGAACGACCGTGTAGTTGCGGACCAGAACCTGATGCAGATCCGCGACGATGTCGAGCGCGCCGATCTCGCGGCGGCGAACGCCACGCTGGAGTTGAGCCGATCCGAGCTTGAGCGCGCCCGCGCGCTGCAGGAACGCGGAGTCAGCGCCGCGAACACCGTCGAGACGGCGGAGGCCTCATCGACCGAGGCGCGCTCGCAGGTGGTGCGGCTGACCGCGATCATGGACCAGAAGGCGTTGGATGCCCCGTTCCATGGGGTGATCGGCATCCCGAGCGTCGAGGTCGGGCAATACGTCGAACCGGGAACGGTGTTCGCCAGCCTGCAGGATCTCGATACGATGCGCGTGGACTTCTCGATCCCCGAGCAACAGGTGCGCCTCGTGCGCATCGGCATGCCCGTGACCGTGACTTCCGAAGCCGGCGGCGCGAGCTTCACAGGCAACATCACCGGCATCGAGCCGAAGATCGACCCCAACAGCCGTCTCGTGACGATCCGCGCCGACGTCGACAATCCCGGCGGCGGCCTGAACCCGGGCCAGTTCTTGCGGGTGCGGGTCGAATTGCCCGAGGAAACCGGCGTGATGGCGCTGCCCCAGACGGTGCTCAGCTCGAACCTCTACGGCGACTCGGTTTACGTCGTGCGCGACGGCGAGGCGGAGGGCGCGATGACGGTCGAGCAGGTGTTCGTCAAGGTCGGCCGGCGCTCGCTCGATCTGGTCGAGATCGCCGAGGGCGTCGCACCCGGCGACCGGGTGGTCAGCGCCGGGCAGAACCGGCTGTCGGGCGGATCGCCGGTCGTCATCGACAACACCGTCACCCCGACCATCACGCAACAATAGGCGCTCACCATGAGCTTCTCCGAGATCTTCATCCGCCGGCCCGTGCTCTCGACGGTCCTCGCGGCGTTCATCCTGTTGCTGGGCTTCCAGGGCATGTTTAGCCTGCCTGTCCGGCAATACCCGGAGGTCGAGGAGACGGTCGTCACGATCACGACCATCTATCCCGGCGCCGCGCCCGAACTGATCCAGGGGTTCATCACCGCCCCGATCGCGGCGGCCGTGGCGACCACCGAGAACATCGACTACGTCACCAGCGCGAGCCGGCCCTCGATCAGCGTCGTCAGCGTGACGATGCGGCTCGGCGCCGACCCCGACGTGGCGCTGACCGAGGTCTTGTCCAAGGTGCAGTCGGTCACCGGCGAGTTGCCCGAGGAGGCCGAGGACCCGGTGATCGTCAAGGGCACCGGCCAGACCTTCGCGCTGATGTATCTCGCGGCGCTTAACCCGAACATGACCGCCGAGCAACTGACCGAGTACCTCGAGCGCGTCATCCGGCCGCGGATGTCGACGATCGAGGGCGTCGCCGAGATCGAGATAATCGGCGCGCAGAATTATGCGATGCGCGTCTGGATCGACCCTCTGCAACTCGCCGCCCGCGGCGTCACCGCCTCGGAGGTCCTCGAGGCGATCAGCGCGTCGAATTTCCTCTCCGCGCCGGGCAAGACCGAAGGCGAATACACCGCCTACTCGATCACGCTGGAGTCGACGCTCCAGACGCCGGAGGCGTTCGGGGCGCTGCCGCTGAAGGCCGACGGCGACGCCGTCGTGCGCCTGCGCGACGTCGCGCGGATCGAACTCGCGGCCGAGAACACCGACACCATCGTGACGTTCGACGGCCAGCAAGGCACGTTCATCGGCATCTATCCGACGCCCGCCGCCAACCCGCTGAACGTCGCCGCGGCGGTCATCGCCGAGCTGCCGGCGATCAACGGCGCATTGCCGGCCGGAATGACCATCGAAATGGTCTACGATTCGACCGAGACCATCAGCGCGTCCATCGAGGAGGTGTTCAAGACGATCGCCGAGGCCGTGGCCATCGTCGTCGTGGTGATCCTGCTGTTCCTCGGCTCGTTCCGGTCGGTCCTGATGCCTGTGGTCACGATCCCGCTGTCGCTGATCGGCGTCTGCGCGGTTCTGCTGGGCCTCGGCTATTCGATCAATCTTCTGTCTTTGCTCGCGATGGTGCTTGCGATCGGCCTCGTGGTGGACGACGCGATCGTCGTCGTCGAGAACATCCACCGGCACATCGAGGAAGGTCTGACGCCGATGGACGCGTCGATCCTCGGCATGAAGGAGATCACCGGGCCGGTGATCGCGATGACGCTGACGCTGGCCGCCGTGCTGACGCCGCTTGCGTTCACCGGCGGCCTGACCGGCGCGCTCTTCGCCGAATTCGCGTTCACGCTGTCGGGCGCCGTGATCATCTCCGGGATCGTGGCGCTGACCATCACGCCGGCGATGTCCGCGCGCATCCTCAAGTCCGGCGAGGCGGGGCGGTTCCAGCGGGTCGTCGATCGAACATCTGACCGGGTGGCCGGGTGGTACGAGCGCCGGGTGTCGAGCTCGCTCGACTATCGGCCGGTGACGATGCTGATTGTCGTGGCGTTGCTCGGGGCCACCGGCTTCATGTTTGTCAACACCACGAGCGAACTGGCGCCGGAGGAGGATGTGGGCGCGCTTTTCGCCATCCTGAACGGGCCGCGCTACGCAACCAAGGAATACACCCAGCTCTACGTCGATCAGGTCTCCGGCCTCACCGACGACATCGAGGAGGTCCGCACGAAGTTCTCGATCGTCGGGATCGACGGCGCGAACTCGGCCTTCTACATCTGGCCGCTGGTCGACTGGGCCGACCGCGATCGCAGCCAGGCGCAGGTCCAGCAGGACATCCAGGCCCGGCTCGGGGGCAGCGCCGGGCTCGAGGGCTTCGTGTTCTCGCCCCCGTCCCTTCCCGGTTCCGGCGGAGGACTGCCGATCACCGTAGTGATCCAGTCGATCTACGAAGCGTCCCGCGTCTTCGAGGTGGCCGAGGAGATAAGGCGCGAAGCGCAAGCCTCCGGACGGTTCATCGTCGTGCAGAACAGCCTCGCCTTCGACGCGCCGGAAGTGACCGTCACCATTGACCGCGATCGGGCGGCGAGCCTGAACGTGCCGGTCTCCGAGATCGGGGCGACGCTCGGCATTATGGTTGGCGGCGGGCCGGTGGGCCAGTTCGACCGCGATTCCAACAGCTACGACATCATTACCCAGGTGCCGGTCGAGTACCGCGACAATCCCGAGCGGCTGGGCCAGTTCTTCGTGCGCGCGGCGACCGGCGAGATGGTGCCGCTGAGCTCGGTGGTCACGATATCGACCGGCGCCTCGCCCGCCTCGATCGAGCAGTTCAACCAGCTCAACTCCGCCACGATCTCCGCCCTGCCGCTACCGACCGTCTCGACCGGCGACGGGCTGGCGGAGATCGTGCGGATCGCCAACGAAACGCTGCCCGAGGGGTTCTTCATCGACTATTCCGGGCAGTCCCGGCTCGAGGTGGCGCAGGGCAACACGATCCTGATCGCCTTCGCGCTCGCCATCGTCGTCATCTATCTGGTGCTGGCCGCGCAGTTCGAGAGCTTCCGCGACCCGTTCATCATCCTGATGTCGGTGCCGCTGTCGATCTTCGGGGCCATCCTGCCGCTCAACGCCGGGCTCGGCACGCTCAACATCTATACGCAGGTGGGCCTGATCACTTTGATCGGCCTCATCACCAAGCACGGCATCCTGCTCGTCGAGTTCGCCAACCAGCAGCGCGACGAGCATGGCCTGAACCGGCGCGACGCCATCGTCGCCGCCGCGAAGGTCAGGCTCCGGCCGATCCTGATGACGACGGCGGCGATGGCGCTGGCGGTGGTGCCGCTGATCATCGCATCGGGCGCCGGCGCCGCGGCGCGGCAATCGATGGGCATCGTCATCTTCTCCGGCCTGCTGGTGGGGACGTTCTTCACGCTGTTCGTCGTGCCGATGTTCTACACGCTGATCTCGCATCCCGATCACGCGCCGGCGACCGAGAAGGAACCGGGCGCGCAGCCGGCGGACTGACGCGTCGATCCACGCCGCGCCATGCGGTTCAGTCCTGCGTGCGCGGTATAAGCGAAGGGCCGGACTTCCCACCCGTCGGCGGCGATATCGGCGCGAGGCTGGGGTTCGGCGCGCGCGTCGGGGTTGCGGCGGGCCGGTCCGAGACCAGCGGCCCGGGAGCGGCGGGGCCGAGCACCCCGGTCACCGGCGCCGACCGGGAGACCGGGCGAGCAGGCGGCGCCGGGGCGATCGCCGCTTCCGGCGCCAGCGCGGGGGGCGCGGCCGGGACCGGCGGATAGGCGAGCGCGAGTGCGAGCAGACCCAACGCAGCGACGCCGAGCCCGGCCAGGAAACCGCGCCAGAACCCCACGCTCCGCACGCTCGCGTCTGACGCCACGGCTCCGCCCCTTTCCCGCTTGACCCCATCCCGCGCGAGGAGCCATGTAAACGCCGCGCCGTGAAGGGCGCCAGCCCAAAGCCCCGCGAAAGGCCCGCGAATGTTGTTGCTGATCGACAACTACGACAGCTTCACTTACAATCTCTATCACTATCTCGGTGAGCTCGGGGCCGAGGTCACGGTGCGGCGCAACGACGAGATCGACGCGCAGGCGGCGATGGCGATGCGGCCCAACGCGATCCTGCTGTCGCCCGGCCCGTGCGATCCCGATCGTGCCGGCGTCTGCCTCGCGTTGATCGCGGCGGCGGCCGAGACACGAACGCCGCTGATCGGCGTCTGTCTCGGGCATCAGGCGATCGGCCAGGCGTTCGGCGGCGCCGTGGTGCGGGCTCCGACCATCATGCACGGCAAGATCGACGACATCGCCCACACCGGGCGTGGCGTCTTTGCCGGACTGCCCACACCGTTTCGCGCCACACGCTATCACAGCCTGGCCGTCGAGCGGGCGACCTTGCCGGACGTCCTCGAGATCACGGCGGAGGTGGCGGACGGCACGATCATGGGGCTGAGCCACCGCACGCTGCCGATCCACGGCGTGCAGTTCCACCCGGAATCGATCGCCTCCGAACACGGGCACGCGCTGCTTCGGAACTTTCTCGATCTCGCGCGTGTGGCGGCATGAGCATCGCCTCGGCAATCGTGCTGTTCGTCGTGATCTGGTTTCTGGCCCTGTTCGTGGCGCTGCCCATCGGCCTCCGGACACAGGGCGAGGACGGCAGGGTGACGCCGGGCACACCGTCCTCCGCGCCCGCCAAGCCGCGGCTCCGACGCACGTTCTTCTGGGTGACGATTGCGGCCCTGGCGATCTGGGCGCCGCTCTGCGGGTTCATCCTGTGGGGCGGGGTGAGCATGCGCGACATCGACATCTGGGACCGGATGTGAACCTCGCATGATCGTTATTCCGCAGCGCCGCGACGCGACATTTCGTTTCGTGACGCGCGGCCAATCCATGCTAAACTTCCTTTCTCGATCATCAGAGGAGACCCACCGCATGAAGACCCTTACCGCCGCGTTCACCGCCTTGGCCCTGCTCGGCTTCGCCGCATCCGCTTCGGCGCAGTGCGCCGGCTATGCGAAGTCCGCAGCCGATCAGACCGCCCAGGCCCCCATCGTCGTGCAGCAGGGCGCAACTGGCTCCTGAGCGAAACCTCTCCCGGGTCAACCTGACCTCGGGCGACAGATCCGGGGTCTTCTCCGCGCCCAGACGTTGACACCTGCGACGCCCTCGTGAAAAAGAGGGCGTCGCCGGGGCCTTCCAAGCCAGCCCGTCGTGCGTCCGCTGGGGGCTCCGATGCGCATCCTGATCACCAACGACGACGGCATCACCGCGCCGGGGCTCGCGGTCGCCGAAGCGGTGGGCGCCGAGCTGGCCGGCCCGACCGGCGAGGTCTGGGTGGTGGCTCCGGTGTTCGAACAGTCGGGCGTCGGACATTGCGTCTCCTACATCCGTCCGATGCGCATCGAGCAGTTCGAACCCCGACGCTTCGCCGTAGAAGGTTCGCCCGCCGACTGCATCATCGCCGGCGTCTGCGAGATTTTGCGCGACGCGCCGCCGGATCTGATCCTGTCGGGGGTCAATCGCGGTCACAACGTCGCCGAGGACACGGTTTACTCCGGCACGGTCGGCGGAGCGATGGAGGGGGCGCTGCACGGGCTGCGCGCGATCGCGATGTCGCAATACTACGGGCCGGGCACGCGCGAGGCGCTTGATCCCTTCGAGGCGGCGCGGGTTCACGGGCCGGACGTCTGCCGCCGGCTGATCGACGCCGCGACCTGGCGCGACAAGCCCTATGGAGTGTTTTACAACGTGAACTTTCCCGCCCTGCCGGCGGCGGACGTCCGCGGTCTGCGGGCGACGGTGCAGGGCCATCGGCCCGGCGACACGTTCGGCGTGCAGCCGCACATCGCCCCCAACGGCCGCAAGTTCCTCTGGCTCACCCACGGGCACGACAATGCCGACACGGCGCCGGGGTCGGACGCGCGCGAATGCCGCGACGGGTTCATCACCGTGACGCCGCTGCGCGCCGACCTGACCGCGCATGACGTGGGGCCGGCGCTGGCGCTGGCGCTCGGATGACGCGATGACCCCGGCGGAGCGGCAGATGGCGTTCGTCTTCGCGCTCCGCTCGCACGGGGTGACGAACCCGGACGTGCTGAAGGCGATGGAGGCGACGCCGCGCGCGGATTTTCTCGAGGGGATCTTTCGCGACCGGTCGTTCGACGACACGCCGCTTCCCATCGCCTGCGGCCAGACCATCAGCCAGCCCTCGGTAGTCGGGTTGATGACCCAGGCTCTGGAGGTGACCAGGCGCTGCAAGGTGCTCGAGATCGGCGCCGGATCGGGGTATCAGGCGGCGATCCTCGGGCGGCTGGCGCGCCGGGTCTATACAGTCGAGCGCCACCGGCGGCTCGCGCGGAACGCCCGGGCGGTGATCGAGCGCCTCGGTTTCGGGACGGTCACGGTCTTTATCGGCGACGGCTCGCTCGGTCTGCCGGACCACGCGCCGTTCGACCGGATCATCGTGACGGCCGCCGCGGAAGACCCGCCGAAACCGCTGCTGGACCAGCTGCGGGTCGGGGGGATCATGGTGTTGCCCGTCGGCCAGAGCCATGCGGTCCAGACGCTGATCAAGGTGGTCAAGACCCCGACCGGACTCGACTATGTCGATCTGGGCGCGGTCAGGTTCGTACCGCTTGTCGAGGGGATCGCAGAGGATGTGTTGGACTAGCCGGTAACGGCGATATATGGTGGTAACATGATCGAGCATCCGGCAATCCGCAGCCTTCGCGCGCTTCTGGCCGGCGCCGCCCTCGGCGTCCTCGCCGCTTGTGCGCAGGGCGTGAGCGTGGGCACGTCGCCAAGCGCCGTGGCCAATGCGACGCCGGACGCCCGCGGCGTCATCACCTACGCCACCTATCAGGTCGCGGTGGCGCGCGAGGGCGATACGATCGCCGCGCTCGCCGCGCGCGTCGGAACTTCGGCGGAGGAGCTGTCGCGCCGGAACGGGCTGCCGTCCGACTATGTGCTGCGCGCGGGCGAGGTCGTGGTGTTGCCCGACGGCGTCCCGCGGCCCGAGACCGCGGCCGGCTGGAGCCCGGAACAGGCGGCGGCGGCCATCGACGCCGCGCCGGTGGCGACGACGCCGGTGCCGCCTACCGCCGCGGCGCCGCCCGGACGGACCGGTCCGCTGATCGATCCGATCCGCCACCGGGTCGAGGCGGGCGAGACGGTCTATTCGATCGCCCGGCTCTACGGTGTGACGGCGACGGCGCTGGCGTCCTGGAACGGGCTCGGGCCGGACATGGCGATCCGGGTGAACCAGGAGTTGCTGATCCCGATCGTCTCGGACGCGAACCAGATC